>Ga0208900_1000073_pt1 | contig 58886 bp, 24 predicted proteins | sample AntAceMetag02UKK_FD_184763 | JGI IMG/M metagenome (GOLD analysis project Ga0208900, IMG submission 184763) | Saline lake microbial communities from Ace Lake, Antarctica - Antarctic Ace Lake Metagenome 02UKK (SPAdes) (version 2) | ecosystem: Environmental > Aquatic > Non-marine Saline and... | reverse complement strand
CATTTTGCTGACACTGTTTGAAGCAGCATTCCCGTGCTATTTGTAATCTAACAATACAAATTGACGGCTAAATTTGATCTATTTGCCTTGCCAAACACTACAGATAATTGATACCCGCACAGGTCGATTTTTCGACCTGTGCGGGTAGGTCATCGCTGGGCCTATTTGAACCAGAATCTCAGTGTTATTTATAAGGGGCGCCACTTGCAATAAATGCCTTATGGACCTCCTTGACAGTCTCGGGGGCGGTCATCATTGCCATTGCTGACCACTCCGGTTGTTTGAACGGCGCACCCCGTTTTTCCAGTTCTCTTCCCATACCACCGTATAGAATGGTAATTTTTCCGGTCATCATTGCCCCCAGAGTTCCTGAATCAACTCTCGGCTCAGATTCAGATATTTGTGTTGCATAGAATCATTGCAGAAAACCTCCAAAGTAATGGTACTATTGTAACCAATTGTCTTTAATGAATTCACTGCGTTTTTCCAATTAACAGTTCCTACACCCAAGGGCATATGATCATCGGACCTGGATCGGTTGTCAGAAAAGTGAACATGCTGGATGTGTTCCCCCAGTTCTTCGCAAAAAATCTCATGACTATCGATACCGAAGTTGGTGTGTCCAAAATCGAGATGCAGTTTTAAACCCGGCACTTGTGTCAGTAAGTTTTTAAAGATGGAAACTCGGTCAAAGGGAGCCCTATAGTTTTCAAATATCATTGTGAGCCCATATGATGCAGCCATTTCAACAATGGGTTGTAATGCCTCTATATGGAATGAGACCAAATCTTTTCTCATAGCCGGCGGACTAAAATAGCAGGGATGGATATTCATGACCTTGGCCCCCAGGGCGGAAAATATCCCTGCGCATCGCTCCAGTTCCTTGAAACAAGCGTCTCGGACACCCTGAATTGGATAGGCATATGGAAGGCAGGGGTCGGTATGCCCAGTGATAGATAAGCCATGGGCATCAAGGATCGGCCTCAATTTAGCAATATCAATGTTAGTGGCGTTAGGACCTTCAATGGTTAAATCCAAAAAATCGAAACCGGCTTTGCCACAAAACGCTGCCTCATCATAGACTGATTTTGACGGGTTGTTCATTATTCCTATTTTCATCTCGCTTTCCTTTATTTTGTAACGCCTTTGTCACTTGTCTTTTCCAAACTCAATGCAAAAGACAATGCAGGTGACCCTTTACCATGGTTATTTTCACTTCAATGCTGTTGTATGCGAAGTCCGTTGCATTTACTTTGTTTTAAAATTTTATCGAGTTGATGCTGGAATGACTCAGGAACAAATTGCCAATGAACTTAAAACTACAAAATCGGTAATTTCCAGAATGGAAAATCATGCCACGGATATTCGTTTATCTACTCTCGAAAAATTTGCCAAAGTTGTTGGAAGACATATACATGTAGCATTGGTTTGATTTCGCATTTTTATCTACTTCATTTGGCTGGTTGAAAATATTATTTCACTTTTGGTTGTATAATTTAATTGTATAGGAATTTCCATTTTATGAACTGTTAAATCAACGGGTTGTAAAAAGTCCGCCCAAAGGGCGCTAATTTAAACGAAATAGTTTGCCTTTTGAGTAAGTATTCGGCTTGGTACTGTAAATGTTTGGCCAGTGCCCCATATTCGCTTAGTTGGGACTGCGTAGCATACTATTGCTATGTGAGCAGGCCTAAATGAGTGAATATGGGGTGCTGGCCGAATATTTACCCTTTTGACCCACCTACTGCGTTGCACATCAAAAGCCCAATAATTTGGGCCTCCAAGGCTCTTATATTTATTGTGAAAAATATCGACGCTCGGGTCTGTCAACACTGCCGTAAACCACATCCTCCTTGAGTTCGCCTGTGGTAATCATAAACACCGGGGCCGGAATTTTCGCTTACAATGTGATTGCCGGCGGTACCCGCCTTGAGGATATTGATCTGTTAAGAAATGATGAGGCGTGGCTTGGTGGCTCAGGGTTTCTGAAGTTCCTCCGGGGAGACACCGAGGATAAAAGCTCCCCAGTGACGTTCCCGGATAAAAATCGGCAGGGACAGATCGTTGAGGACCTCTCCGGTGTCCCGCAGGTAGGTTTGCAGCAGGAAGGGTTCCGTGTTGCTGCTGCGACGAATTTCAGTTTCGTTGTTGACATACATGCGCTTTTCCCGGCTGTGAATGACATCATAATCATAATCCCCCGTCAAAGGCTGCTGGTTCTGCCGGTTATGGGTGGGCAGGTAGCCGTTTCTGTCAACCGTCAGTGCATAGATTGCACCTGGAATGCTGGAAAGGGCTTCATCATAAAGGGGTTGGAGGTGCGCATCGAAGAGATGGTCGTAGATGGTGTTGTATTTCTGGGGATCTGTTTCCGGAATAGGTCGGTACTGGTCGTCAAAAATATCGGTGCCCTGCATGTACATGGATTCGATTAGTTCCTGGATACGGGAGCGATATTCCCTGGAAATGTTCAGAATATGTTCAAATTGTCCCTGGCCGATGCGTGCACGGGTGGACAACTCCAGCATTTGCTCAGTATGACCGGCAAGATTCATTGAAAAATTCAGGGCTTCTTTCATGTCATCGGCAACATTTGCGCTCATATCCCGGATGGCGCCGACCTGCTTGTTGATTTCTACGGTTGCGGATTCGGTATCATTCCGGGTCTTTTTCGTAAAACGGATGATCTCTTCGTTGCTGGCGGTGGTTTTCTCAACATACCGGGTCAGTGTATTGACGTTTAGTGAAATTTCCTCCGTGGCGTTGTTGACCCTGTCCGCCAGGGATTTGACCTCTTCGGCCACAACGGCAAAACCGGCACCGGCCTCACCGGCCCGGGCCGCCTCAACCGCTGCATTAAGCGAAAGGATGTTTGTTTGAAATGAAATGCCCTGGATCAGCTTGATAATTTTGTGGATGCTTTCGGCGTTGCGGTTCAGTTCCGACATGGTCTCCTTGAACTGCAGCAGCATGTTGCTGACCGCATTCATGTTGTCCACAATCTGTTGCATGGATTGCTGATTCACTTCGGTCAGGTTGTCAGCCTGGGTTTTCTGTTTTTGCGCCGTATTGAAAGAATTTTGCAGGAGCTTGTTTACCTGAGCCGATTCCCCAGCAATCTGTACCCCCATGATGCGAGCCTTTTTGACGATGGCTTTGAGCTTTTCGGTTTGATTCCGTGGTCTGACCGGAGAAAGAGCGGGAGCAGAGGTGCCTTCAATTGTTGTGGTATCCTTTAAAAACAGATGCAAAAAAAAAATTTTAAGAGAAAGAAATAACCGGATCATAATATACGATCCCTCCTTGCGGTAGATGGGGTCATGGTTTGGGTTTTCATGGTTCATGGGATGGGGCTCGGCTCTTCTTTAAAGCCGATTGTAATACTGCCACATTTCCCCACCCATGACAACTTTTAAATGACACCCCAACCCTGGCATAGTGGCTTCAAAAAAAGGTTAATTTCGCAATATTCTCCAGGTGGTGCTGTTATTGGATTTTTTTCTTGCAAAATGAGGGATATAAAGCAAGTGTTCATCCTCACTCAATCAAAGGTTCAGTAATGATAAGCACCTTGCAATTGTTTCTGCAAATAAAAATTGCAAGCATAGGTGAATAATGGAGATCCCGGAAGTCCTTGAATTAGGGCTTGATCATAAGATCTGCCACTTTGGGTTGGGGGCGGGCTTGTTTTATTGGAGGCTGGAGTGTTTATCAGTCTCCATGCGTTTTATCAAAAATCACTTATTTCAAAAGGTGAAAAGCGCAATAATGCAAGTCTGCCCCCCCATATCAATCAACACCGAAAATTGAGTCCGTTAAGAGAAACTTTGATGAAAAGTATGTGGTTTAACCCCGCATCAGGCCTTCAAGCTGTATAATGCTTTTCGCGCTTCCCATGACCACAATAGTATCTCCAATGATAAATTTTGTATCTGCTTTGGGGTTAAACATCATTTCCCCTTTTTTATTCTGTATGGCAATGACAATAAGATTCATCTTCTGCCGAATCCCGGAATCCACCAGGCTGACATTGGCAAGCGTTGCACCTTGTCTGACACGGATTTCCTCGAACTGAAATTCGGTTGATTCATCATTAAATGCGGTTTCAAGAAATTTAATGACCGTAGGGCGTAAAATCGCGTGGGCCATGCGCCGGGCACCGATATCATAGGGGGATATCACCTTGTGAGCACCTGCTTCTTCCAGGGTTTTTTTGGATGAATCCCGGGATGCACGGGCCACGACAAAAATATCAGGATTCAACTGCCTTGCCAACTGAACAAGCAAAACATTCTCATCATCTGTTCCTACGCCTGCAATGAAGCCAGAAGCCCGTTTTATACCGGCCCGGATCAGCACATTTTCATCAACCGCCTCTCCGATCAGGTAGAGGACACCATCTCCATCCAGCTGGGCTTCATGCTGACAGTCCTTTTCTATGACCGTCACATCAATGTACTTCTGAACCAAGTACTGTGTCAGCAAGTGACCAATCCTGCCATAGCCACAAACAATATAGTGGCCATCGAGTTTTTTAATTTGATTTTCCATTTTTTGCCTCCTGAGAGCAGATTAGATCCATCCTTACCATAAGAAATTAAATAATGCCAATAATACCATTTTGGATTTCTCCTGTTTTTATTCCAGAACAATATGGTCTTCACCTCTTTCAGGAGTTGTGCCGGTATAGGTCTGGGCAATATTGGCAGAATACAATAAAATTTGCTTCATTAGATCCATGAGCTCCAAATGGATTTCAGTGGTTGCAACGGATTCCTCATCTTTTAGGATAATCCTTTTCAGGTGTCTTGCCCGATATTTTGATTCCAGATCCAGATATTTTTTTCTTTTTTCATGATATTAAATGCCAGTTTGGGATTCTTTTCTTTAAAGGCAGCCTCAAGGAGTTTGATCTGTTTTGACACCTTGCCATGGTAGATGAGTAATTCTTCTTTTCCTGCAAAGGAAAAATCAAATTTAAGCTTCTTTTTTTTGGCAATCAAAGGAATCCTGTTTCGATGAATAATATCCTCCATGCTTTCCATATCCTTTGCAATGGAAACCATTCTAAAGACTTCATCTGCCTGCGCTTCAGTAATATTATTCCCCTGGGCAGTATGGGTGAGATAGCCAATGATTTTTTCTTCCAGGTAGAGAAATGCATGTCATTCGTTCAGTTTCTCCCGGATGCGCTTTTCATCAAGTGCCACGTCGGGCGAGAGTAGATCTTCCTTGAATCCTCGCGCTCGCAGGCCCTCCCAGAGGGGATTGATCTCCGACCACAGCACACCATGCGCAACCCATCGATGAAGATCGTTGAGAAGATATTTAGAAAATCCGGATATTCCTTCCGGGATTTTACTTTGTTGTTTGAGGGGAAAGGCAGACCACAGCTCCTCTGGAACGATCAGGTAATTTTCAAGACAAAATCGCGGCGTAATCCAAAGATTGGGATGTTTGTCTTGCATTTGGATGAGGATATCATGGCTCCATTCGTCCCGATCCACGATGCCAAACCATTCCGGTTCTTCTTCCAAAATTTCAAGAACACTTTTTTTCCCACCTGCTTCGGTTACGGCAAATCGGCTTTCCCAAGCCGGATCACGTTTTGCAAAAAACAGTTCATATACGATTTTGTCATCAGGCCTTTCAACAAGCACAACGTTTTTTGATGTTGCGCCGATCTGCTCTTCTTTGATTTTTTCGATCTGTTTGGTGATTCTTCTGCCCATTATTCATCACCTTTGAGTTTCAGGTCGATTCTCAAACCACTGTTTTCATAACGATGCCAGACATCCACCGCATGGGAGGTAATGATAAGCTGCCCTTCTTTTTTGTCTATCAACTGCTCCAGTGCCGAAAGAGACTTTCATATAAAACATACATGGCTGTAAGCACCAGCCACAACGAAAAACGAAAGTCCTTTAATTTTAGCACGTTGCTGAGACTTTCATATAAAACGCTCATAGGTTTCCAACTCGGTGATTATCTTATTCACCTTTTTGATTTTTTTTAACGCCTTGGCCTTTTGACTTTTTGAGGCACTGGCACTGATACTGAATAGTTATGAGGTTGATACCAATGCTTTACTCTATATATTACTGTGAATAAGTTTTATTACCAAGTTGAAAAATCATAATGTGTAAACTTGGGGTGTCTAAATCCATCACTTCTCTTGCTCGGTTTCTGGATACGTCTATGATTGTTGAAAAGACCTTAAAAGCAGGGATTGCATTCAATATTGTCAGGTCTGAAAACCAAGCAAAAAACATGGAAGGACAAGTGGGTTTTTGGACACCCCAGTGTAAACTGCCCCTTGCCCCTTATTTCATTTGACTGTTCTATTGGCAACTCTACCCCACAATATGGGCAATGGGTGATTTCAATTATTGTTTGCCATATTGTTTCTCCGATTTCCTCTAAATGATGGTTTTCCTCAAGGTCTTCGATGGTTGCATTTTTCTAACAATCAAATTCCAAGAGTTCTAAAAACATTCAGTCTTTTTTTGAAAAAAATATTTGTATTCCCTCTTCGGGCAGATCTGGAGATTTTATTCGGACACCCTTGCCGTTGTCTATACAGTCCCTCCTTTCAGGGCTGTAGCTGGACTTTCACCAGCAAGTTTATGGCCATGTCGGTCACACCCCCTTCTAAATCTCTGATTCAGGAGGGGGTGTTGGCGCGGTCAACCGGTATTGCCTCTCTATCACGGTGGCCAAATCCGGGCCTTTCCAAAAGGGGCTTATCCATCTTGGACGCTGATCTTTCCATTTGAGGTTTGCCCTGCGCCAGTGGCCGCGAACCATAAACTTCACCATGAGTTTACCACCGGATTCACTCTTTTCCACAGCCTGCATTTTTTTAACATGGGAAATATTGATCTTTCCGGGAAGATAGATCACCTCTTGTGAAGAAAGATATTCGGTATCAGTCGGCTCCGTGTCCGATGGCTGCCAGTGCCATTTGATCGGGGAGCCTGTTATAGTTTCAGTTGCCACATCTGCACTGGTGCTATAAAGGATGGTATTTATCACCAAGTGAACCATTTTCCGCATCAGTTCCGATCTGAGAATCGGATCTATTCCTTTGTCCTCAGCATTTGGAAACTGACTGATCAGGATCTGGTCCAAATGGTCACTTGGATCAATTTTTAAATCTCGGATCAAAAGATAGGGCCATTGCTCAATAAAGGCATCAAAAGAAAAAACGATTCTCAAGCCCTTTGTTTCATCGGATGGAATTTGCGTCACATATACGGTCATTATCTTAAGTTTGCGCCCGCTCATTGGGCAGTCCGGTATTTGTGAAAGCATTCTTTCGGCAATCTCAAGGGTGAAACGATCCGTAAAAACAAGGGCAAAGGAAGCATATGGCAGATTGAGCATGTCACCGGCCAGATCCAATTGGGTCTGACCCAGCATATAGGAAAGGGAGGGGTCAATCCAAAAGGTCTTTCGAAGATGCAACTCGTAATTGACCATATATTCCAGATGGGATGCCAGCAGGCTTCCCTGGCCCTTCATGCCAAGTTTAAGGATCCGGGCTGTATGTTCCCGGACAAAGCGTTGAAAACTCAGATTCATGTTCAATGTTTTACGATCCAGGGTCATGGTGTCATCAAAATTGTCCCTGTTCCGATATTCTGCCGCTATCTCTCGGGCAACGTCTCCCATCCCATGAACCAAGCACGCCATGGTTTCAACCCCTGTGAGCGGCAGGTAGCCGTCTTGATTCTGGTCCGGGTTCTCGCTTTTCAGGCCCAGTTCCTCCCACATCCAGGAAGGATCAAAACCAGGTCTTCCCCTTGTCAGCTCCTCTTCATAAAAGTGTTCAAGATCCTTGAGCATTTCTATAATCCTTGGTTTAAGCCCAGGGGATCTGGATGCCTGACGGGGGGTATGACCGTCCAGCATGGGGATATCCATGTCAAGCCATTTTTTGTAATATCTTTTTTGCTCTTTTTTTAATGCCTGGGCTAATTCTTCCCTATCCGCAGGGGACAAATCCGCCATGCCAAAGTCCGGTTCAGCTTTTCCAGATTTATTTTTTTCCAGGAGGCTTTGTATGTTGGAATACGTGGTGGTTTTGTACTGGGTAAGGTCTCCGGCAATCCTTTTGATTTTTGCTTTACCCTTCTCGCCCCATTCTTTTGAAGTGGTCTCCAGAGTAAGACGTTGGCCATTCATGCTGAAGGAGCCATAGATTCCCTTGCGACCGTCTTTGGGTTTTGACAGCCAGGTCCAATTCAATTCTTTTGTTTCACGTTCAAGGTCTTTTTTTGTATCCAGGACTGCCTTGAGTGCATCCGGGTCAGCCACGTCAAAATAGACCTGGGTGATTATCACTTCATGGCCGTCACGGTTCACCATATTGGGGATGGGATTGATAAAAGGGGCCAGCCACATCTGATGAAATATTGGGGGCATTTCCTTGAAAAAATCGGCATCAGCAGCGTCTGGCGATTCCTGTTGAAACGCTTCATACATGCGTTTTACTTTGTTCACAATCCGTTCCCTTTGCATACGCGGGAAAAGAAAAAGGTTCCCATCCATCTCCGGCCTGCCGGATGCCCCCACGGGCATTATGCGGGTAGCTATTATTTCATGACGTTTCATTGATTGCGATCCGCTGATTTCCCTTACTTTCGTAACCTGGCCATTAATTAAATCCTTTAAAGTGATTGATTTTCCCGGGATAACCTTAACCGCCTCATAGAGTCGTACACAGGACTTGCCAGCCATATTCAGAAAACTTTGCTCCCCTTTTGTCAGATGGGGGCCTTTCTCAAGGAAATAGTGCAATAAAGGCTGTTCTTCATCGGTTTTAAAATCAAAACCAAACCAGAAGTCGAACATTGCTTTACTCGTTAAATGGGCATATTCATCATCCAACTGAGAAAATTTTTCTTTCAGATCATCCCAGAAAATATGCATGGCCTTAGTTTCATGTTCTTGCCAGCTCTCTTGCATTATAAAATCTCCCAATTTCTCCAGAGCCGACTCTCTTTCATCCCCTGTATACGGTTGAAATCCCCCATTGCTGCGAAGGCAGCATTTTTTATATTTACGTCCGCTGCCGCAAGGGCATGGATCGTTTCTCCCGAATTTTTTCATTGTATAGTTTCCTGTACATTAAAAATTTATATATTCCATATAACATACATGGCAGTCACCACTGCCACAACGAAAAATGAAAGTTTTTTAATTCCAGCGTGTTGGTGAGACTTTCTTATAAATAAATATATGCTTATCTCTGCCTTTTGTCCATAATGCATTGAGAACGCCGATCAAAATAGAACGGGCCAGGCTGTTAAGGAATGAGTCCGAAATAACATACTCTTTTAAAAAGTTGGGAACACTATCCTTTAACGGTGGCGTGTTCTGAAAAGGGCAAATTATTTAAGACTGGTTCCTAAGCTTCAAGACTCGCAGGCCATGAAAGGAAATAGCTTTTTATTTGCCCATGGCCTCCCGAACCGCCTGGGCAATGTTCTCAGGGCCGGATTTAAAGACTTTATCGACATCAATTCCGAAAAAGTCTTGACTATTCCGGAATTGATGTCAGAATAGTCAGCATGAAAAGATATCTCGAAAAATACATTCAGGAAGATTTAGATAAAAAAATTATCTTGCTCACCGGGCCGCGCCAAACCGGAAAGACAACCTTGTCTAAACTGTTGGAAAAGGATTTTGATTATTTTAATTTTGACAATGTGGATGACAGGTTCAGCTTGCAGGAAAAATCCTGGGATCGATCAAAACCCCTGGTTATTTTTGATGAGCTGCACAAGCTGAAAAATTGGAAATCATGGTTAAAGGGGATTTATGATACTGAAGGGATTCGGCCATCCATAATGGTTACCGGCAGCGCCAAGCTTAATACCTATCGGAAAGTTGGCGATTCCCTGGCGGGAAGATTTTTCCAATTCAGAATGCATCCCCTGGATCTTAAAGAAATTCATACGTTTTTGAAACCTGATGATCTTGAAGCAGCGCTGGATAAAATTTTGGCCGTTGGTGGTTTCCCTGAACCCTTTCTGGAGGGAACAACCCGATTTTATAATCGATGGAAAAAATCCCATCTTGATATCATCATAAAGCAAGATCTAATTGACCTTGAAAATGTTCAACAGATTACTCAAATTGAAACCTTGATTCAGTTATTGAGACACCGGGTGGGCAGCCCCATATCATATAGCTCTCTTGCCCAGGATTTACAATGTTCCGACAAAACAGTGAAGAGATGGTTGACAATACTGGAGAATATCTATGTGCTTTTTAAAGTCTCTCCTTTCCATAAAAATATTGCCAGAGCTATTCTAAAGACCCCTAAATTTTATTTTTATGACACAGGTCAAGTTCTGGGTGACCCGGGTGTAAAACTGGAAAACGCTGTGGCATGCGCCATTAAAAAAGAATTACATTTCCGGGAGGATTGTTTGGGAGAAGAAGGCCAGCTTTATTATATAAGGGATAAAAATGGCAGAGAGATTGATTTTTGCATCACAGCACACAATATCCCTTCACTGTTAGTAGAGGTGAAATGGAATGAAAGCAACCTCAGTGCAAATTTTGAAATATTCAAAAAATTTTTTCCCAACATTAAAATGATTCAAATTTCAAAGAAGCTGGACAGAGAAAAGACATTTCCCAATGGTGCAGAAATCAGAACGGCATCTAAATGGCTTGCGGAGCTGCGTCTCCCATAAAGAGTCTCGGTACCAATTGTTCGCAGCGTTTGGCAAGGTAAAGGGATCATTAATCAAACCTATGCTTGCCACCCTTGCAGTGATTGGTGCCATTTTGCCCATGGCCTTTGTGGGGGGGCTTATGGGGCCTTACGCGCCCCATTCCCATGGGGGCTTCGGCGGCGATGTTTTTTTCTCTGCTGGTGGCCTTTATTGTCACCCCCTGGGCCTCGGTGCGGATGATCAAGGTCGAAAGTGGCCAGGGACACAGTAACCACACAGACCATGAGGGGGATGACTGGTCCACACGACTCTACCGGAAAATCATGGATCCCCTGCTCCACAACCCTTTTTGGCAATGGGGTTTTTTGCTCTTTGTGGTTGTTCTTTTGATCCTGGCCTGCGCCATGGTGGGGGTGGGCATGGTTCGGGTAAAAATGCTGCCATTTGATAACAAAAGTGAATTCCAGGTGATTTTGGATATGCCGGAAACCGCCACCTTGGAAGAGACCACCTCCGCAGCCATGGAGATGGGTAATTATCTGAAAACCGTCAATGAGGTGGTGGATTACCAGATATACAGTGGGACAGCCGGGCCTTTTAACTTTAATGGGCTGGTGCGCCACTATGATCTGAGAAAAGGGCCGAGCATGGCAGATATCCAGGTAAATCTGGCAGCTAAAGGCAAGCGAAAACAGCAGAGTCATGGCATTGCCAAACGGGTGAGGCCGCCGTTAAAAGCCATTGCAGACAAGTACGGGGCAAGGGTTAAAATTGCGGAAGTGCCCCCGGGGCCCCCGGTGCTTTCCACCTTGGTGGCGGAGATATACGGCCCGAACTATGACCGACAAAAGGCGCTGGCACTTCAGGTGAGAGATATATTTGAAGGCACAGAAGGCGTGGTGGATGTGGACTGGTACATGGAAGAAGATCAGGTGCGGTATCAGTTGGACATTGACCAGGAAAAGGCAGCCATCCACGGCATCAGCGTCAACCGGATTGCCAGAACTCTGCAGGTGGTTCTGGAGGGGCGTCAAACAGGATTACTCCACCAGCCCCTGGAAAAAGAGGATGTGCCCATTGTGCTCCAGCCGTCCCTTGCCACCCGGGCCGGTGTGGATCGTCTGGGGGCCGTGAAGATCCCCGCCGCCGACGGCACTCTGTTATCTCTCTCCTCCCTGGTGCGGATACAAAAAACCGAGCATGACCGAAGTATTTATCATAAAAATTTAATGCCGGTTCTCTATGTCACAGCAGATGTGGCAGGTGCCAAAGAGAGCCCGGTGTATGCCATCCTGGAGATGTGGAAAAAAATTGATGCCATTACCACACCAGAAGGGTATAATATTGTTCAGCACACGGCGGCCCTTCCGGAAAGTGATAGTCACCTGTCCATGAAATGGGATGGGGAATGGCACATCACCTATGAGGTATTCCGGGATCTTGGGTTTGCCTTTGGCGTGGTGCTGATTTTGATTTTTGTACTGGTGGTGGGATGGTTCCAGTCTTTTTCAACGCCCTTTGTGATCATGGTGGCCATTCCCTTTTCCCTCATCGGAATTTTACCGGCCCACTGGGCCATGGGGGCTTTTTTTTCTGCCACCTCCATGATCGGATTTATTGCCGGGGCCGGTATTGTGGTGAGAAATTCCATTATTCTGGTGGATTTCATTGAGCTTAGAATTAAGCAGGGTATGCCCCTGGATCAGGCAGTGATAGATGCCGGGGCCGTTCGGTTCCGGCCCATGATGTTGACGGCGGCGGCTGTGGTGGTGGGAGCGTCGGTGATTTTATTTGATCCCATTTTCCAGGGCCTTGCCATCTCCCTCATGGCAGGGGAAGTGGCATCCCTGTTGTTTTCCCGCATGACAGTGCCAGTGCTGTATTTCATGGATAAACGCTGGGAGGCTGCCCATGTCCATACATTGAAGACCAAGGAGGTAAAATGATTTTTTTGTTTAAGAAACTGATGAATTTATCCTGTTCAATGTGGATACTGGCGATGATAATAATGCCCGTCCAGGGACTGGCAGCGAATTTAACCATTGCAGAGGCCGTGGATAAGGCCATTGCTCACAATCCCGGTCTCCAGGCAGCCCAGTTCCAGACCCTTTCAGCCCAGGAAAAAATCATCCAGGCCCGATCCGGTGCCCTGCCCCAGGTATATTTTCAGGAACAGGCCAATCGCACCACCAACCCCATGTGGGCTTTTGGTACCAAGCTCAACCAGGAGTCCATCACGGCAGCAGATTTTGATCCCAGCCGTCTCAATGATCCAGATGCCATCACCAACTATTCAACCATGGTGTCCGTTAACTGGCCGGTGTATGACAGTGGTCAGACTTGGTATGGTGTGCAACAGGCCGGGCTTAACCAGGAGGCAACGGCTTTTTCCCAGGAACGCACCCGTCAACAGGTCATTACCAACACCATAACCGCCTATCTCCGGGCACTGCTGGTTCGGGAAAACCAGGCCGTGATCCATCAAATTCTGGAAACGGCAAAGACCCATTTAAAGCTGGTGCAATCCCGGTATGAGGGGGGATTTGTGGCAAAAAGTGATCTGCTAAGAGCCCAGGTGCACATTGCTGATCTGGAACAGCAATTATCAGCGAGTAAAAGCCAGACCGACATTGCCAAATGCATGCTTAAAATCACCATGGGCGGGGCTGATACCTTGACCACCCCTTTGGAAGCAGGGACGCCCATGGCCGACACTCTGGATGAATGGATCGCCAAAGCCCTGGCCCATAGACCAGACCTGAAGCAATTGATGGTTCAAAAACACATTGCAGAAAAAAAAAAGGATAAATCCAGGGCCAGTCGCCTTCCTTCGGTGAGCATTTCTGGAAACTATGAGATGAACAGTGAAGAGTTCAATGATAGTGACAGTAACTACACAGTCGGTGCTGTGGCATCCCTGCCCCTTTTTACTGGGGGACGGATTTCGTCAAGCATACGAGAAGCTGACTTTAATCTAAAACATATCAACGCCATGCTCCAGGACATGGAACAGCGAATCTGTGGAGAAACCCGCCAGGCTTTTTTTAACGCCCAGAGCTCCTGGGAACGTATCCAAGTCGCACAATCTGCCATCGGCCAGTCCAAGGAATCTTTGCGCATCGTAAAAAACAGATATAACAGCGGGCTTTTCACCATCACTGATCTGCTGGATGTTGAGGTCGTCGTTCAACAGAGCTTGACCAATCATCTCAAAGCGGTTCATGACTACCGGGCCGCCATCACCCGCCTTGAACTGGCTGCGGGTATTATGGCGATAAATATTGTAACTACAAATTTTTAAGGTTCATATCACGTTTCAATGTCTTTTTGAATTTGATGGAAAAATAAAATTTGAGCTGCATTACTGATCCTGATGATGATAGATATTCGTTTTATTACGAACTGGCTACACTCGGATCGGAACGAATGAAGGTGAATAGAAAGAAACTTGTATATGATGTCAGACTGGGCTCATACAATTAAAAGCGCCCTTTTCAAAACGTGCATTTTATGCTTTAAAGACTACCATGAAAAAATAAGGTGCCCTAAAATGTCCGGACTGCGGTTCATCAAACATATCAGTACTCAAAAGATATCTGTAACTAATACCTTCGCCAATTTTATTTTGTCCTAAAATATAATCAGTATATAGCGATTTAAAGAGTATTATTGCACAATATATGGTAGTCATATTGTAGCGATTTAAATCGATTTAAAATTTGGCGAAGGTATTGGTAACTATTCAGCATTTATTTGCCACTAAAAAATGCTAAATACACTATGTGTTATGGCTGGAGCTACCTTTTTGCATTTTTAGAGCTGATTTTATAGGAAGTTACTTTAATTCAGGAAAAATATAAAATATCAATTAGCTGTATAATAAGGTGATTATACACGCTGAATAGTTACAAAATAATGAAAGCATATTAGTACATCAGGAGCCTGAAACACAACTTGAGCCAAACAATTTATCTATCTCAAGTTCATGGTCATTCTCAGATTCGTTTTCATTCCACCCTTTTGACTTCGCTTGAATTAAGCTATCCATCCTTTCTTTTGCTCCTCTATGGCCAAGCATGGCAGCTTTCCGATACCAGCGTTCTGCGCTATCAAGGTTCCTTTCAACCCCAAGACCATTTTCATGAAACCTTCCGATGTTGTTACAGGATAGAGAATCCTCCTGTTCCGCAGCTTGCTGGTACCATCGTAATGCTTCGCCATAGTTCTTTTCAACTCCATTGCCATATTCGAATAAGGCCCCCAGATTATTCTGCGCATCCCGGTCTCCCTGATCTGCAGCCATTCTATACCACTTTGCTGCTTTTTTGTAATCTCTGAGGACACCATCACCCTTTTCATGCATCATAGCAAGGTTGTACTGCGCCTCAGGTTTTCCCTGTATGGCTGCCATTCGCAACCACTGAGCAGCCGATTTGAAATCCTGAACGACAAAATCTCCATGCAGATATATGACCCCAAGTTTGTATTGCGCATCCATATGTTCATTTTTTGCTGCCTTCTCGTACCATTCAAAACTTTCCTGACGTTGCCCGTATCCGTTGTAATACAATTCTCCCATCATATATTCTGCCTCTGCATAACCAGCCTCTGCTGCCTTACGGCAATAGCATGTAAAAAGTTCTTCACTTTCTTCCACGCCTCTTCCCATAGCGTAACAGCAGCTTAACTCAAAAAAAGCCGGTGAGAAATCCTGTTCTGCGGCGCTTCTATACCATTTAAAAGCTTTGGCTAAATCCTGGTTTACACCATAGCTTCCATTTTCATAAATACTGGCCAAGGCATGTTGAGCTAAAGCTTCGCCCCGAACTGCTCTTACCCTGAGCTGATTTACATGCTCTTCATCGGACATTTCTTCTCCTCCTTTTCTACATATTCTAAAGATGAAATCGCATTGCTACCATAAAAAAGCTGTAGTACCAAAACTACACCATTATCAGAAACGACTATCGTGCCATCGGAGCGGAGAAGATGTACAAAAACATTTTCTCCATGCCAGTACGTTGGTACGATATCCTCCGATGCCATGACAAGTTTTGCCCACATTCTTTTCTCATATAGTTTTTTAGATTCAAACAACTTCCATTCTATGTTATCAGGAAAATTTTTGCAATCACTAGTGATGCAACAGGTGTTGCCGTTTCTGGACATACACCACAGTTTGTTTTTCCATATAATAGGTTGATGGCATTCGAAAAGCTTTTGCCCGGCAATAAGATATTTTTGTCCTGAACTGTCAGCAGTGGAGAACAATTCATCCACATCAACTCCCATATCCTGTTGCAGTGCATTTTTGAAATCAGACTCGTGGAGGTTTGCGAGCTTGTTGGAGGAATATTCCCACATTAGTATACGGTTGCCTGAAAGCCTGCAGAGGATGTACTTATAGCGAAAAAGAACAACGTCAATGATTTCACACCAAGGGAGGGTCATTTTCTGGCTGGACTGAAAACCATCACTATATACTTGTATAGATCCTATGATCGTGGAATCTTTATCATGGGACCACCAGCAAATAAACCCTTCCTGCAGCACCACTGCTTTATCAACAGGTATAGCGCTCGCGTTATAGAGCATAGTTTCTATGTCAGCAGTGTATTCCCAGATTTTTAACGTATTGTCACGGCAGAGTAATAAAATCATGTCATACCGTAATTCAACGGCAGCCTTGACCAAAAATGATACTCCTTCAGGGGTGTACATTGATCCCTCAGTTTTCCCATCCCATATACGGATCGGCGATGTTGATGACATTGTCCAAAAACAAATCATCCCATTTTCCAATTCTATCGCCCCAATCACCTTATCAACTTCCTTCATATAACTTTCAAGTATGCCACCGCAAGCATTCCAGATGGCCAGTCTTGAACCAATAGACAACAGTCGTTTATCACGCATCTCTTTTATCTTTTGTCCTGTTCCGCATTTATAATGCTCACCGCCCCCCTCTTGCCTTTGTATGAGAGACCAAATTCGTGAGTTACCTCCCCGTGACCAGGAAATTCCTCTGTCTTCGCACAGCTCAAGAAACCCCTTTACATATCCAGAGGGGTTTATACCGATATCACTCTGGCACATATTTGTAAGCGGATTATATATTCGAAACCCACCGTCAGTACAAATCAAAAGGATTCGACCGTCCTGCAGCTTGTGAGCGTTAGAAACTACGTATTTCTGTTCAGTAAGTGGGCGTAGATTTCCATCTTTCAAATCCAACAATGAAAGGTTCGGGCTACTTGCCACAAGCAGCACCTTTTTATCTTTCAATTCGATTACATTCCAAAGTGAAAAAATTTCAAGTTGATTCGTAGTACAGTCACCAGTATTTGGATTGAAAAGACGGATTGCTGACCGTTGTCCATGGGCTTCATCATAAAGTATGATAGTCCCGTTTTGTAACACAAAAATATCTTCCAATGGATCGAGTTGCCACGACTTGGTTTTTCCCCTCTTTTCTCCATTCAAATCCAATAATGACAGTAAGCCTGATTCCGACCAGATCAAAGTCATGCCATCAGGTAGCTCTTCAACACCTTTAATTTTTGCCGCATGTGTGGCCACTTTTTCTATTTCCTCACATGTCTCACCGCTTCTCAAGACAATATCACCATTACTGCGCCAGGAAAGGATACGATTATCCGATAATTGCCGGGCATCCTCCCATGTATCTTCCAGTTGATGGGATACACCCATGTTTAGATCCCATAGAACGGGGTGACTCTCTGAATTCCATGACAAGATTCTACCATCTGCCAGAGCAAAGAGACCATCGCTGTAAGTCTGGAACTTTTGAAGAAACACGCCTGTTTTTGTCCACCATGTGAAAGCATATCTTGACCAGGTAATGATATCGCCATTTTCAAGTTCCACGACACCTTCTAACCAGTCAAAAGGGTCTTGAGGCAACACAGCAAGACAGCCGAAGGGATCCCGTCGACAAAGAGACCGCAACCAAAGCCAATCACAATTCCCTGTCTCCAGCCACGCCTCAGCCGCCTCACTAATAGGGCTATTCTCCCCATGTTCAATAGATAATTGTAGCAAAATTTTATGTGCTGGCCATTTTGGATTTCCGCGAAGAAGTATGTTTGCCCGCTGGTTAAAAAAAACTGCCCAGCTATTGATAATTTCTCTATTCAGCATGGGGAGCGACTCCACCCCCTGATAATCATTCAACAAATCGTATACCATATCTGCCATGCATTTAGTCATGTGAAAATTCAAATCAGTGAGGGTATCACTTAATTCGCTCCACATTTCCGCATTCTTTAACTGGTGAGGCAATTCCATCACTTTTCTGTAGTTTGGGGTACGGTTCGACTCTTTTCGATATAGATATGGTTGTTTTAAAAAATAGAGGGCCAAAGTCTGGTGCCTCATTTTTTTATGAACACCACAGAGATATTGCTTCCGAACGATTTCCTGAAATTGACGGTGATAAAAAGTAAGGAGATGTGTTCCGGGCGTTTCCCGTTCAGTGAGGTAGGGCTCCAGGTCATGGTAAAGGCGTGACCAGAGGACTATGGGAAGACGCTCCTCGGGAAGGTCGTGATGAATATTTTTTTTAAAACTAATGAAGAATTCTTCGTCTTGTGACAAAATATCAACGATCTCTTCTTCTGCAAGTCCGTTCCTGGCGATTGAAAGATATGCCATGGTCCGGGAAACCAGCAGGGGTCCATGATTTTCCGGTCTGGAAAGACGCCAAAAGAGATTCTCAATGATTCCTGGGATTCCTGCCGCTAATCCTTGTTTGCCATCATATTCAGGTACGCCGTCATAGGAATGCCACAGTCGGGCCTCTTCAAATGCAAGCTTGAGATATAGCGGCAAGCCGCACTTGGAAAACCTGGTCAAGACTTCTTCCTCTTGATGCACCTGGAGTGTTCGCTTTATATGGTGACCTTCAAACCATTTCTCCAAAATTTTTTTCGCCTCCTGACGGGCCATGGCCTTCAGCTCAAGGAGGTTCTGCTTCGGTAATAAGTCTCTTAGTAAAGCCAGGCATTCATGAGGTTCAGAAATGGTTGTAACAACGATTTTTGCCTGTTCCGGCAAATCAAAATGAAGCCAAGACCATTCTTCCGCCTTCCCCATGTTAGATAACTGATCCAAAGCATCCAGAAATATTACAACCTTTTTTTTACTGCTTGCCATTTTCAATAACACATGGAATTCATGAATCAACTCCTTAATTTCTCCCGATTGGGAAAAAGGCTTTCGCCCATATGCATGGTTCATCTCTTGGCAAATACTCGTTAGCAGTGAGCCTATGGTGGCAGATTCCGGCGTGGTTCCGATGAACCGCTGAATGATGAGAACATCCCGTTGTTCATTTGTGGCAACGGCTTCATGTATTCGTTGGATGGCCTTGGCCATCAAGGCAGATTTGCCGGATCCGGAAACACCGTAGAGTGCTAAAGGCTTTTTTCGATCATCAGAAAGATATTTTTCAATCTCGGCCAAAATATCTTCCCGCCCGACAAATGCCGTGGCACGATTCTTTCCAAACGCCTGGTGGACTTTCATTTCCAGTTCCACAGAATCCTGAGTTTTCAACTTATTTTTCTGGCATTCTACCGAGATAACCTTGGCCAGGTTTTGCCAGACCCTTTCGCACAAAGTTTTAGGCTTGTATTCATCCCCCAGCATTGTTTCACAATCTTCCAAGTTTTCGGGCAACGATCCAATATGGTCCATATTGATTCCTTGTCCCTTCCACTGGACCTCATATGTGTATACATTTCCTCCTATTTTTTCTTGTAGTTCTTTCTTAAGCGTTTCCAATTTTGTATGGGCATCTTGATCAAAGCGTACCTGTCCATCAGTATCCACAAAGTCCTCTGGCTTTGGAATCTTTCCAATATCATTAATTTTTTTTTCATTATCTGTATGACCTTGCAAACTTTTTTCAACTTCAGAAAGGTTAGTTATTTTGCGAAAGACACCAAACACATGTTGTTCCGCGTCCGCCACCTTCATGGCCCCATGCTTAATCTCCTGGTGCGTAGCAGATGCATGGTATTTCATGTTCTCTTCGTCAGGCAAGTTTAATTGTTTAACGATCTTTTGAAGGGCAAGTCGAAGCGGTCTTTCCACTTTTTTTTCCCAGATTGTTTGATTTTCATATATTTCACCTCTCTTACGTGCTTGCAGGACAAAAACAGGAGGAACATTGTTTCTGTCTTCTTTGTACCAATGATGAAAAATAAATCGTATTTCATCATCTGTCATATGGGAGGAAATATTCCGAAATTCATCTGTAGGTATTTTTTCTGGAAGGGGTTGCCAACCGTAACGGTCTCCAAGAAGAATAAGGAAATTGGGCTTTGACGTAATCTTTTGGCAACGGAAAAGTTCATCCATGCAAATCCGCATAGTCCGTTGGTCTAAAGCGGCTTCCTCACTCACTCCCCAGCGAAGGTCGATGGCCTGAAAACGGCAACCATAATGGGTGCAGAGTTCCTGCAATTTAGGGAATACATGCTTTTGAAGTGCGTTTCGTTCTTCTTTAAGATCGTTAAAAGTGGAGCTGACAAAAAGTCTAAAGGTTTTAACTACATGTTGCATGACTTTTCTCCGAACGAATAATAAATAATTTCTTAAAATTTAATACTTTACAAAGCATTTGCATTCCCGCTTTGCTGTCCTTTCTTTTATAACGGGCATGTCCTGCCGGACACAACGAAAATTGAAACTCTAATCATTCCAGTATTTTGGACAGAGTTTCATATAAAAACTGATAAAGACTAAATATTTGTATGAGTCCCTTGTCATTTTTTACTCCATATGTTCAAAAAAGTAAAATACCGAGGTATCATCTTAAGTAACTAAGTAACGACTTGGTCCAAATAAATCCGATAATTTTTCAGAATTGTTGAAATATTCTATGAGTGTACCCTTTTTCGGTTAAATTGGGACAAAGAGCCTGCTCAGCAACTCATTCCCAAGCCTTTTCTAATACTTGAGAGGGAGAGAATAATGCAAAAAGGGTACACTCATATTCTATATAGCTTTCTCTTCAAATACTCAAAACATAATTCCAAAACTGATGGAGGCGGATATTTCATTATATTCTGATGTGTAATAATAAGAGGTATCAAGATTTAAACTATTTGAAATGCTTGGAAACATTGGTATGGTAAAATTGGTTGTTTTAATTGATAGATTAACAGAGCCAAAACTTTTTTCGTTATCTAAGCCAGTAGAAGCACTTAATGATTGGTAACTTCCTTCTGAACCTACGGAAAAAGCTCCTGTCAACCCAACAAACTCTTTATGGTAGCCGTCCGGAGTCCAATAAGATTTTCCTTCAGTCTCGTCACTGTTTCTGTAATCTCCGCCGATTTCACCTGTTAGAGTAAAAAAATCATTCCATTTTAAAATTGGGTTAGAGATCTTAATACCAAGATGGCCTATAATATTATCGTCATCCATCTTTTCTCCCTCCAGTGCCAAACTTAAATCCAATTCCTTTTTTAAATGTTTAACCTCAAAAGTTGAAGATAGCAGGAGGCCTTTCACAGATTCTTCAAATTGTTGATAAGAACTGTCATGGTACTTCGAAGATAGGCTAATATTTGAGCTTAAAAAAGGAACATGAGGTGAACTCTGCCAATTATACGAGATGGAATATTCAGTATTTTCCTTATTGTCTGTATTATCCAAGTTAAAGGAGATACCAAGTGAACTGATATCATTGTATTTATAATCCAATCCAACCATAGCAGAGTTTCCGATAGTTTTTGTATGATCCTTCAAATATGTTGTTTCATTTTTAGATAGAGACAAATCCAACTGAAGTCCACGCCATGGAAGAAAAAATTTTGTACTGCCGGAAAGAGTGTATCGTCTGTAATCGCTGGTACCATCCCGACCATCCTTTTTTTCATATCGCGGCATCATCTTAACACTATCATCGATGGCCTCTGCTTTGGCTGATTTATTGCCCGGGGGGATGAGAAGGCTTGCAACAAGTGGTAAAGCGGGTTCCAACTTCTTAAAAAGTTCATCATATTCTGCCACGGTGGAAAAAGAAGAACCGTTATACCATAATCCCATCTTTGTTTTATACTCACCGAGCAAGGCGAATAAGTCGGTTTTTTCCTTAGCAGACACATTGTCCTCAGTGGTAAATTTTTCGCCTGTCAAAGAAAGACTCATTTTTTGAAGTTCATTTTGTTTCTGGGCCATTTCCAACTCCAGCTTACTGAATTGAAGAAAGTAAAATATTTTCGTTACCGGGTCTGCTTCTTTTATCCATTTAGCCTTTTCCCCATCCCAGAAAACGGTGCTGCACAGAACTCCTTGTACGCCTACCCTTGTGGCCAGATCTCCCCATAAAACATAAGAGAGATACGGATAAACCAATTGTTCTGCTACTAATATTTTTGTCATTTTTTCAAGTCTGGTATAAATTTTCTTAAAATAAGGCGCTGTGATTTCTCTGGTTTCCGGATTTATGAGCAAAGGGCCGTATAGGGAATCGAGCAAATTTGCAAGATAGTAAGCATCGTATAAGGAAGGAATTTTAAGTTTTTCTTGTCGATATTCCAGTTCACTTAAAAAAAAAGCCATTGCTTTGTCAAGCTCTTTTTTGAGCAGGGTTTTGTCCTCATTATTTTTCAGCAAATACGTTTTTAGCAGTGAAACCTCTCCCAAATTCTGGAACAATTCTCCAGTCCGGTAAAAATATACATCTGATTGAATTGGTCTTTTTTTAAATTCGGAGAAATAATCCAGGCAATCTGAAATGTTATCTTCTTCAAAGTTTTTTTTGTTGGAAATTAAAGTCAATTGATAAAAATTATTCTTGGCAAACATGGCTGCTGGTAGCCTATAATTAAATTGTTCAATAATAGGGACATGATCAGTCACCATAAACAAATTCTGCAACTCAACAACCCGATCCCAGGCGGAAAACAGCTGATTATCCTGAATAAATTTTCGTCTAACAGACCAATTCAATATATTCAGCTGCATGTTCCTATACATATCAGCATGTATCTGGCTTATTTTCTCGATCTCAATTCCTTTAGAGAATATCGTGGTACCATCATCATCGGTTACAAAAAATAAGTCTCTGTTATTTTCCCAGTCCGTATCGTAGGCAAGGAGCGTTCTTAAAAAGTCTGTCTCCTCTCTAAACCAAGAAGAATCTGGCTCTTCAGGATTTGTAAGACTCTCAAATAACCTGAGACCAAGCTGTGCATAAGCCTTGGTTTGAAGTGAGAGAACTGCACCTGTATAGCTAAGCATTCTTCTTGCGTGCAAAGGGAGGTTCTCCCTTTGTGATGACCAGTTGATGTAATAAAAGAGAGATTCAGGCCTCTGGTCTTGCCCATCGTTTTGTTCAACGTCTTGTCCGGCAACTGCTTTTACAAATCGCTTCTGCTCCGGCCCATTAGCTGTCTCATAAACGCTCCGCAAAAGATGAAATAAAAGGCCAATATCATCCCGCAGATAGTTCGAACTTATTTTCAGGGCAGCATAGTTTTGTGAGGCATCCCTGTATCGTCCGACACTGGCCAGCTTCCCAGCCCAAATTCGTTTTAAATATTGAGAATTGCCATATTTTTCAATTAGTTTATTCCTCTCATTGTCTGAAAGATCAAAACCATAAGTTTCAGGAAAAGAAGAATTTTTGAAAATAGGCATTGAATGTTTTCCTTTTCCGGCAATGATATCGTTTATAGTATTACTAAAGATATATAGACTGCTTCTGGACACGGAATATTTCCGGATAAAATCGCTAAGTAAAAAGTCAGCAGCTAAAACCGATTTTAGTGCTGCATGTATATTATTTTTAATCAGAAGACGCATGTTTCCATAATCGCTGTAATGCCAGTAAGCACCAAACAGCGAATCAAATATGCCGTAGCTATCAATAATCTGATTCTCTTTGCTGAAAGATTGAGCTAAGGCAACCGTGTCGGTGATACGTTGTTGCAGCAAGTCATTATAAGGCGCTTTCTGCTTAATTTGGTTTGCCAGGAAAAGTAAATTCATCGCCAGAGAGTTCATGGATAAGTCTGGATAGATTTCGTCCATGACGTTAAGATATTGTTGACACTTTTGGTAATTTTTAATTTTAAAACTTGTTGATGCAGCCTCATAATATACAAGGGGATCAAAAAAGAAGTTGTCAACAGCCCCAAAGCCAGCCAAATATTCATCGTAACAATCTACAGCCTCATTTAGTGCATCATTCATGGCCTTTGTGTTACCAGATTCTTCTGATTCTTCCGCTATTTTTACAAATCGCCTGGCTTTGTTAAGAATAAATAAATCATAATTTTCATCTACTTCACATGCTGTATTTACATCATTATTAAAAAGCGCTTCCAGCAGTGAATTTTTACTGCCCAAAACGTCGTACTTATCAAAGTTGATAATCTCATTTACCATTTCAGGAGAAGACGAAAACGTGAGTTTCTGAACTTGCCTACTTTTGAACGCAACCAAGACTGGATGAACTCGGGCATAGAGTTTTGCAATTTCCGGCAAATATTTTGATTCTGTGGTGTAATATTGAATAGCTATTTTCAAATCATCAAGGAGCTGCGTTAAAGCTTGATAACTCTTACCTGCAGTTTGAAAATATCCCTTTAGTATATTAGAATCTTTTTCAACATTTTTTTCGACATAACGGACATAATATTTTAAGGCGGTTTGAAATTTATCATCCCCTGAATTTGAATTTTCTGGAGTTGGAAAAAGAAGATCCCAAATTTCCTGTTCCTGATCATTTAGCTGTCTTGTTGATGGGTGTTCCCAGTTTGTCAGATAGGACACCAAAAACAGTTTAAAGCGAAATGGAATCTCTATATTGCTTTTCTTGTTCTCCAGTGCAATTTTAACCTGAGCTAAATAGTTAGCCTGACGTTGAGGGTTGATTAAAGGATCTGAAAGAACAAGTTGATAATATTTAAAGATATCCAGATTGATCTGTACATTTCCAAAATCCAACTGCATCGTTTCGCTCGTTTTTAAGTCTTCTTTTAGCTTGTCAGTCAAAATTGCTTTTGGCTTGTCCTGTATGAGGTTTTTAAAATTATCTTTACGGATATCAAGATCATTAAAAAAACAAACAACAAACATATCTGCTAATTTACTTTTAAATGTTTTTTCAAAAGGAGAATTATCAATACTGTCACTTTGGGCAAGTGACAGCATAACCTTGAATTGGTCTAACTTCTCATTCCGTTCTCCATTGTTAGATTTGTTGGAAAATAACCAGAACGGGCTTCTTCTTTTTCTATCTTCGGCCATTTTTTCAGATATGTGTAAATCCCTGGCAATGGTTTCTGAACATAAGTCTTCCGTATCAGAAATAGCCCGAAGTTGATCCATAAAATCAAGGGCTTTTACTTTGTTTTTCAATACTTTAATTTCAAATTTTTTGTCTTTGCTTTTTTCAAAGGCACTCCATTTATCTTGTTGATATTTTGCATAGCTCCTGGAAATCTTTTGCTGATTGTCCAATTTATTGTCCAATTCTGCGACTACATCAATAAAACTTCCTCCATACAAATCTCTATCTATAAACTCCAGACAACTCATATAAGAATCAGGATCTTCTGCTGCCATGGCGATCATACCTTCGGGCCACATGACGGTGCATTGATTGTTTGTTTCATCTTTTGAATTGCCGAACAATCTATTGGCCATTAACAAAACATCTTTACTTTTTTGTTTGGTCAAAAAAACTTTTGATACACGATACAATTCCAGCCAATCCGTGGGATAACCGTAAATATTTTGAGAATTATTTTCTAAAACCTCATCCACAAATTGAGAAATGAATTGAATCAATTCTGAATCCTGCTGGAAATATTTTTCCATTTTATTTCCAGGACCTCCATTCTTTTCTTTATTTCTCTTTCCATCTTTCCAGTCTATAATTTCAAGCAGCTTTTCTGTCATGGAGACGATTTTAAATTTAAGGGCAATAAGATCCAGGCTTTTTTTGTTAAAACCAATCTCCTTTTTCTGTAATTGATTGGCCAGTTTTAAATAGTTGAAAAGAAGCTTCTTAAGTGCCGTTTCTTTCTCTTTTGAATTTAAAACGTTATAATTATACTCTTGACAGGCAAGATAATATTTGCGTATTTTTATTGCTTTAAGCCTTCCAACTGCTTCATTCAGCAGGTATAGATCCTCTTGCTGTCTGGATTTTTTATCTTGAGACAGTCTATTCATTATCATTTTGTAAGCTTGGACAAACTCATTGGCCGCACTTGTATTGTTATTTGCTTTTCCAAGTTGAGAAGATGGGGGCATCATCATCAGCATTTCAAGTTTCAGCAGTAGCCAAGGCAGATGTTCGGCATCATCCAGATTTCCTTCATCAGCAAGGGTTTGGCTGATACGACTCAAGGTATACTTCTGAATTGCAGATCTGGTGATTAATTTTTCTGATTCAGGTAAGGAGTCAAGGATATCTTTTTTAAGATTTAAGCAACTCTCATTATTAAACGCCCTAACATTTCCAGCGCTGCTATGCAACAAAGTAGATAATAATTTATAATTGAGAATATTGGCCTGTTCAGCTTGCGCAGCGGCATCAAAATAAAAGCTGGCACCCTTAATAAAGTTTCCACTCTCAATGGCCAAATCCCCCAAGGTTTCAAATAACCTTTTGTCTCTATACTGATAGGTGAAAAAAGCTTTATGATAGTATTTTTCAGCCCGATCGAAATTCCCCAACAGATATTCATATCGTCCCATCTGATACATCATGCTGCCAATTGCAGCACTGGATCTCTGATCTGAATCCAGCACATATTTGCGCGCATTATTGTTAAAAACAATTGCTTTTTCAGGATGTTGATAATTGCTGGCCATTACACTTTTCAGCTGATAGAGGGCACTGGTTATTCCGGTATTTTTATATTGAGAGCTCTTACTTATTTCTATCAAGTTATCCAGTACCACTTCCTGAATGGCTGGATTTTTTACCTTGGCAAGAAGTGCCATGTCTTGCAGAAGTGGCCGTCCATTAAAGGCAGGGATGCCAAACTCGGTAAGGACTGAAGATAATGTTTTTATAAGATCTGGTTCTATCTTTTGCCATCTTTGTGGGTCAATATTGGCGTATTTTTCTTTTAGACCAGACACTATTTTATCTTTTACCTGCAATATTGAAGGGGAAGAGGCAAGATTCTGCTTTGCGGTCTCTGCCGCCTTTATAAATAATTGAATTCTGGACAATTTAAGATCTGTGGAAAGTATTTCGTATTCCAGGGGGATTGCAAATAACAATTTGTTTGCAAACTCTGATAGAGACCTGATTTCGGGAAGGGCTTCAGCCTCTGTAAAAATCCATTGCCACCGTTCTGCAATTTTAAGTAAGACGTCTGCCTTATAGAGATTGATTTTATTTTTATTATCTTTATGACAAATAATTAGAGATTTTATATAACTCTCGTCATCCAGGCTGGTACGAATTTCAAAAAGGAGCCTCTTACAGATTTTTAGAAGATCATTTTTTGCGCCTACCCCAAGAGAGATGGTTGAGGCAGACTTAATTATACTATCGGCAAAGCATAAACGAATTTGATGCTGGTAAGGAATCTGCCGCCAATAATCAGAATAGAGAAATATTTCTAAGCTCTGGATAAATGGTTCTGTGTTGTTCTGATCTTGAATCGTCCCAACAAGCGTTGATGCAAGTTCTGAAAAAGGCGTAATAATATTAGCCTGTACCGCATCAAAATCCATACTGATATTAAGATTGTCTGTATACTTTTTCCAGGTCTGCAAGAATACGACTTTCAGAGCCTTCTTAAGAGCGTCTTTCCGGTCATTATCAGCCAAACCATCCATGGATTTCATTTGAAGCAAAAAAATATCTTTACAGGCTTTAGCAAGCCAAAATAAATCATTATTTCTTACAGGCTGGCTCAAGGTGTTAATGGCAAAAAGGTAGTCGTTGATAAGTGTAGCTGTAGTATATTTTTCACCGTTGTTATGAAGGAACAGAAAAGTTTTTGCTTCCAGAAGAGTCCTCATCTCGTTAAGGGGAACGTCTTTATGCAGTCCGTTACATGCCTGGTTTAAGAATTCAACCCTATTGGCAAGCCTGGAAATGATTTTTTCCCCGGTCTTATCGATTTGGCTTTTTTTCAGTAGATTATTAGCCCTTGTCAGCAATTGAGTTACCTCAAAACCTATTAGTCTGGCCTTGAAAAGACCATTTTTTTCAGATGTGTCAGGAATCTTTTCCCTGGAACAGTTCTCAAATGCCAGTAAAATTTGTTGAGTTTCAATGGCCAGCAATTCTGATAGCAATTCGTGTTCATGGTCAATCAGAGTTGAATAGTCTGTTTTGTTTTCTTTTTCTTTATGATCTTTATAATACTCAATGGCAGCCATCCTACCTTCCCTTGTGGTACATACAAGCCTCAACGTTTCAAGGTATTCGATGGCGATGGTACTGTCTGTCGGATATTTATTTTGTCTCTGTTTCATTCTATCCAGCAAAAGTTCATGGCTATTGAGCTCTCCGACCAGCATATTGCGGGCAATATTTCTGCTATCAAGTTTACCGTTTTCGGCAAAGGTATCGTCCACCAAAAGGATACAACAGAATAAGAAGGCAATAATAAGCGTATTTTTCAGATAAGGATAAAATGATAACATCATAATGAAATCCATATTGTTTTTTTGGCATCCTTCAACTGCCCCAAAATCCATTTACTTTTTTTGCAAAAAATTCTTCAAACATCAGGCGAGGTTATCAAAGAAGGTTCGCAAAAAAAATAAAAATATCAATGAAGGATGCTGTTTTTTGTTTGATTACTCCGTAGAAATATTGTTTTGCAACTTGATTAGAAGCTTATAATAATCATCTATTAACGAATCTATCCTGCTGTAATGAGCCAATGAGAATTTCTGATGAGCCAATGATAATTTATTGGAAATAATGATTCCTTTTGTTGTTTCAAGCAAATTAAATAATTTTTTTTCTGCCTTCACTTTTTCCATCGAGTCAGAGATTTCTTGAGTGAGGAGTCGTAACTCATTAAATTTTTTCAACGCCTCATCAAAAAAGGAGATATCCATATCAATTTTAAAGAAATCATCAGCGTCTTGAAACACATATGCAAGTCTTTTTGCTCTTAAAACGCACTCCACAAAAAGCTGGGTGATCACTTCTTTTATTTTTTTTGAATCATTTGTTGCGGACATTTTGACTTGTTTTTCAATTATTGAAATTGCATTGTCCAGGAAGTCCACTGTAATAATATTTCTTGACGGAGAATAAGAGCATGTAATGCCAAGAGTGTTTGATAACAGATCCTTATTATTGCCAAGAGGTGTGGAAAGGAGTTCTTCAAAGTGATCTCGGGCAGTTTCAGCGTATTTAGCGTTATTCACTGCCAAAAGAGTCCAGGCTGTCATAGATCGAAATGCGGTGAGTATATCCGATACAAATATATTACTCGGATTTCTATATTGTTTGAAAAAAGAGTTGGTCTTTTTATGAAAGGATTCTACAACAATACGAATTGGGGTTTTTTCTTGAACCTGATCCTGGAGTGTGAACAGGATCTCAGCAAGACTGTTCAGCACCGCCATTCTTGACTTAAGAGAAGACAACAATTCCTGATTAAAGAAAAATATATTTTGGGGGCCGACATTTGCCGGTGTGTTCCACACAGGCAAATGATTGGCCTGACGATCAATTGTTCCAAGGGTTTGCTGTAAACTCAACTTAAAAGATAAAGGTGAAAAAGAAATTGTCATTTCCCCTGATTCTGAACTTTGCTGAATTTGTTTTGTAAACCGATTCCATTCATCAAAAAGGATAAAGGAAATAACATCAATCTCATAAGTCAGGTATTTGTATACTATCTGGTTATGGGAATACTTCTTGCGTAACCTGTTGTATAACCAGGATTTTTTTCCCTGGTTTGTCTGAAAATCAGTTTCTACTATTTTTAAAAATTCTAAAAAACAATCGTCATAATACTTTTTAAGCTTTTCCCCATCAGGATTTTCTCCTTTTTCGTGATCTGAATCTTCTCCCTTTACCTGATCAGGATCTTCTCCAAACTGAAACGCCAATAATTGAGCCCGCAATTCTTCAACAGCCGATGTCCGACGATCGTTCAGCGCATCTCGGCCATCCAGCAGAAGGGATGTAATAATTTTTTTCTGGGATGACTGGAACCCTTCAACATTAAATGGAGGAGTGAATGTGGCGATTTCAAGGAGGTGTTGACGATTGTCATCACTGTTATTCCAAATGGAGAGAGAATCAAGTATTGTTGGAGGTTGGGGATTTTTAATTTTAGCAACTGCAACAGGAAAAAAATAATCTATCTGATGAATCATTGCGTTTATTGTATTCTCATTTAAAATCATTAATGCTTTCTTTTCCTGTTCCGAACATTTAAAGCTACCCTTACTAAAACTATCATCTGTTTTCTGAACAGAATCACAGGCGATAATATAGTTGGATGTTTTCTCCTGAAGTTTTTTTGCCTGGCGAGAAATTTCAGCAAATTTTTTTTCTGAATAATACGGGCCATTTATTGAAAATGTAGAACTGTTAAAAGGAACGTAATTTAAAAAAACCAACAGAAGAGCAACTGCCGGTAAGCCCCAGAGAGCAATATAACTTAGAAAAGCTTTAAATAAATTCTGAACGTTTTCACAAGGGTTTCTTTTTTGGGGGATCAAAGATTTAAGGGTTATCCTGGCGGCATCTTCTGCATTTTTCCACTCACACCATCCCCACCGGTTTTGAGGTTGGAGAAGATGACCTTTGCTGCCGGATTTTGCCCCTAAAAAGTGGCAGGTAGCCTGAAAAATGTCTTTATCATCTACCCGGGTTTCGTACCAATGCTCCAAAGCAGTTATGTCTGAGATATGGCAGGTACCGCGGTCTGTATACTCTTGCAGCCATTTCTGCCAAATTTTCCTAATTTCCAGAGAGTCTTTTTCACGTTGTTCTAATATTTCATAGAATCCTGAAACTATGCACTTTTGCAGGCCCACCCTGTCTTTTTCCGGGAAATTTAAAATTTGAAGTAATTCTTTTAATCGTCTTTCAACATATTCTACAGAAAATGACGTCATCAAAACATTACGAATGAAAAGCTCCAGGTTTCTGAAACAACTTTTTTGACTAAGCGTGCATAACAACGAGTAAATTTGATAATGCAATCTTCGAACAATGGGATGAACAGATTCACGCCATGGTTTGACTCTCTTTAAATCGTGAATCAAATTTGTTAAGCTTTGGTTTTTTTCAAGAATTTTCAACTTGTTGGCTGGCATAAATTTACTAATTTGGGAGGCTATATCTTTTGCACTGATTTTTTCAATAGCTTTTGTTGAGATGGAGTCAGGAATGGCTCTCTCCATAAAGTCATAAAATTCATTAATGGAAAGAGGATTGATCAGAGCTAAAAGATCTTTTTTTATTTTTTCCCGAAGTAATTCAGGATCATTCCTCAGGCAGATCAAACGAAGTAAATCTTCAATGCTGCAACCTTCTCCTTTGAACGGTTTAATGCAGTTCCTGACCAGCATATTGAAATAATCACTGTTTTTACCTGATAGACAAACGTTGATTGCCGCGTATGTTTTCTCAAACAGATGCGTGGATAGCGCTTTACTTTTTTTTGCACTTGGCTTAAGGCCCAGTTCAATTTGCATAATCTGACGCATCAAATCCAGCAGATCATCGGCATAATGCTGAAGCTCTTCAGTTTTTTCCAGGCCCTGTTCAACTTTTAGATTATGTCGCATTGAGGCAAAGTGCTCATTGTCAGGGGGGGTAACTTTTGAATTACTTTTGGGTATATTTCCCCCCCCATGGTGAGTGGTGAGCAGAATGGCATCAATAAAATCATGAAACAAAGCGATGCAATGATTACCGGAAGTCCAACACTCTCGACCACAAAGAATGGATTGCTCAAAAGTAACGCCATCTGCAAAACGTTGACGAATCTCACCAATGTGCGCTTTATTTTTTTGTCTGCCACAAGCATAACTTCCCCCAATCTCATTAATTATTTTACCTAAAGGCAAAACTGGGGCAAGAATCTGTGTTAATTGTTCAACATTACTTTTAAATGAACTGGAATTAAGAATAGTTGCTAACTGTGCTTGAAAATCAGTGTTCGATGTATGGATGAAGAAAAGGTGAGCGTCTCCTTCATGGTTGTTCTTTTTGATAAAACCAAGCTGATTATTCTCGTAATAGAAATTAACTCCAAAACCCGCATGCCCCTGCTCCGTATGCCAGGGCCTTGCGCCTGAACTTATTATAATATCAATTTCTTTACATTCTTCCTTAAATTTTATGCACTGTTCCGTGGAGTAATTCCAGTGCTTTTTTTCTGCGGAAAAAGTATTGGAAAAAAAATCTTTTAAGGAAAATTCAATTTGTTCTTTATTCATAGCGTAATTACCTGATCATTCTAATTTTTAATATTGCGGCTGGCCATTTCTATTTCATTAAAAGGCTGGTTAAATCGCCAGATTCTGGAAAGCAGGGCCAAGTGGTATAAGAGAATCAGGCAAATGGGAGCCAAATGCCAATCACCCAATTGAAAGATTCTGCCGATACCCCAAACAAGACCGGCAGCAGTAAAGCCGATCATGAAATATATGCCCCAGATTGCAGATGTCTCAACTGAGTTACCCCCGGCTTTAGGTGTTACAGTAAATTTTGATTTGTCTATAAACGGCAGTATCGCTTTAAACAATGAAATGATATGGTAATGAAATGAACAGAAGGCAAGGGCTTGACCGTCAAAGGCTCTTTTAAAATTATCCCACTGAAAACCGATCAAAATAAGAATGAATAGAAATATTGATATGGTTCCAATCTGCATCAGCAAAATAGCTCCGCATCCAAACATAATTGTGTTTGTCATTAAAAGATAAAATGAAAGGGGCATACATATAACCCCAGACATGGCAAATATTGCCAAAAAACAATAATAGAGTTTCACAGGTAAACCGGAAAAAGTGAGACTTGATTTTTCTGTATTCATATTGGCTCGATCCAGAACTGCAAAATAAAATAGCAGCAGGCAGCTGGAGAGGTATGGAAAAAAGGTAAGCACCCAAAGCCAGGAGGTTTCAAATTCAAGAGTACCTCCTGCTACAAAAGGTATTAATGTATAACGCTTCGGAGCCATTGGACTGATTCCAATAAACACATAGAGTAGCGGAAGAACCATCCAGAAAAGATTTATCATTCCTGTCATATAGTAAACAGAACTTGAAAAATACTCGTGCCATTGTTTGAAATTCAACGCTCCAGGGTCACATAAAAAACGTTCAAGAATCTTGAAAAATGAGTTAATATTGCCGGTGGCCCAGCGATCCTGCTGTTTAAAATACTCATTAAGTCCGGAAGGTCCCTGGCCGGTTACCTCGGCATTTGACTCCATCACTGTCCGGTTGACAACCGGGCCGGAGTGGATATCCACAGATGTTGCAAAATCTTCAGTAATAGACTCGGTATCGATTCCAGAGGTGAGAATCAAAGATTCTTTCCGGAACAAAACATTGGTACCACAGCAATAGGCCGAGTTCACAGTATGTTTTCCCTCCATAATAGTCCTGAAAAATAGTATCTGTTGATAATGAGCTGCAGAGGCAATCGTGCTATATAGATTTCCGTAATTTTGTGGCGTCTGATAAAAGGCGACATCTTCTCCGGAATATACATCTTTCTTACTTTCTTTAATGATTTTGTGCTGAAAAATACGGAGAGCCTTTTCCACAAAATCGGGCTGAACCACCTGATCAGAATCAAGTATGCCGATAAAAACCCTCTTTTCCTTGGGGGTAGAGAAATCGGTACGCTTACCTGGATTTGATTTTTTAAATGGCACTTTGTATCTTAAGCGTCTCTCCGCATCAAGCCTCCATAGACTCCTCCATAAAGCGGCATTAAAGTTGCCGGCTTTGTTCCCTTCCACATGGGGCCTTATGCTGCGCCAAAATCTATTATCTTTAGAAATACCGGCAATATCGGTTAAATAATCTGTACCCAATGCCACTTTCTCTTTATTGCTGTCATCCAGATACACAACCCGGTGAACATAATCGCACACAGCTGCCTGTTGTAAAGTCGTTCTAAAAACAGCGAGGGGTTCGTTGTAACAAGGCACAAATAACAAAACCCGTGTGTCACGGGGATCCTGCCTATCCTCAGAATTATCAAAGGCGTTATTATGGGGAAGAAAATTTAATTTATTATGCCGTATGGGGTAATGGAAATAAGAACGATATATGCTTATCATCAGGGTGATTGTTTGAAAAAGGCACAGAGCCTCACCTGCCATAAGCAACAGTATCAACAGTCCGGTAAGGGAACTGTACTGTTCAATTGCTCCAGCCCACCATTTTCCATCATTGGCCAATCTCAGTAAAAAAAAACAAAATCCAGCAGTTCCCAGATAAAAAGCAGGAATCTTCCATTTAAAGGCAAAAATATTCAATTTCCTAAAATAGAAAATGCCCCATAATCCTAAAAGGAGAGATAGCGTAGCACTCATCAATAAAAGGAATGCAAGTAAATGATAAATAAAATCAGAATCAAATTCCAGAAGAATCGCATATCTAAAAAACAGATAAAATAGAAGGGCAAGGGAAACAAATCCAAGGATTATTAATACGATCCATCTGGTTGGTCGTGAACTCTCAAGTAATAAATATTCCTTCTCTTCAAGCATTGTATTTTCCATATTCTCGTATTTTTTTTGACCCGTTTAGCCCATGAAATTTTTAATAGTTATAGCTCAAGTGAAATACCGTTAATTTCACCGTACTTAAAAGGAATCTGGGTAATGACAAAAGAGTGCTCTTGCCTGGCTACTTCTCTGCCCCTCATTTTTTGAATACTGATTTTTCGGCCCTCTTGGTCGTCACTATTGTTATGAAAGGAAAAATGGATTATTCCTGACACAATATTTTCAAGATAGGGAAGGGACTTTGTAGAATTATTCCCCTGTTTAGAATCTGGCAGCAAGACTGTTTCATGCCATGGATTATCCACAGCGGTAAGAAAACAGAGTATATCTCGCTTTCGGCAGACCGCTTCAAGTGAACTTAAAAAATCAATAATTACGCCTTGGCCACTACCCGCAGCGATGGTTGTGGCAATCATAGAAAAGGGATCAATGATCAAAATTTGCTGATTGCTTTTTTCTACCAGGCCAAGAGTAATTTTTTTTAATAGTGCCTTACTGTTTGTTGCCACCTTTCTGCCAGCACCAGCAGCGGCGAATATTTCATCAAAAGTTACCATTCTAAATCTATCGAATCCTTCAACCAGGGCTTTGGGATAACCACGGCTATAAGCATCTTCACGAATATTATGTAAAGACTCATCTGTATTGCTGAAAAAGACGACCTCTGCCTGGTCTTGTTGCTGGTTATCGGCAAGAAATTGCATGGCAACCTGAATGGCAAACATTGTCTTGCCGGTACCGGCCTTTCCGGTCAGCAAAATAATACGACCCAGGGGCAACCCATTTTTCTTTTTTTCGTCATTCTTGGTTATTTTATCCAAAGGCTTGGGCCAGATCAGGAAATCATCCAATCCCGGTACTCCGGTACATATTGAGTTAATAATTTTTGTTTCCATTGAATTATCCAGTTAATTATTCTTATTGATAGAGTTTTAAATTTGATATTTTAGCTTTGAACTTCATTGGCTTGGATTTGGGATTTTCAAAACGAAAAAGTATAGCTTTTATATAATTTTTTTCAAGCGGAACTTCTCTGCCCCACCCTCCTTGTTTCATTTTATTGAAGCTGATTTTATATTTTTCAGGTCTTCCTTTCCTGATAGAAACCCTTTTAATATGAATATCATCATTGGGTGGGCCAGGCGTTTCCAATTCCACACCGATTTTCACGAAATCAGACCCCCTATCAAGAGACAGGGTGAATTCTATTCCCTTATAATGTTCAACATCATCACGCCTCAATCCGCTGGTTGACAGCGTTCTTCCGAGTATGACTGCGCCTTTAGGTTCAACACTTGAAACAACGGATATGGGGTTACCCAAAGGAATGACCTCATCTTTTCGGGGATAATAACTGTCATCGGTTTTATAATTTAATTGCTCTGCCTCAAACGATTGATTCATCCGAATAGCCCACCAAAATCCTTTGTTCCCGGTAAAAATTTTATCCACAAAACATATCTGTTGGGTATTGCTGTTCTTATTGGCCTGCTTTTCCCGGAAAGAAAACATCCCCTCAAAAATCCAGGGTGTATTTAGTTTAATTTCAACAGCACTGTTCTTCTCCTTAGTGTTGTGAGGAAGTGTAAAGCTTTCCGGTCTATCAGGTTGGATTTCGATACGTCTATTGCCTCCTTGCGTGCCACGCTTGTCCCACCAGCCACTCCATTCAATAGTAAGATCATGATCTGTTAGATTCTTTATTGAAAGCAGGGTCTTATCGTTTTTTCCATCTTTTGAATCAGAATCTATTTTAAATTTTTCAATGAAAAATAAAGGTGCTTCTAAAAGATCATTTCTTGAAAAAAACACATCCCCTTTTGAGGAAAGTTTTTTAAGACAACTTTTCATAATATCAGCAATGACCTTGGGTTCAGACGACCAGATCTGGTAGTTTATTGCATACTTAAATTTAAAGTTTTTGATATCACCTTTTTTCCATGCATTGTCATTCCAGGCATGGGCACTGAGCCAATATGAATCGACAATTATTTTTCGGAGCCCTTTGTCTGGCTGATATCCAAAATAAGCTGTCATCATAGCTCCATATTCCATACGGCCATCCTTTAAAAAACAGGCCAATGGGAATTGGAGTGACTCTTGTGTTTTTTTATTATCCTTCTCGTAATAAGAATGGGTCAATGAAAAATGTGATACCTTGTGAAGTTGATACCCGTTAAAACGTCTGCAAACCGAATAGTCATGGTCGTAAGGTTCTTTTTTTGTTTTAATTCCAATCATTGCCCCAACAATTTGGCCATTTTGATGTGACATAAACTCAATTCCAACCACATCACTATCTACCCTGTTCGCTAAAACGAAGGGAGACACATCCATTTGTTTTGCTGTCCAGCTTTTGGGATAATAAATTCGGAGTGCATCACGCCATGATTCCTGATTTCCGGATCCGCTGTTATCCGAAGCAAAGGTTGGCAGGATTGCTCCGATCAAAATGTATATACAAATACCAATAATTTTAAATTTCATATTTATATGCTCCTAACCCCAATCAAAGGGAACTTCCAAATTTATTACGTCGATTTCAGGCGAGCCATATTTGGCAAAGGCTTTCGAAGATCCCCTCAAAAAATTTGATCCATTACCAAAATAAAAGACCTTGCGTACAAGTAATAATGCTAAAATTCTGAATTAATATATAAAAATATCAAAAGGTATTAATTAGGGCACAATTCCCTATTGGTCAGTTTGCTTTTAAGGTTCTTCAGCAAAAAAATACTTGCTGGCATTGGCTTAGAATCTTGACCCCCTGCACGAACCCCTTCTACTTGACGATCCATCCCCAATGAATTCCTTATTTCATCAAGATCTTTAACATAATCGTAATCACCGTACTCATCACGACGCTGAAGGGCTGCTTCAACCCTGTCTTTATTTTCCTGGATAGGCGTTAATTCTGGAATAGAACCTATAGAATCTTTGATATCAACAACCTCTTCTCCGATCTCTTCTTTATAAAATGCCATCATCTCAAAATACCCCTCGGTAATTGTTTGCAAAGAATCTATATTGCCAGGGATAAACAGCTCTTCTCCCATGATATTTTTAATCAAATGCAGATACTGTTCATAATTTCCATCCATAAAATGAGAGGCCGGTAAATTACCCATATTTTCCTCAATCAAACCCTTGTATTCAGCAGGGATATCTGCATTTTTTTCAAAAAAATCGTCTACAACATTTACAAAGGAATCGTTTAAACCGCTCCCTGGAACTTCAACCCATTCGTATTGATGAAGATTAAGGTCTTCCTTTATTATTGCTGGAATGGCCTGTTCCTGTTCCCAAAAGCCTGATTTAAAAAACACTGTCGGGTCAGTTTTTGGCGGTATAATAAATTTGTTGAGAGGCAGCAGACCCAAAACATGCCCTAACGTATTTATTTTTTCTGGTTGCACTAAATAATCAGAGGGCTCTGAATTTATAGTCCCTTTCTCTTTTTCTACAAGCATATAACGGGCATATGAATTGGCTGGAGTTTTGTCGAGGTCGACAATGGGTTCAGGCGGGGGATCAACATAGATATCATTTTTTGTCTCCTTTACCAAAATACCGTCAATTTCCCTGAAATTATAATACGAGTCATAATTTTTTTGCCATTCATGAACAAAAATATCCTTGTTTTCTTGGGACATTAAACCGTTATCGACTAATGCGTCAAATGTCTGGACCACTAATTGATCAACCCGCCAATAAAAAAAATCAGGGTCAAAGGAGTCCATCGTATTCACTTGATCAAGGGCCGTGAACATTGCTGAAAAAACAACTCCAATTCGGTTGTCATTAAGAAATGCCATTGGTGTTCGCCTGACCATTTCCACCATTATCAACATTTCCTGCTCCGCCTTTTCATTGGCAAACCCAGATACGCTTCCGTCCTCTTTGAAATATACCTTGGATGGTTCTTTTTTTTCTGTTACAAGAATATCGTTCACAAATTTGAGAAGTTCCTGGTCGGAAACTACCCGTTCTCCTTCCAAGGTGAACCAGATTGTCTTTTTATTGCCAAGTCCTAAAAACCCCTTACTTTCATTTTTTTCATGTTTTTTTACAGTAAATTGGTCATAATTTTTTACCGCTGTTAATTCCTCATTTTGCTCTGGGGGAGGCGGAACTTCTCTCACTTCCACCTCAGAATTCCATCCAAGCCAATTGCTTACCCCACCGCCAGACAGTGCATCAAGCCAACCAATGGCTTCACCCACTCCAGGAAGAACCATGTTTAATCCGGCTTTCATCAATTCAAAGGCACCAGTCGTTATATCTCCTGACAAAAAACTTCCCAGGCCTGGTATAATATTATCGGCCATTTTTTTGACAGATCCCTCAGGATCTGTCAAAAAATTTGTTATTTCAGAGGCGTATGGGATTTTTTCCAATACAGCCTGGGCAGGTTTTAATATCTGATTTTCGATATAATCCCTCCCCACTTCATTCGCATAGTCCTCTGGATTATTACTAAATTTAATCAATTCACGTACAGCCGGGTTTTGTTTTGCAATTTTATCAATTTCTGATTTTAAAAAATCTTCGGCTTTTTTTTCTAAATATTGTTGGGGATTTTCCCCAAAATCAGCTAATTCATCAATGATCGGATTTTCCTTCTTCAGTCTTAAAATTTCATTATTAACCCACTCTTCACCTTTTCCAACCAAGAAGCCTGCCGGATCAGTGAGTACCTTTTGGGCCAAAGTTGAAAGATCATTGATAAGGAAAATATTGTTTGTAATAAAATTGTAGTCCTGCTCATTTATCAATTCACCAGCAATGGTGGTGACATAGTTATTTACCTGATATTGAACAGCATTTATAATTTTATCTTCAAAATTATTGCCAACTATCTTTGTTGAATCTCCATCCATGAGCAAAGCGGCAATGAGGTTTGTTTCAATACTTTTTGTAGAGCCATCACCATATATTTTAAAAAATTCCCCTATAAGTTTTCCTGTATTCTCATCTGTATTATGTGTTGCAAAATTTTTGAGTAAATTAAGGTCGACTTGTCCCGTATCTTTGAATCCATTTAGCAACGCTTTTAAAGAATTATCCTGGACACCTGTTATTGCCATATCAATCTGTTGATTGACAGAATCTTCCAGAAATCTATTGCTTGCAGTAATTGCAGCTTGTACCAAATCATCAGCGTTTAGCAAATCACCATATCTATCCAATAAACCGTTGACTCTTTGTTCTAATTCTCCGGGGTCAAAGTCTTCTCCTAATGTTTCACTCAGAAAATTTTCCACAGTTCCTTTCAGCCAATTTTCTGCCTCTCCGCGTAGTTGCTCCTGCCAGTCATCGGTCAAGACTGGCAGTTCCAGGCCGAAATTAGATTTAATATAGTCTGCAGCCATTTCCCCTAAAACCACAGGGGCTCCTTGATCTGATATTTGATTGATCAGATTTTGCATAAAGAGGGCATCCTGGTCTGACAGATGAAGCGTTTCTGCTGCAATATCAGCGCCTTGGGAGCGAAGATAATTATCAAAATTGTCTTTGTTGATTTCACCAGCTTCCGCTTTTTGATTAAACTCTTTGATCCGCTCTTCCAGTGAGAGTGGTTCTGGTTCGGGTTCTTCTTCGATGACAAACGACTCACCGTCGCTGTCACTATCAGTGTAAGACTCAGAGTCTGTTATTTCCTTAGACGAATCAATAGCCCCCTTTCTTATTTGGGAAGCGCCTTGAGGAAAAGAAGGAATTGAAGCTGTTGGTGAATCTTGGAGACTATTATTTGAATCTGTTCTTGCTGACTTGTCAGCCATTTGGATGTACGATTTTTCTGCTTCAACATATTCTTCAATTTCTGTCAATTTTTGCAGATATCTTGTCGCATTAGGCAGTGCAACTGGATCAGTACCATCATAATTTTCAACCAATTCGGTATATTGAGACTCCAAAAACAATTGGTACTGCTCATAGCTGTCATAGGCTTTTCCATCTTCAGTTAATATCCGTTTTGGACCGTTTTGACGAATACTCTCTTTGATTTTATCTTGGTCTGAGACTTGGTGCTGCAAGAAAAAATCATCACTATTTCCAAGATATAGAGAATCGGGTTCTATTACAAAGTCGTATTTAGATTGGTCCGCAAGGTCATCAGGTGTAATGTTTTGGCCAGTTGTTTGTGGATCAGGCATTGAATATATCGACATTTTATCAGGATAAACGTTTTTGGGAGCATTTGTTGTATCTTTGTTAAAAACTACAAGATAATGATCGTTGGGAGCCACTGTGGGATTTGCATTGGGAACTACAGGTTCAGGGAATGAAAAAAAACTATCGTCATTTGCATTGTCGTCTTGAAATAGTTTGAGTTTTTGTAACCCGGGGGAATCAGGAATTTTTTCCTGCGCGTTTCGAAAATCACGAAGCATGTTGCCAGGCCCTGCTCCCGTATGGGTATAAAGCTCTCCTTCCTGTTGAGGAGTTTCGAATACAACCGCTTGCACTTTATCAAAATTACCGTATGGTCCATTTGCAGCAAAAGGTGCGGCGGTCTCAGATGTTGTTCCAGGACTGGTTCCTTTTGAAAATAACTTTGATGATTCTCCATCAACACTAGTAACATTTTCCTTAGAAAAATATTCTGAAACATCTGTGTCACTCAACAGGAGAGTTATATTAGTTTGATGATTAGGAACCTTATAAGTTATATCCTTCAGCAGTTTTGATCCTACAGTAATATCTTTATCTGCATTAATTACTATTGGCAACCTCCCAATTTTATTTCCACCCATCAGGATCGGTGCCAAACCCGTGTAATCGTCAATTTTAATAGCGGCATTATTTGAATCAGTCATTATATCTCGAGCCAGCAGATCACCGGTTGAATACCCTAACATTGAAATGGTTCGATTTTCAGTGTCGGTAGTTTCATTGAATTCCTCCATAAGTAAGTCTAAAGCGCCTTTTGGGTGAGGATTCCCTTCTATCGGCCCAATGATTGACTGATAAGGTTCAGCGATTTTCCTTGAATCGTCCAACCCATCATAGTCAATCCCGGCAGTTTGAAATTCAACAATGAATATATTACCATTTTCTTTGTTTTCAGTTCGGGCTTGGACAATGTCTGTTAGATTTTTTTTAGCAGCAAACTGATCATTTTTTATCATTTGCGCCTCAAATCCAGGGATAATAATGTCGTAGTCATCACTTTTTGACTTACCGTAGGAAGCTAACCGACCTTGAACCAAGACAACGCCAAACATACTTGAAAAAGAGAATGGGTTATCGACGTATTGAGCGGATTCAATATCGGAAAAATCTTTTCCTTCAGGTATATTGTATGAATCAATGCTTATTGCCAAGCTGCTTGGGTCAATTTTTTGATATTCATTTGTGATACCATTATATTTCTTTATTTGATCATATTCCCCATTGCCATCACTATCAATGAGCATGTAGCCTTTCTCAGTAAGGGTAAAAGTCTTAGCGTCAGGCCCTTCGATTATTGATTTGCTCCAGTCATAGGTTTGAGCTGAGCAGTCTATTATTAAAGCACTAAGAGTAAAAAGAAATAGCAGAATCATCAGAAAACGACTTGGTACCTTTTTTTTAAAAATATTTTTATTTTTCATAAAAGTCTCATATTTATAATTAAATTGATCAGAAGCTTTCAAATATTAATCTGTGGAAATTGCATCAATGGAGTGAATCAAGAGTTTTTTATATATTTCATCTCTATTTATAGCTATGCGAATCTCTAATAGATCAGCAAAATTACCAGTCAAAAGGTTGTTTGCGATATCTTGATCTGAATCAGCTTTAAGATTGTCCGAATCTTCGACAAATGAGTTCAACTCGATAATTGCTGTTGCATGTTTACCAATGATTCTGTTCTCAACAGTTTTTTTAATTTCTGATTTGCCGCTATACTTCAGACTTTTACCATCAATATTAATTTTAACATCAACTGTTACTTCTTCAGCGAGTTCATCAAAACTTTGAAATTCGTATTCCAGCGCAATTTTGAATTTTCCATATACCCTTGCTCGAAGTTTATATATCCTTTCATTGTGCGGTAGTTTGTTGGTGAGAATATTCTGATTTATTTTACCAAGGGAAAAATGGAGTTTGCCGGTAAAAGGCGCTAACAAAGCAGGGGCATCAGGTGATTGTTTCGGGATACCATTAAATAATTTCCATGTAATTGTCTTTTTTTGTTTTGTTCCGGCAGAAGGCGAAGATTCAGAGACTTTAAACAACAAAGATCCTTCCAATTTTTTAGCGATAACTGCCTGGCCGATATCAATAATACCATCCAGGGGTTTAAGTTTTTTGACAACAAAAAGTGGTTTTTTGCCCTTACTATTTTTAGGACTCCAAACATCGGAATAAACGTTGATGTCAATCGGTCGATGGAATTTCACCGTTAATGGAGAAATTTGCGATACAGCTGAATAAATCCTAAAGTTGTCAAAATCGGCCCAAGCGCCAGCAGGAAGGCCACCATTCCCAGCAGCACGAAACTCTATTCGCCTGACCCTTACAGAGAAATTTGAATTTTTTTGTTGAAGAAAGACTAAACGCAGATAAGAATAAAGATTAATCAAGGCCCCTCTTTGCCAAGCAGGTTTGGCATTCTTCCCGGTGGTGGACTTCATTATCGGCAACCTCACTTCTGTCCATCCTTTTTTTGCTATCTGTTTTCGATAAGGGGCCGGTAAATTTTCCTCAATTCCGTCGGTTTCAACGTGTAAGACAAATGCCGCTGTTGTTTCTGGACTAAAGCGGTAATCAAACTCAAGTATCTGATTTTTTAATGAGGAAATTGTGAAAGGGTGTGTGGTGACAATGGAACGAAAACTGCCACCCTCAATCTGGTTTTCAAGATGGAGAAATTTCTGTTTTGTCTTTCTGGCAGTACGCAGAGAAAGTACCGTTTTGTCAGAGCCAACGAAATTTTTCCACTTGAGTTGCCGTGCATCTTCAAAATCATATTGCGGCCCGCTACCAGGAAAAGATGGATAGTTGTATGCTAAAGGAATCTTTTCCGATGATTTTTGATTAATATCTTTACCCCAGAATATTACGGCGGGGAAAGCCAGACCGGAAGGAAGAGAAGTTTTATATAATATTTTCCCGTTTCGATGTTCAACTGCCGCAATACCAGCTGGACGCCATTTATTTTTAATAAGATCATTGATAAAAAGGACTATTTTTTCTGAAAATTCCTGATCCGAAACAAAAAATATCCCTGTTGATGATGAAAGAGACATTGGTTTACTCTGAACGATGTAAAAATTGCTTACCTGGCTTACTCCGCTCGGCAACTCCTGGGCACGACTCTCATCAGAGATAAAGGGCCGAATAACAATAGCAGCCTTTTCGGGATTAATTGAATCCGGCGAAAAATTTATCACTACCTTATTATCTGAGGAAGTAATGATACCACCATTTTCTCCAGAAATAGTCTCAGCTATCTCAAACACTCGACGACTTTCCGTCCAATTTCCATATTTATCAAAAATTTTTAACCTGAGAGTATATACACCAGGGGGTAATTTTTGATGGGGGTTAGATTTGCTGGAAACGGATTTTCCCCTTCCAGTAAAGAGTTTAGCTGTCAAATAGCCCTTTAAGTTTTGAGGAAAGGAAATCTCATCAGCAGAATAAATAACTTGTATTCCTGCATCTGTCCATTGTTCATTTGTTTGATCCTTTAATTCTGTTCTCTCGGGATAGCTGCCCTTGATATACTCCAACGTAAAATTATCATTTTTTCTTAATGAACGACCCGCAATGGCTGCCTGAATATCCACAGTTTCACGAAAAGCTGCTCCGGCAGAGGGAGTATCTATACGTGCACACAGCTCATGCGCAGTAAAGGAAGTAGCAGATGGAAGAAATTTTATTTCAGCAATGCTATTATCATTTAGTAGCTCTGATATTATTAGAACACGATTATTTACAGTGGTATGTATTCTTTTTATTTGACTATAGTTTTGTAAGTTTGGGGGGAACGGTAAGATATTAGCAATGGTAAGATCCGGATAAAACCTGATTGCCCGTTTAAACTGTTTATCAATAAGAAAAAATTCTGATTTTATGTCATTTTCCCATGCAAAAAAAATATCATTGCCAAAAACAATGCTCCCACTCACACCATCAATTGATCGCACCATTTTACCGTCAGAAAAAGAAAGTTTTCGACTATCCTTGTTATAGCTTATGTTTTTTGAAAACGCTGAAATATCACGAGGACGAATTTTTTTCTGGATATTAACGCCTTTGGATATTGTGCTTGTATAAAAACCACTCTCGAATTGTACGGGTTTACCTTTTTTATCCTTAATAAAAATTTGAACCAAACAGCGTTTAGTTATTTCCCCATCCTGGTACTCCGAAAAACACTTGCTGATATTTTCCCACTTAACCAAATAAAGATTCGTGGGGGTAAAAGATATTTTTTGTTTTCCATTTTTTGATCTATATGCCTTAGTTGATTTTACAATTTTATCAAATCTAATGGCGGGAATCTCAATGGCTTTTTTCCCTGGACATGAAATTCTGGCAAAGACTTTATGGCCGGCTGGAAGTTCCTTTCTGAACGTCAAGCTGATATTTAGTTTGTTTGTAACAGATTGACTTGAGGGATCGAGACAGACCTCAGAAATTTCCAGACCAAAAATTGCATCTTCATTTTCCCCTGGAGAAATCAGGGCTAATTTATCCAGATAGATTCCTTTTTTATTTTTTCCACGATTGATCTGAAAAGGAAATCTCATCATAGCAGAATTGCCAGCCTGGTCATACGCAATGAAGGTTATGGTTCCTGATGAAAAGAGCATGTTATCAGTTTTGATATACGCTTTTATTTTATTGTCAATATTGGTTTGAAATTCTTCATTATTCTTAGGAGATGTAGATATTGTAATAATTGGTTCAGGTTTATCGTTTATAAAGACAAGTGCCTTGTAAAAATTATCATCCTGCACCATACCACTCAGCAATAAATATTCACCATTTTTGTCAGGAACACCTTTGTCCTTGGCAGCGTCTATTTCTGTTAGCCCGATTAAAAGAACAGGGTCTCGATTGTCGATAACCAATATTCCGGAATTTTCTCGTTGAATACTGTCAGGTTTGGTAGCTGGTCTATAAAGAAAGCGGAATAAATATGTACCATCCGGCATCCAAATGCCAGGAGTAATCTGACCATTCCATTTAAAGGAATGAACTCCCTCAGCATATAAGAAATTTTTAATGAGCTTCAAATAAGGCGTAAGTTGAAATTTCTTTTTTGCCTTATCTGTATTTTTACCGACCTCAATTGATGAAAATTCAAGGATTTCAAGGTCAACCAAACAACTTTCACTAAGCTTAAAAACAAATTCAGCCTCATCTTTTATCAATGGGGATGTTCTTGGACTGATTGTGATTACCTGACCGGGAGGACGGCTCATTAAAGGTGTGTCATTTCCAGCATAGGCTGAGCTGTAGAGGATTGAAAGCAAAAGTATCCAACAAATATTGATTCCTGTCTTCATTCTAACTCCATAAGGTTTGTCATTTTTGACATTTCACCGGAACACAACTATTCACAACTTGCAGCCAAAATATCTATTAACTCCCGGGGGAACGGAGAGAGTTCATTTAACTGATAATATTGCAAATATCGTTTCTTAAATTCAGAAAAACCAGGCTCTTTTTTAAGCCAATCTTTGAAATCCCCATCGCTTGTGATGTGTTCATTTTTTTCATAATAATGAGAATACAGACCAAAATGTCCTTTGTTCCAAGGACTATCTTTCTGTTTATACGTCCAATATAGAAAACCAAGACCAATGCGGTCAAACTCCAACAATGTTTTCTTAAGCCATGCCGTCCTAATCGTTAGGGATTGATGAGATGCAATTCCAAACTCAGAGACAACAATCGGCACATTGTTTTTAATAGACCATTCATACTTTTTGTACAATGCCGTAAAATTAATTATTTGTCCATGGATTTTTTTTTTCACCCCAGGAATTGTAAGTGAGGTAGGCTCGTACCAGTGAAAGGCGTAGGCGATATTGTCATCCTCAATTTTTATGAACTGTTTATCCCTATAGTGAATATTCTGAAATTCCGTATCATCTTCCATGGTGTCATTTTCTGGTAAGATAAAAATATGCCGGAAATCAATTTTTCTCAAAGTATTGACAATCTCATTATAGCTATCCATGACTTTTTTCCTGCCACCCTCCTTATTTGAAGGGATAGTGGGTTCGTTGAATAGTTCAAATCCTAAAATCGCTGGCTCATCTTTAAATTCAAAAACTAAAAATTTCCAGAGGTCTATGGTCTGCCGCCAGTATTGGCTACTTTCAAAAATGCTTTTTTCTCTTTGATCACCAGAAAAGTGTTTTTCAAATTTGATGGACTGCACATCGAGTCCCACAGGAAGATGCAAATTTAAAATCACATAAATTCCATATGATTTGAAAATTGCGATGTCTTTTTTAAGTTTTGCCAGGTTTGTTTTTTTGAAAGGATTCTTTTGGTCAAATAATTCATGATTGAAACAATATCTAACTGTATTCACATTTAATTTCCTGATGTTATCAAAATCATCAGGACCAAGCACCCATTTATCTTGAATCAGAGGTCTTATTAATGGATCTTTGCCTCTATTCTGTAAATCAGGAGATTTTTTTTCATCCCAGTTTCCATAAACATTGTTTGATAAATTTATTCCTTTAATCCTGAATATTGTTCCATCACTATTAATGATATTTTGCTCCTTTACATGAAGCCATGAAGAATCATTTGCAATTGCTATATGGGATAATAAAAGGAAAAATATCAATATGGTTGTTTTTTTCAACACGATCATAATTTGCAAACCTATTTTTTGGACTTGGTTATTGGTTCAAAGTGGCCCATGTTATGACCAACCCCTATTGTGCAGATGTTTTCTTCACGTTTTTTTGTTTTGAGAATTCACTTTTCATCCAAGATAGTTCCTCCTGGCAGGCCTTGACTTGCCAACCTTTTTCAATGAACAACGTAAAGTCGGCAACCGGGCCTTTTTTAAAAGATTCTTCATCAGGTATCTTGGACAAGGCCATTGCATAGTATTCTCGGGCTGTTTTTTTGTCCTGATTGAACAGAAGGTAGGTATGACCAAGAGTGTATGCCACCTTCCATGAATCAGGATCCAATTCGTAGGCTTTCAGGGTTGCCTCCTGTGCCTCCTGCCACTTCCCAAGAGAGATCAGTAACTCACCTAACGCCTCCCAACCATCTGGGATTGCAGGACATAATTCCGTCACTTTGCGGTAATCGGAAATTGTTTGTTTGTAGCCCTTTAATTGAGCCGAATACAATCCACGGAAAAAATATCCTGTAGGGTCGTTTGGTTGCGCTTCTATCGCTTTTGAACAGGTTTCAACTGCCTTTTTAATATCACCTGCACGCACTTGTTTTTTTGCCTGTTCTATTAGTTTTTCAGCCTTCAGGTGAAGAAGTTTCGTATTAAGATTATTCAGCCTCTTTTGTGCCATGATGTTGCCCAATGTTGCTGCTTTCTCGTACCAGGAAAAAGCCTTTGTATAATTCTGGTCTCCTTCCAAGAGAATGCCCACGTTCAGCATGGCTTTGGGATTTCCATTTTGGGCGGCCTTGAGCCAGTGAAAGGGATGTGAATCCGGCCATAAGGGTGCTAAAACAGGAGGATTTTTATAAAGATTTGTTTTGTTTTGATTGCTGGTTTGAATTAGATTCAGGCCTTTTCTATGAAGCCTTAAATTTTTTTCCTGTTCAGTGATATTTTGTGCAGATTCGTTTGCGTTATTAATAATCGGAATAACAACTATTTCATCAGATTCAGCAAATACTAAAGTTTTACCATCCGGGGAAAATGCTAATCTTCGTATTGAATCAGATCCTTTAAATGTAAATTTTTTTTGCCCTGTTTCCATATCCCAAAGGATGACGGTTTTGTCCTCAGAACCAGATGCCATAAATTTGCCATCTGGAGAAAATGCTAAATTTGTCACAATATCAAAATGTCCCTTAAGAGTAGACTCTTGCTTCTCAGTCTTTATATTCCAAAGAATAATGGTATGGTCAAATGAAGCTGATGCCAGGGTCTTACTATCTGGTGAAAATGCCAAATTGAATACAACATCAGAATGTCCCTTAAGAGTATATTCTAATTGCCCTGTTTTCACGTCCCAAAGAATAATAGTTTTGTCGGCAGAAGCCGATGCCAAAATTTTACCATCCGGAGAAAATGCCATGCCGGTTACAATATTAGAATGCCCCTTAAGAATGATTTTTTGTTTTCCAGTCTTGATATCCCAAAGGATTATGGTGCTGTTGGCAGAAGCCAATGCCAGAGTTTTACCATCCGGAGAAAATACCACATTAGATACATAATCAGAATGCCTATTAAAAATCATTTCTTGTTTCCCAGCCGTTATGTTCCAAAGAATAATACGCTTGTCGTCTATTAAAGCCGTTGCCAATATGTTGCCGTTCGGGAAAAAAGCAATATTAATTACTGAGGCTATATACCTTTTAAGAACTGATACTTGTTTTCCTGTAGTCATATCCCAAAAGACTACGATGCCATGATTTGAAGCGGATGCGAGGATTTTACCGCCAGGAGAGAATGTCATAGCTGTTATCATACCTGAATCTGGTTTAAGAGTAGATTTAATTTGCCCTTTTACCAAATCCCAAAGGATAACGGTATTGTCGGATGAAGCCGAGGCAAGGGTTTTGCCGTCTGGAGAAAAGGCAACACTGCGTACTGATTTTAAATGCTTTTTAAGAATAGCTTTTTTTTGCATTTTTGCCAAATCCCAAAGGATAACGGTATTGTCGGATGAAGCCGAGGCCAGAGTTTTGTCATCTGGAGAAAACGCCACACTACTGAATACAGTATCCGAATGCCCCTTAGCAATAGCCTGTTGCCGTCCGGTTTCTAAATCCCAAATTATGATTGCTTGATCATTAGAAGCCGAGGCAAGGGTTTTACCATCATGGGAAAAAGCTACATGATACACGGGACTTAAATGCCCCTTAAGAATAAATTTTTGGTTTTCAGTCTTAATATCCCAAAGGATTATGGTGCTGTCGGCAGAAGACGATGCCAGGGTTTTACCGTCAGGAGCAAAAGCTACATGGCTTACGGGGGCTGAATGTCCCTTTAGAGTCTTTTGGGGTTGCCCGGTTTCCAAGTCCCAAAGAATGATGGTTTGATCATATGAAGATGATGCCAGGGTTTTACCGTCAGGGGAAAATGCCACACTATGTACCCGATCTGAGTGCCCTTTAAGCGTGGATTGAGGCTCACCGATTTCCAGGTTCCAAAGTATAACTGTCTTATCATGTGAAGCAGAAGCCAGAGTATTGCCATCTGGAGAAAATGCCACATCATTTACAAGTTTTGAATGCCCAGTAAGTTTAATTTTCTGATCTCCCGTTGCAATATCCCAAAGGATAACGGTTTCATCCGTCGAAGCAGACGCAATTGTTTTTCCATCTGGAGAAAATGCCACGCAATTTACCCGATTTGAATGCCCCTCAAAGGTAGATTTTGTTTTGCCTGTTTTTATGTTCCAAAGCATAATGGTTTTGTCAAAAGAAGCCGATACCAGGGTTTTACCGTCCGGGGAAAAAGCCACATTTTCCACAAGACTCGAATGTCCTTTGAGGGTATATTTTAGTTGCCCTGTTTTTATATTCCAAAGTATAACGGTTTTGTCATATGAAGCAGAAGCCAGAGTTTTGCCGTCAGGGGAAAAAGCCACATCATTTACAAGTTTTGAATGTGCCGTAAATACAAATTTCTGATCTCCTGTTGTAATATCCCAAAGTATAACGGTTTTGTCGGATGAAGCGGATGCCAAGGTTTTGCCGTCAGGAGAAAAAGCCACACTTTCTACAGTGCCGGAATGCCCCTTAAGAATTGACATCTGCTCCCCGGTTTCCATGTCCCAAAGGATAACTGTTTTGTCATCAGAAGCTGATGCCAGGGTTATACCGTCAGGAGAAAAGGCCACACTGTTTACCTCACCGGAATGCCCCTTAAGCGTATCTTCAGGTTTTCCAGTTACCAAATCCCAGAGGGTCACAGTTTTATCATATGAAGCAGAAGCCAGAGTCTTACCGTCAGGAGAAAATACAACACTCAACGTCCTTAAATGTTGGGCTAAAGTCGATTTTACTTGTCTGGTTGCCAAGTCCCAAAGGGTAATATTGTCAAATGAAGCAGATGCCAGGGTTTTACCGTCCGGGGAAAAAGTCACACTGTTTACTTGAAATGAATGTCCCTTAAAAATAGATATCTGCTTTCCGGTTTTCATGTCCCAAAGGATAACGGTTTTGTCATCAGAAGCTGATGCCATAGTTTTGCCATCAGGAGAAAAAGCCACACTATTCACAACCCCAAGATGATGACGAATCTTCGGAGTTTGGAAAATAATAGGGTAAACAGAATTATTCATGATTAAATTTCTGGCTTGATGTTTGTCAGTATAGGCCGTTGGTTTAAGATATTTTAAAGAGTGCAGACCATAAATACGTGCAGAATTTAAATCCATTGTTTTGACAGCGGCATTTGCCTTTTCCAATAAGGCTATTCCAAAATTATTATTGGCCTCAACTAATTGTTTTTTTGCATTATCTCTTGCTTTATCTGCAAGTTGTTTTTGATTTTCAGCATTCTCTTTCTCAATAACAGCAAGCTGTGTTTGCTTCATTGCTTTTTTCTGTCCAGAATACCCCATCCAAGCGCCAATAAGTGCAAAAATGGTGAGCACGGCAAGCACCGAGCTGACTATTCTGACTCGTTGGTTTTTCTTTCTTGTAGCAAGTTCTTTTGCAGCAAGCGCTTCCCGGTGGGACAAAACAGAAGATTCAATATAGGCAATTACATCTTCTTTTAAATCCTGCAGCCAGTTTTGAAGTAGATCTTCGGCTTCGGTCAGGGGAAGGCCTGGCCGCAGGAGAAGACTTGCTTTATCCTGATCTTCTGCAATTTTCCACTGGGCTGCTGATTGTTCGAGCTTTGCCCTAATTTGCTGGTAGTGCCGATCTTTCTGAAGTTGCTTTCCTGCTCGCTCCCAATGGGTCAGCAGTGCTTCATGGGTAATTCTGAGCTTTGCTCCGTCACCATCATCATCTGCCACTAAAAGGCGGGCATCAGGGGCAAGCATTGCATGGGTAAGATCATATTCAGGGCTTCCTTTCTGAAAAAAAGAAAGGGGAATCGTTCTGGCGGTAAAACTTGCCTCCTTTTCCTGGCCAACCGTTACCAAAGCCCTTAAAACATGGGGCAGTGACTGTTGAGTCTCTGTGGGCTGCGAATTGAATATATCTTCTGCTTTACGGCCAAGGGCTCCTTCCATGCCGCCAAGCTGATTGTAGGCTTCATAGGTCAAAACACCTTGATCCGTACGCAAATGCCAGAGCTGATCAAGGGTAAATTCCAGTAAAGGCAGGACATCGGGATTATCGCCGGCTATATTTCTAAGTTCTTCATCAAGGGGGATACTGGTTGTTTTGTCCAGCTCAAAACGCAACCCTGCTTCCTGGGCAGGCTGGGTTATCATCTGGCCTATTTCAGCATCAACCGGAGGGCTTAAAGGATATCTGCTTCCCTTTTTTTTGCTCAACTCGTCCAGTATGGGCAGGGTTTCAAGGCGATCATAAAAATCACTTCGCATGGCGCAAACTATCCAGACCATACCGGTTTTAGAAAGAGAACTTAATGATGCTATAAAATCTTCCTGCTGCTGTTTTGTGATATTTTTATTTGTAAAAAGTTCTTCAAACTGATCAATGAATATAACCAGTCTGGTTTGAGCATGTTCAGTCAATTGAACGGTTTTTCCAGCCTTTGATAGTGCCTGCCGGAAAGGTGGTGTAAATAAATCAGGATTATTTTGCCTGAGAAGTTCAGCAAGGGATTTTGCATCATATTCAAGGTCGACAAGTTCAGGCAGAGCTGTATCTGATAAAATAGTGGAAACAAGGCCGTTTATGAGATTATCAGAGGCATCTCCAGGCCGGAGGATGCCGTACCTGCAAAGGCCGACCCTATTTACCATGCCGGGCAGGATAAGATCGGGCAAAAGTCCTGCTTTTACAAGAGAGGATTTACCGCTGCCACTGGCTCCTAAAACAATTAAAAAAACTTCTCCCAAGGCAGCCTGGGAGGCAAGAGCTTCCCGCAATTCATTTTTAGCACGGGTTCTGCCGTTAAAAATTGACGCGTGTTCAAGCTCAAAGGACTCAAGTCCTCTGAAAGGACTGCCCTTATGCCAGTGTATTTCTGGGCGGATGGTTTCGTTTCCAGGTATGTCAAGGCGTTCACGGAACAGTCCCCTCAAATGGATTTCAAGCATTTCTTCAAACTGGGAAGCTGTTTTAAAAGAGTGGGATGCGGCCTTAAAGGTTCCGGCCTCTTCATCCATGAACCAGCGGCCCATGAATTTTTCCACCTGGCGTTTTTGTTTTCTTTTCTGTTCAAGAGCTTCATCATCATCAAGGGAAGCCACAATACCTTCGGTTTTTCGATATAGCAAAAGATCAGGGACTCCAGTTTGCTGATAGGAATGAACCGCATTTTCAAATTCCCATTCAGTTCCCGTGACAATGTCTCCTGAAATTGACCCTTTAAATTCATCTCCCGGCAAAGGAGAACCCAGACTGGACCAGAGAATAACAACAACCACATCGGTCTGGGACGGCGATGTAATCATGGTTTGAAAATGCTCTGTGGCTATAAGAGGTTCTCGTTCCCACAATACAGGTTCAATATTAAAATGATATGAAAACTCCCGGTTCAGACGTTCACACACTCTCTGGGCCATTTGTCTTTCCGGAATGACATCACCCGGGGATGATATAAATACGCGAAGTGTTTTTTTTTCAGGCATTTGTGTTTCCTTTTATCAACGGAACCCTGGGGTTCTGTCTATGCAATCTTACAATCCAAGACACCATACATATTCTATACATATATTTCACAAATTTACCAAATCAACAGACGTATCTCTTCTTATCCACCATTATGACCGGCTTTAAAGTCTCTCAACAACTGCTGAACAAGCGCAAGTGCCCTGAGTGGCAGCTCCTTTTGAGGGGCATCATCCAAGATATTTTCCCATTCTGCAACCAGCTCAATCAACCCCTGCTGCAATGCATTCTCCGATTCCAGCGACATAACCCGATACAAATCGAGAAAAAGTTCATACATTTTAGCATGATAAACAGAAAATTTATGGGGAAATCGTTTTCCGTTCACTGCATCCAATCCGCGTTGGTTAAAGGCATGCCAATCACCTCGTTTGATGCCTTTCCTGAAGTGAGAAAGGGCTTCCTTTTGTTGACCTTCATTTCGGCATCTCATGGCCAACAGAAAATGCAGTTTGGCGGCATCCTTTTCAGGCAATTCGCTCCAATCTATATTTCTTTCATCCGATTTTCCCAGCCATACATTTAGAATGGTAACGGGCAAAGGCGACTTTGTCTCTTCACACACTTTCTGAAGGCGATCTTGAAAGACGGTGGCGGAATTACCCGCTTCAATGGCGAACAAAATTCCCGCCTGGGTAACATCCATGGTAAGGGAATCCATTTTCTTTTCCTGCTGATCAAGCAGGTTCAGAAGAGATTTGCAGGCACGGGTTCCAAGTTCTGCCTGACCATCATCGAGCAAAATGGAAAAAAGGCCAAGGTGGATGGAAAGTTCATCTGGAAAACTAAGAAAGGCGCTGAAAAAGAACTCCGCCGCATGATTCAATGCATCTGCACTGCCTGTTTTTTTCCATTTTTCATACAGGACATTTCCTTTCTGAATTTCATAATAACTGAAAAAATCCATATTCATCCCGGTCTCCTTTGCCTGGGCCGAGGCTATTTCCACGATCCTATCAATGGTTTCAAGGGCCTCTGAGAACCTCCCCAGTTTTCTTTGGAGCCGCACGACTTCCGTCAAACCCGTGATATCTTTGTTTTCGAACTGTGCGATACGCAACCAATACTCGATGGCTTTTTCCGCCTCCCCCAAATTCCTGGCAGAAACTGCCATTTGACGCAAATCCGCTATGGAGTGGTAGCGAACCTGCTTGGCATAATCATTGATCTTTTGGGAATCCAAAACATTGCGCCACCGTTCCAAACGGTTTTCAAAGGCGATCCACCATTCATCCTCGGTCAACATCATGGCCGTTACCGGCGTACCGGAGGCAGTGGTCCGGTAAAGTGTCTTTCCACTTTGAAGCGCAATGATATGGACAACCCCTTTCCCGTCACCAGCGGCCAGCAGATCATCTGTGCCCGGTATTGCCGAAAGGCGAAAAACAGGCTCACCCGATACCGGTATACGACGCATCAATTTCAGTTGAGGAAGGCTGAATACAGCCACCTCTCCCGATGCCATGGCTGCCACCAGAATACGCCCTTCAGAAATAACCTTCAGATCTCGGATGGCTCCAGAAACGGTCAGTTGCGTCTCCGTAAGAAGTTCCCCATTTTTATGATCAATCCGCAGAATCTGAGCATCATTGGAGCGATCATACCATGCACCCCGGGCCAGGCAAAGTTGAGAGGTTCCTGGAATAAAGGCCGAGGCGGTCAACATATGAACATCCTTCTCACATGCAAAAACGTCACTCACCTCTCCCCTATCAGATATCCTGAGGACACCGTCCCCGGTTCCAACAGTTGAGAATCCATATACCACAATATTTTCAGATTCGGCATGAAGGTAACGCAGGGGCTGATCAAAAGTCTTCAGCAAGAGGGGGTTCCCTTTTCGAACCATATGCAGCTCTCCCTGCTGATTTCCCGTAATAATGGCACCATCGGGCAAAAGATCGGAACAGGTAATCTTGTTTTCCAATTGCATAGGGTGTGTTTGTAATTCACTGTTCACACGGATGACACTGCCGCTGCCCCGGATAAAAGGCCACATATCAAGTGGTGTCCCCATTGTTCTCATTTGCCGTCGCTGATTGATTTCTCCCCCCATGGCATCCAGCCAGTTTGGCTTTCCCGCACAAAAAAGGTATGCTTCATCATTTTTCAAACGAATACGCCAGATCATTTCATCGACCAGGCGATGACGTCTGCTGTCAGGCATTTCTAACCAACGCCCAACATTGTACCCGCTGCTCAACACTCTGTCTGCCGAAGCAAACAGGGCCGTATGAAGTTGACCTATGCCCTCATAAATGCGCCGTACCGTTCCTGTTGCGATATCCAGTACTTCCAGAACGCCATCCTCCCGATTCGGCACCTTATATGCGTAAGTCAATTCACGCCCATCCGGGCTGAAACCCATCCATCCGATCAAATTGGCAGCCGCTCTGGTACGCTGTACCGTACGCCCGTCAATGACATCGGCAACCTGAATAGTACCTTCCATGGTGTACCAGCTCACCAACCGTCCATCGGCAGAAACACATAATCTTGCAGGCCGATTCTCTCTCTGTTCCCAGATTAATTCTGCAGTTTCAGTTCTAACCGCCATCACTCGCCCATTATTTCCAGGGGCATTGTGTGAAATAAACACGGTTTTGGCATCGCTTGAAAGAGCAACGAACATCGCTTTTGAAAATTGACTCGGTAAATCCAGCCGTTTTGGCTCTCCAAGGAGGTGGGCGGTGGAATTTAAAATATACACCTTTCCCTTTTCTGTTCCCACCGCCAGAATTCCACTGGCAACAGATAGAGATGCACAACGCTTTTCAAGGGCCGCTGCCTCAATCAGATTTCCATCTCTTTTGCCGAGTAAAATGTGTCCTGAATGCTTTAACACCCAGACATCTCCTTTACCCGCATCTGCTATCCCCACGATATCAGCCCCTTTTACAGGCCAGGATACGAGATTCTTTCCGGAAGCATTCCAGACACTGATGGCCTCACCGCCTGCAACGGCAACTTCACCATCCGATAGAAGACAGAGAGTCCCCCGATGTGAACCATGAGTGCTGAAAGCGGGGGTCTCCATGGGCAATGCAAGCAGGTATTCCCACGTCACCATTTGTGTGGCGGGATGATCCTCCACCTGAAATGCTTCCATTGATGCTTGGGCTGCCAAGAGTAAATCTCCGTTTTGATGTGCAGAGTGTGCCCGATCAATATGCGCCATGGCCAGGTTATGAGTGGCTTTGTTTCTTTGTTCAATTGCTACATTTTCAGCTTTTACTGCTTTTTCTCGCTGGTTCCAGGCAATTATACCACCAGCCACAGCCAGCACCGACAATAAAGCAAACACAATTGCCAGCATTCTGGCCCGTCGGGAACGTTTGCGCTCTTCCCGCTGGCAGTGATCGCTCAACGCCTCTCTATTCAACTTAAGTAGGTAGGAAACCACGCTGACCAATCCGCTTTCCCAGCCGTCCTTTTCTGAGTCACCGGCATCGGGAATCATCGTTGGAAGGTTCCGATCCGTGATCTGGTTGCCCTGATCAAGCAAAGTCTGACAAAGACACTCAGATTCATCCTTGCTTCCGACATTTCCCCTGAGAATCACGGGAATGACGTCGGACAGTGCATTTTTTCGTTCTGAAGCCCCAAGAAAATGCTTTACTTCATCATTAACATATTGAGATTTTGCGGAATCAGGAGAGCAGAGCACAATCAAAAATCTTGACTGGTCAATGGCTTCTTGAAGGTCTTCCCAATAATGCCCATCACGGACGTCCAGATTTGTTTTGTCCCGATAAATCGGGCGTATATATTTTGAATGATGTGGACGAAATTCGTCGGTGACCAGTTTCACTGGAAAACGGAACCACTCCAGGCGTTTTTGCAGCCATTTTGCCGCTTTGCTGTCCTTTCTTTTATAGCTGATAAAAGCGAAATATTTGTATGATTTAGGTGTCATTGTTCACTCCGTATATTTAAGGCCAATTTGCAAGAATAAATATCCCGAGTTCTCCAATCCCTAACCCAGAAGATTGAATCTTTAGCTGGGGATATCTGGGCTATCCTTTTCTGCAAGTAACATTTTCATAAACTTTGGCTCTATTTTGGCGCCTAATGCCTGGACTTGCTCTATGTCTACCCATGCTTTATCGTATTCTCTTTTCAGGTAATGGCACACTGCACGATTATAGTACGCATCCACATCCTTCGGGTTCATGTCAATCACCTTGGTGAAGTCAAGGATAACCAGTTCATACTGTTGTCTTTTTTGACTGTACACGAAGGCACGATTGTAGTAAGCATCTGAATATCCGGGATTTAACTCAATTGCCTTGGTGTATTCCTTAATCGCTTCATGAAATCGCCCCTCTTCATTGTAGGCCATACCGTACTTCAAGCAAACCTTGGCATTTAAAATGTCATGTCCATGGGCATCATATTTACTTTTTATGAGCATTTCGATCTGCTGTATTTCTTCTTTAAATATATCTTTTTTTGATTGATCCAGATCCTTGACGAAATCCTGAAACATGATTTCAAGCACAAGAAATTCAGCTTGCTCCTTGAAGGCGGCGAGAAATGTGCCCAAAATCCTTTTTTCTGTAAACACATATGGTAAAATACTCTTTTTTCTCAACATGTCCCGGATCTGAAGGAATAATAAAAAAGCCATCGGATTCTTAAGAATAGAGTCATGTATTAGAAGACTCTTTTTCATATACGTTTCCAGACGACAAGTTTGGATAATGAACTTAATTGATGAATGTATTGCTGCCGAAAATATGTTTTCAAGTTTGAATTTAACTTTGCCTGTTTTAATGTTTGATTTATTCGAGACATCAAAAACTGATATTTTGACAAAGCAGTTGTGTTGATCATGAAAAAACAGTTCTCCGGTCACTCCAAATCCTTCCGTAGGATTCCCCCTTGTTTTGACCAAGTATTCGACTGTATCCAGGCTCCAGTTGGAAAAACCCTCTTCCTTCGTTTTTTTATTAAAAACAATATTATTTACATAAAGAAAAAGATTGGCATTGGGAATTGAAGATAATATCTGAGCAAGAAATTCAGGGTAACTTTCAACGTAAAGCCCTTGTATATTATCAAAACTCTCGATCTGTTTTTTAATAATTGTTTTAAAAGGGAAAAAATGAATATTGACTTGTTCTATCAGCTCTTTTTGTTGTGGGCTTGAGTTCATTGTTTTTCTCTCTTTTCCCGTTTAGAAAATTCATTTTTAATCCAGGCAAGTTCCTGTTGGCAGATTTCCACCTGCCATCCTTTTTCAATAAACAACTCAAAATCGGCAATTGGTCCATTTCTAATGGATTACTCGTCAGGGGAGTTGGTCATAATATCGGCCACAGCAAGGCTACAAATTGTCCCGGTTTAAACTGGTAGCCGATTATTTTTCAGACACGGTTTGAAATATCCCCGATAAGTCCGACAATATCTTTTTCAATATTTAATCCTTCAATATTTATGGCCTGAATAAGTGAACAATAGTTCGGCAGACTTACAGGTTCAATCATGAGCGGAGTGACAATTCTTTTTTTTC
>Ga0208900_1000071_pt1 | contig 59332 bp, 88 predicted proteins | sample AntAceMetag02UKK_FD_184763 | JGI IMG/M metagenome (GOLD analysis project Ga0208900, IMG submission 184763) | Saline lake microbial communities from Ace Lake, Antarctica - Antarctic Ace Lake Metagenome 02UKK (SPAdes) (version 2) | ecosystem: Environmental > Aquatic > Non-marine Saline and... | reverse complement strand
CGGCGGCGGCGGTGGTAATAGTGAAAGTACCTCATTTGGCATTGGATCACTTCAGAAAACAATTGGCAATTCTAGTCAATTAGATTATAGTAAACGATCTATAAAAGAATTTCTTATAAAAGAATTTGATCTTACTGGAATTGAATTGGATAACAAAGTAGATTATTTATATCATTACTTAGCTGATCCACATGAATTGACAAACAAAGAAGTTTACACGGTTGACGGTCTAGTCAAGTTTACAGCTAAAGGCAAAAAAATCTATAACAAAGTTCCTGCATTAAAAAATTATAAATATAATTGCCTTGAGAATAACATTGAACATGCATTAAATATAGTTATTAGACTGCACAAATCATATACAAGTTACGGCGTAAATTTAAATGATTTACGTCAAGACTGTTACTTGTATTATTTACAAAGAAAAAAAAACCTACCTAAAAACTGGATCATTGCGAAAAATAAGTACTTTCAGAAAACTGGTAGAAAATTGACTTCATTAAAGTTTTTAGTGAATATTCTAAAAAGTTATTTTCGTAAACGAGTAAACGAATATTTGTATTGCTTTTATATTCCTTCAAAAATAAAAAACAAATTTCCAGAAAAAGCGAAAAACATTCAAATTAGAAGTTCAAAAAACTTATTTGATAATATGAAGTCAAATAATTTTGAAGGCAATAGAAATGCAATTTCACGCACTAGGCAAGCATCTATTTATCCTGTAGGGAGTGTAGAATATTTTTCTGAAGTCAAGAGCTGCAATGTGAAAGAATTAGAATATATCGATATTGGCAAAACTGATAAAATAATTTCTGATAGTGTTAGAATTTTGAAAAAAGAAATATACATTGATATATGGAATTTGAAATTGCAAGGTCTTAAACTTTCAGAAATTGCAAGCCAATTAAATTTATCGGTTCCTTTGATAAAAAAGCGGTCAATGATAATTAATATATTGTTTGACCAATATGGTTATTAATAGATATATAATAAAAGCATTTACAGGCAAGTTTTTTTGACTTGCCTGTTTTTTTATAACTTATTTTTTATAACTTATTAAAAAGCATGATTGACACCATAAAAAGCAATTTAATAGATATGTAATAAAAGCATTTACAGTTTACTCAATATATATTTAATAAACTATTTTAATTTAATTTTAAAATAAATAATAAACTTCATAACTTTTATCAAAAAAGCTGACAAGTATAGTTGACAGAGAAAAAAACAAACATATATTATTTGTAGTTAGTTTTTTAATTTATTTTTTTCTATTTTTAAAAACTAATTTTTTTGTTCGGTGTTTGCATTTCGTTCATTTGGAAGTTACACAAAGTGTAACGTGGAAGTTACGGAAAGTGTAACTTCCTTATACATAGAATACAGACATAGATTACAACAGAGATTATCACTTTATTCTATGTTTATATGTTATGACGATTATAGACGTGATATTAGTAATGTATCGGTTTGGAGGCACAAATTGATCGAGTCAGTGCAAAGAATCGGTGCATTATTAAGCTTACAACAATGTTAATACATTATGAGATTATAATCAGGTAGTAAAGTGATTCCCAGTGTATGAAGTTATTATCTTCATCTTAGTATGTTTACTTATGCTTTCGTTATCCCATGAGAGCATAAAAAAACAGATGGAGGTAGTTATGGGAAAGTTTATGGATGTTTTAGTAGGAGTCAATTCGATTGATGTTCCTGAGGTTATTTTTAATTATGGGAAAGTTGCTTACAAAGAATTATTCCAAGATTATGAATGTAATCTCGTGTTCAGCGGAAAGGTTGGTAGTGTTGCTTTATCTACAGAAAAAGCTTTAGAGTTATTTGAAGCAAATCCAGAAGGTTATGGTTTCAAGATTGAAAAAGTAGAAACTATTACTATTATGGGTCAATTTTGTTTGAAGGTAATTTCTAAAGAAATTTCTTTGGTTAATAAGCAAGTTTCTGGTCTTGACGTTAATGATCCTGATAATGATGATGCTTTTATGGCTGTAAGGCGTGAAGCTGGAAAGCTTAACAGTTATGGCGAAAAAATAAAAGCTCATTGTAAAGGTGTAGGTAATGCCTTGAAAGGTCATTTAATCAATCGTGGCAGAAACATTAGGATCGTTGGAACTAAAGATGGTGTAGTTGACATTTTTATCTCTGGTAATGAGATCAGCGAAACTAATAATGGAGATCATATTCTTCATGCTGTCAATTCCTGTGATCATGCTTTTGAAGTTAATAACAAAATTAGAGGACTTCAAGGAGCATCTGGAGCAATTAAGGAAACTCGTTATGCTTTTTTCCACGCAGAAGGTAATGATTTATACCTTTGGGAATCATGGTTTGAAAACGGTAAAGAGAAATTCAATGAAATTGAATACGGACCGTTAGTAGGAAAGTAAAATCCCCCACCTGAAAATTATGGCTGGTTATGAAAGCCAGCTATGGTTTTTGCCAAGTTTCGGTTATACGAGATTTAGCAAAGATTATTATAGGAGTGTGGATTATGACAAAATCTGAAAGAAAAGATTTAGATAAAGCTCTTAATTGACTTGAAAGAAAAGAGTTATTAAATGAAACATTATGCAATATGTTCGGAATTAAACCTGAAAGTTGCCACGCTGTATTTCCTAATGATAACAAAGACGGATTAGTATTTGCAACAGTAGGTTGTTATCATTTAGAAGTTAAAACAATAATTTAATTACAAAACATCATGGCAGATTAATACGATTAAAAACTGTGTTGAGTCGTTAATTGTCTGTTATGATATTTTTTTTGCTTAAAATAAGGAGTATCTTTATGAACAAAAAAACAACTATTTACTATTGGTTGAAAGGGAAAGTTAAGGAATTTAGAACTTTTTCTAATCACAATATGGCAATATCATTTTTACAAGCTATGTATTTGAATGAACAATGCGAAGCTTGTGGACTAATAAGATAAAAGGAGGTCGTATGAAAAAGATTATATTTGTATTTATCACATTATCACTATTATCAATGTTGTTAGCAGTACCAAAATTCAGTAGCTGGGATGGAGTAGCGTATTGCGTAAAGGATTATATGGATACAAATCTCCATAATCCTAAGAGCTTAAAAATTCAAAATGCTTATACCATAACATCTGTAAGTGGAGATTATATTCAACGAGTGACATATCGTGCAAAAAATGCATTTGGTGGACTCGTATTGGAAGATAATGTTTTCTTTATGAAGAGTGTTGCAGGTGGTTATAGTGTCTATGATGTATGGTCATATGAAGAATTTCTATCATTTATGCAATTGTTTGGGCAATAATCAGAAATCTGCTAAAAGTAGATATTGATAAAATAACACAAAAATAAGGAGGCGTTATATGGCAGGATTTACAGAGTTTTTCAAGAATCGTTTAGAAGAAACTGGAGATTATGAAACAGATGAAATTGACGATGTAGTTGATGATACAGTTAGCACAATGGAATACGATATGGAGAATGGAGATTCGTTAATGGTTGCATTTGGTAAAGCCTGCAGGGATTTATACATTGATCCTGATGGCATTGAGTCTTTTGTAGGATAATTAGTTGACAAAATAATAATGGTTCTCTAAAGATGGTTTTGTGTGTTGGGCGATGGTTTTGTTCCTAAAGCGTTCCCATTGCCTGATGCACAAAATAATGCTTTAGGAGGCTATTTGTGAACAATTTCAAAAACAAAAAAGGTAAAAAAATGAATCCATCTTATTATGCAATTATTCCAGCAAATGTTAGATATGATAAGAACATTACTCCAAATGCAAAATTACTATATGGAGAGATTACAGCATTATGCAATAAAGAGGGGCATTGTTGGGCTACAAACAAATATTTTTCTGATTTATATAATGTATCAATAGTATCTGTGTCTAAATGGATTACTCAATTAGTAAAAAATAAATATTTAATAAGAGAAATTATTTATAAAGAAAATACTAAACAAATTGATAAGAGGTATTTAAAAATTGTTGGTGAGGGTATTAAAGAAAAGTTAAATACCCCTATTAAAGAAAAGTTAAAAGATAATACTACAAGTTCTAATACTACAAAGAATAATACAAAATCACTCTATCCGTCAAAAACTACTAGATATAACAGTGGTAAGGACAGATTGGGAGAAGGATATTAAAAGGAGTTATTATATGGCAATTAGAAATGGAAGTTTTACACTAAGTAATACAGATTATCTTACTCTTATTACCGAATCTAATGCAAGGATTAAAGAAGTTAAATCTAAATATTTAATTACTGGAGTAACTATTATTGAACATGATGGTTCTTATTTTTCCATCATACAATATAAATGGAATTAATGGAGGTAATATGGCAAAAGTAGATTGTAAATTCAAAGAATTTTTCATTGATAGCTTAAAAATTGCTAATGAATATAACAGTAAAGAAGAAGTTGATGGTGTAGCTGATGATGCATTATCAACTATGGAATATGACATAGATAATGGAGATTCATTAAGTGAAGCATTTAGTAAAGCCTGCAGAGATTTGCATATTGACCCTGATGGCATTGAATCTTACATATAATGACAATAATTAATGTCCACGAGTTAAAAGTCCCAGAATTCATTGTTCAAGGTATATATCATGGAGATGTAACTGAGTTCAATGAGTATGAAGAAGAAGTATTAGGTAAGGCAATTAAGCATTTCAATAATCTCTGTATGGATAATGAGTTTTACATTATTTCAAAATACAATATAAGCAATAAAGAGTATATAGCGGTTGATGATATTCTTGAAGAGAAATGTATAGTTTGTGATATTAAAGTAATAGTTTATAAGAAATAATTAGAGCCGACAACAGGGTGACTTTAAAGAGTTCAATATGAACCAATCAAAAAAGGAAAATATTTATTATTAATTGATTAAATAGTTTTCTATTGATTCAGGAATTCCCGTGCCAAGTTGGCTCTATATTTATGGGGGGAATATGACAAAATTACCATCATTTACGAAAGAAGAACTTACTAATGAGCAAGAACAAATTGAGCAATCAGTAGCACGATTGTTCAAAAACGAAATGTTCAGGAAATTATCTGAAGAAGATAAAAAAGGCTTTATTCAATGGGCTGATGATAATAAAAAACAAGCAAATATCAATAAAGTTGGTAAGTATCATCCTATTATCATTGACCGATGGATAGAGTTAGGATTAATTACAAAGGAGTGAATTATGAAAGATAAAATGATTTGTAAGCCTAATGATAGAACAAAAGATTTCCATAAAGAAGATAAATTCAAAATATCACGAAACAAAGTCGGAGTTATTAAGTTTGTAACATTCAATAAGTCTTTAAATGAAACACAACTACGTGTTGTGGCAAAATAATTCTTGACATTTTCAATCAATATTTAATCTAAAGATAAATCATAGAAGTGTTTATGGGGGTGAAAGGTATCGATTTATGTTTGATGTTACCTTATGCATGTCGAGAGAAGTTGCTTATCTCGTTAAAAATAGTAACAAATTATAGTAACTGGCGAAGCTAGATTACTTAACGCTGCTTAAGCGTTCCCTTTGAATATTTGGCATCTTAATATTTATTAAAGGGCTGTTATAGATGATAATTCCTAATTGCTTGGAGTGAAACCATAAAGCAAGAACCTCTTATGCTTAGAGAAATGGCATCAGGCTTTTGTCGATTAATCTTCCTGCTAATAAATAATCGAATAAACATGTAGATTAAGATATTGATAATATAAAGACTCCGCTCTCGGATGCGGACACCTCCACCAATTTAATCGTTGCGTTGCGATTAGTGAGCAAGCCATATATGTTTAATGATTCCTCCCCGGAATTTATGTTATTAAACATTGGCTTGCTTTTTGTATTTAATAAAAAGGAGTAACTATGACTGAATATAAATTACCTAAAAAAGAAATTGAGTATCTCGATAAAATGATGCCTACTGTAATTGCTGATTTGAAAGATGGTAGACATTTTAGTGCCACGATTCAAAGTATACGTTCTGGTATATTAGTAAGTGAATGGAATGCCTATAAACAATATTACATAGATAAGAAGATAATTGATAAAAATAGTAATTTCATAAGCGATTTATAAGGAGGATTGCATGAAAAGAATGGATCATAGCAATAAAAAGAATTTCTTTCAAAACGTATTTAAGAAAGTGAATCCTTTCCAAACAAAAAAGAGAAAGGATAAAGTAAAAGAAGAAATCAACAAAGAAACAGATGAATTTATTGATGGCGAGATGGTGCAAAGTGGTCATGGCAATAGTGGCAAACGTAATAAGAAAACACCTACATATAGACAAAAAAGAGACAAACTCAATCGCATTAAGCGTAAATCAAGACGTAAAAATCTGAAAAGAGGTAAGTAATATGTGGAACAAAATTTGGATCTGGATTATATGTACTTTTTACGGACATGATACGCACACAATACATTCTCAACGAACAAAGTGGAATATGTTGTGGAAGTGTAATCGTTGTGGCAAAACTTCAACTAAAGCGTTTTAATAACAGCATAAACTAAGGAGTATGCTAAACTATTGCCTGTTGCCGGAATTTATTCAGGCTCGGACTCCTTGAACAAAAAAAATCCGAGTTCTTTTTTCATGGTGGCAGGCTCTTTTTTATACTTAGGAGGTATGATGAAAAAAAACAAAGATGAAGAGAAGATTCAATACACTAAAGAAGACATATTTATCTTTACGAAAACAAACTTTGAATATAGTAATGCAAAGATGCATCGTGAGGTTCGATTATTCTGCAGGACACTATGGTTCTGCCTAACAGTCAAAGAGCGGTTACGATTCATATTTACAGGTAACTATCGCAAATCTGTGATTAAAGCGTATGATGAGTTATTGTCGAAGAAAGATTTTGTTAATGAAGAAACTCTAATGCGTGAGATTGACCGATACTATGGAAGTGAGTTACGAGTTAGAATGATTACTTTATGCACAAACTTATTCTCTGAGATGTCACGTTTTTATAGGTTATTATTTGTAATTACAGGTATACATTATGTTCCATTGCAACAAACTAATAAACGTATGGTAAAACAACAGCAGAAGAAACAGAAAAAACAACAGAAACGAGTTAATCGAATAATAGCAAAACAAAATAAAGAAATTGCCAAGAAGAAGAAAAATAGTGCATAATGAGAGAGTGTGCGGCTTGATCGGAACGATCAAAGCTAAACACCTAATAAACCTAACGCTGACACCTATGTTATGCGTTGTAAAAAGTCCTGAATGGGCGAGGAGAAAGAAAAGATGGAAAATTATGAATCTATGTTGCACGATGAACAAGTTGGAATATTGAACGGAATATTGGCAGATGTAGTATTGTTGAAACTTAAAAACAAGGATAGTTCTCTAAAAATAACAAGAGGAGAAATATACAAGTTGAAACAACAATTACAAATTTTACCGAAATTAAGAAAAGCTTGTAATCATTATCCAGAAATAAAAAACAAAATAGTAATCCAATCAAAAAATCTTATGATCGGGATGTTAGACTAAGCTCATTTATGGCTTTTATTTCGCATAACTGCCAGTATGCTAGGCATAGGCTGTTATTAAGGATGGTTAAAATGAAAATATCAACAGAAACAATTCTTAAAATTCTTGGGAACTTTACGTAAACTATGATGATGAATGGGAGATATCATCTATATGCCATTCACACAAAGAGTATAAAGCTAAAAGAAAATATGAATATCAAAAACAACTTTACCCGATTAAATGGGTAGAATGTAGAAAACCTAATCCAGAATATAAAGGAGTATAAATGGGAAATAGAACATGGGCGTTTGAATTAAAAAGAAATGGATCTGTAGTAAAGGTTATCCAATGTAAAATGCAAAAATCACTTGCTAAATCTCTTACAAGTATGATTGCAAAACCGTTAAATATAGAACATCATGAACGTGAACTTTCAGGCATAATTGGATGTGAGGAAAGAACATCTAACTATCAAATAATGTTTGGTACTGTAGATGCAATTAGGAGTCCAGAAACTTATGATGAGAATTTACATAAATATCTTAATAGTTTTCCAGATGTTTTTACCGAAGAAAATTATAAACCTATAATCGAGTTAAGAGATGAATTTGTTGAAAAACATATATCCATTAAAGATAGTAGAAGAACACAAGATGAAGATAATAAACGCAACACGGAACTTAATGAGATTGCGGTTAAGAGAGAAGCAGAAGCAAAAATCAAAGCAGAAAATAAAAAAACTGAAAATGAAAGATTAATTATAGAGTTCCCATATCTTGAAACAATACATAATACAAAAAAATCTCGTCATGCATTAGCATCTTCAAATATAAAAAGACAACTACAAATGAAATACCCAGGTGCAAAATTTTCTGTAAAATCTGATTCGTTCTCTATGGGAGATTCAGTTCATATAAGCTGGACTGATGGTCCGACTGAAAAAGAAGCATCTGATATTTACGATCCGTATCAATATGGACACTTTAATGGTATGATCGATATGTATGAATACACAGAAGATAATAATTGGACTATTTTTGGAAGTTCTAAATATATATCTGGTAATAGGCATTTAACTAAAGAAGCTTATCTTAAAGCATCTGAAGCAACTGAAATAAAGATTACTTTTGATAAATGGGATGGCATGGATAGAAATATTATGAGTCAAGATCAAATTAGAAGAATTAGAATATGGCTTTGTGATAATTCTCTATATGTTAAACCAAAAGTAGATCCTAAAAGCGAAACTTCCACGACACATAAAGAAGTAGGAGTTAGCAGAAACGAAGAGAAAGGCGGTATTGAAATTAGCTTTAATGGCAAACCTGCAATAAGTATCTTAGATCAATTAAAATCTAATGGTTGGAGATGGAGTAGATTTGGTAAAGTTTGGTGGAAGAAATTTACAGATGCAGATTGGCAATTTGCTAATAACCTTATAGGAGGGTAGATGGATAGACCAATTCCAACAGTAGATTTAAGTAGTAATCCTCATTTACTTGAAACTGTAGAAGCAAAAACTAATGAAGAAGTAGTTTGCTTTTGTAAACTATGTGGAAGATCTTATAAAGAAAGACCTTTCTTATGTAAATGCAGGTCAAATGTATTTTTAATAGACGGTAAGGTAATCGATGGCAAATTCATAAGAGATATTGCAATTGAAAAGTTAAATGGAGGATAGATGCATAAAGTAACAATTACGTTTTATAGTGATAAAAGTCCAAACGAAATTTCAGATACTTTAATTGATTTAGCAAACAGTGATTTAATACAATCAATTACACCCTGCAAAGATAAGAATAACAAAGAGATTAATACAATCAACTATTCTATTGATAAGGAGGGAAAATGACAGAAGAACCTAATAGTTTAAAAATTGTGCAAAGGATTTACGAAGAAGCTGAGATCGAACGAGAGTTTATCCTTACATTAGATAAACTTTACTTTACTGTTACAAATCCAGTAGATGTTATATTTGAAGAGAAATATACAACACAATTTATTGTAGCTGACTATTTATTCGACTCAATGTTCTTAGAAAAGGAACTTACAGCTTACCTTATGGCAAGTGACCCTGAGTTAGCTGAATGGAATAGAAAACATCATCTAAGTTATCTTGAAGATGAGATGAAGTACTTTGTTGTCTATGAAGAAATGTTTAGTGCTGATGATTCTACAATGTTTAGCTGGTTAAAGAAAGCAAAATCTTCTGATGATATTGAAAAATATTATACTGATTGCCACGAAATAGAATACTACAAAGAAGATGGAGATACTTTAGGATATGAAACTAATTGTGGTAATCAATTTGCAATAGAAAGCATACGTGAAATTCCTAAATCACACTTTGATGTGTTAGCTAAATATTTAACAATCGTGTAGGAGGAACAATGACAAGAAAGAAAATATTAGAAAAACATCTTGGCAATATACATATCTCGGATATTACGCTTGAAAAGGTATTATCTGCTATGGCAGAAGTTGAAAATAAACTCAATATCGATTGTGATATGTTAGCGAAGCAGAAAGAATCTTTAGAAACAGCTATACTAATTTTTAAAGATAAATCGAAATATGAAAAACTTCATGAAGATCCTTTTATACAAGACTTAATTGGAATACTTCATCTAATTTATAACCTACAAGATAATAATTGTAAGATGTAATATGAAAAAATACATAGTAGGGTTACTCGTTGGGTTATTAATTGCATTTGCTATTATGATGATGGTAGTTCAAGCAGGACTTTGGAGAGAGTTTACACTATCACAAGAGAATAAATCTCTTCGAGAACAAAAGATTAAAATACAATATAAACTGGATAAAGCTAATAAATATATTAGTACCCTTACATATAATTTTAATTATAACATGACCCTTGCTGATGAAAAAGCTGAAGAGTTTAGAGAAAAAATTAAAAAGCTTAAGGAGATTGAATAATGATATTAAGACCATCTATTTTGCAACATCCCCAAATCCCAAAAGCATTGGCAGGAGTAAATCCAAGAAATATCATTGGACCAATGGATTGGGAAGATGTTAGATATGAAACAATTAATAGGCAAGGTGGCAAATGTTTAGCTTGTGGCTCTGAAAAAACTTTGGAGTGCCACGAGGTATATAGTATTAATTATCTAACAGGAGAGGTTAAATTCATTGAGTTTGTTGCAATTTGTGTTAAGTGTCACCGATTTATACATTCAGGAAAACTTAGAAGTCTTTATCTTACAGGTAGAATTACTGAAAATTTCTATGAAGAAACAATGACTTATGGATTAATTACTTTGGCAAATGCTGGATTAGAGCCTTATGTAATGACACTAATTAGTTGGTTATATCATACTGAAAGTTTATCAGATACAGAAATAGGTAAACGATTATCTTTTGAACAACATAAACAATTAAATAAAATAACAAATAAAAAGATTGCATGGAAAGATTGGTATTTACTATTTAATAATAAAAAATACTACTCTAAATTTAAGAATGAGAAATCATGGCAAAGAAATTATTATAGGAGGAAGTAATGGAATGTATTGATTGCAAACATCATTTTTTAGGCTGTGATTTAACAAGAAAAATACAAAAAGAAACTGGGTTTATTATGACATGCGAAGATGCTTTAAAATATATGAAGGTGCAAGATAAAGTTTGTGAATATTTTATAAAGGAAATAAAAAATGATTGAGATGTTAAGACCATTATCACTAAACACACCATATGTAGGCAATCAGTTACTTGCTATGATAGATACAATGATAAAACCAGAGCAAATATCTGAAGATACGTATATTATTTTAGCAAAACAATGCGAACAGTATTTTACCACGATGCTAATAGATGAGAGGAAAGACATATTTGTGCTAACAAACATAGATAAGAAAATATTTGGGATTGCACCTATACGAAAGCAATTCTATGAAAGTATCATGGCAAGAAATATTTTACACTAACGATAAGCACGCTACTAACAGCGATGTTGCAGTGTTATGTGTAGCTTATAAGGAGGATTTTATGAAAGATAATTATTTTAATACAGCTAATGGTGTAATCACAAAAAAAGAAGAAGAAAAGAAAGACCAGAAAGTCAGAGAACATATTGATAGTGTGTTGCCTGATGAAGAGTGTGTTTGGAAAAATGCAGGTGAATATTGGGCAACGGAATGTGATGGTGCATTCTATCTCGAAACAGGAACACCATCTGATAATAAAATGATATACTGCCCTTATTGCGGTAAAAGACTAAGTTACACATAATGTGCGGAGCTGTAACGATCCGTTAAGCGGACCGTTATAGCTTGTTTAGTGAGGGAATATGATAACTAAAAAAGAATATAGATTAGCAATTGGAATTGTTAAACAGTATGAAAAAGAAAATATTCATACCTTCAATCGAGGTGGCTTTACTATAAAAGATTTGGAGATATTAGATTATTCGATTAGTGTCAAAAAATTAACAGAAGATATATTCTCTGAGAATAACTGCCATGAATTATACAAGATTATAGTTGAGAGAATAGATGGTTGTAACTGGACAAATGTAGATGATGCTGGATACTTATCAATATCATTTAAGAAGCGCTTGATAACAGGTAAACAGATTGATGTAGTACTAAAATCACTAAATGAGCTATAACGTTCAGGTGTGCCATGTAGAACGAAGTGGCACATGGACATAGTGTTATACGAAATGGAGGAATTATGACAAGAAAAAAAAGAACCATTGAAATGTTAAAAGCATTTGAACCAAAGAATGGTTATCACCTTGCATTCAGTGGTGGCAAAGATAGCCAAGTATTGTATCATCTTTGTGAAGAAGCTAATGTAAAATTTACTGCATATTTCTGCCGAACATCAGTTGATCCACCAGAAGTAATTGAATTTATAAAAACAAATTATCCAAATGTAAAAATTTTAAGACCAAAATTAACAATGTATCAAATTATATTGAAACATAAAGGATTACCAAGTAGAAATATAAGATATTGTTGTGGTGAATTAAAGGAATATGCAGGTTCTGGACAATTAGTAATAACGGGTATTAGATCAGAAGAATCTAATGCGAGAGAAAATAGACCAGAAATTGAAATGGATAACCATAAAAATAAAATCAAATTATTATTTCATCCAATAAAAGATTGGTCTGAATTACAAATATGGGATTATCTTGATGGATTAGGGATATCTCCAAATCCACTTTATGATGAAGGATTTGGAAGAATTGGTTGCATTGGTTGCCCGATGGCAACAGCAAAAGCCAAATATATTGAGTTTCAAAAATATCCAAAACATAAAATGGCATACATAAAAACTATTGAAAAACTTATGCAAATGGGAAAATATACTGACTTTGATGATGCAGAAGATGTATTTAATTGGTGGATTTCAGATATTCCAAAAGGTGAGTATATGGGGAATAAAAAACAATTAAAATTGGAGTTTTAAGGGGGAAAGATGAGAGAAGAAACAAAGGTTAATTTACCAAAGGATAATCCATTCTGTAATAATTGTAAAGAAAAGCATTGTTGTGTTTCACTTGACGGCACTTGTGCTATGATAAGAGTTTATTTGAAATATTGCATAAAACAACTAAGCGGAGAAAAACAACTAAGATGTGGAGTTATATTTACTAAAGATTCAAATTATCGTGATTTTGCCTAACTGCCAGTATGCTATGCGAGTGAAGCGTGGCATAGATAGGCTGTTATACGAAAAAACATGGAGGTATTATTGAAACTTAAAACAATAAATGACTTGATAGCATGGCAATTATCAAGTAGAACAGTTACATTAAAACTAATTTATGCAGATCTTTTTAAATCATACAATAAAGATGGAAAACTAATAAAAAATGCAGATATTGTTGCTGGTTTATTATTATCTCAAATTATGTATTGGTTCATGCCAGGAGAAAATGGTAAATCTAAACTAAGAGTTGAAAGGAATGGCAGATTTTGGCTATGCAAATCACGTAAAGAATGGCATAATGAAATTCGTATATCATCACGTCAATATGACAGAGTTGCAAAGATACTCGGACCAAGGACTAAATATAATCCACAAGGGCTAAATATAATAGACATTGAGACGTTCAAATTTGGTGGAACACCAAAGACACATATTGCCATTAATTTTGATGTATTGATGAATTTATTAAATATTGAATTATCTAAATACTCTACTCATACAAACACTTTTATAACTAAGAAATCTAAGATTCCAAATGTAGAGGTTAAAGATAAAGATGCGGTATGGGTTGAAAGTTATTTGGCAAAACAATCAGAAAAATACAGAGAAACATGGCAATATTTTCTTGACCATAGGCGTAGTCTTAAAAGTCCAATGACTAAACATGCTAAATATCTAATGTTATTTAAACTCGATAAAGTATTCCCTTGTAATTCAGAAGAGCATATCACAAGATTTAACAACTCAATTACTAATGGATGGAAAGGCGTACTGTTTGCGAATGAACTTAAAAAATTAAATGATCGATTAGGAGAGGGATTTTAAAATGATTGAAGATAAACTATTAGTAAAGAATCTATTCACAATAATAACAGCGTATAGAGAACAGATATTACGTCTTTGTTCTGAAACTGGATGTTATTTACTAAATGATTTTCAAGCAGGATGTAATGAATGTCCATTGAAAGATGATAAGGATTTTGATAAGGCTATTGAACTTATTAAAGCATCGTGGGATGGAAAGAATAAGATAGACTATGCTGTATATTGGAGTCTGTTATCTGAAAAAGAAAGGAAGAGAATATTAAAAGCTAATTCGCTTGAAGAACGGTTAAGTGTATTTGACTTTAAATATCTTCCACAAACCGCAAGAGAAATGCTTAATAAATTGGAGGAATAATGAAAGAGAAACCAATTGACATTGATAAACTCGGTGAGAAAATGCGTGAACGTGACCGTAATGAAATTCCAGTAAAACCAAACGGATATCGTGGAGCTGGTGAACATAAATACGAAGGAGATTAAGGAGATTTAATGGATAAAATATTACCTAAAGAAACTGCGAGTATTTGGAAAAAAGCTGCTGAAACCCTGCCTAAAGATGAATGGATATGTGACATCTGCCACGAAGTAAATACAAACTGGATGCCTAATATGTCATTAATATTAAGGGAAAGTAAAATAGAATTCCATCGTGGAATGTGTGAAAATTGTAGGAGGTTAAAAGATGAAAAAATAATTAAAGAAGAAAATGCCATGAAGCTGGAAGATAAAAAAAGAAAAATCCAAAAGCTTTTAGCATCGTCACAAATACCACCGAAAGTTGCTGACTCTACATTTGATAAACTTGAAATAAGAAAAGGTGCAGAGAAAACATTTAAAACAATGAAGCGTTTAGAAAATGCTGATAGGTGGATTTATGTTTCAGGAACAAACAATACAGGAAAGACTTTATTAATTGGAGCGACAATAAATGATCTGTCCAGTAAAAATATTCCGTGTTATTATTTCAATGAGAGATCTCTATTCCGTAGATTCAAAGATGCTATGGATACTAAGAACAACGAATCTTCATATTCGATAATGAGAGAACTCAAATCTGCAGAGATAATATTTTGGGATGACTTCTCAATCTTTGCTTACTCTCCATGGGAAGCAGGCATGGCATACGATCTATTAGAATTCTTTGATACTTACTATAAGAAAATTGTATTCTTCTCTAACTTTAACCTTGAAGATACATTAAAAGAAAATGCTAATAATGTAGAAACTAGAATAGGTAAACGACCATTAGCTCGGATGCAAAAAAATAAAACTCATTATATTCACATGGATAATGAACCATTTAAGTAAAATAAATTGACAATATAATTTGTAATACAAAAATTGACATAGTAATATACTATAAACAGGAGGGTTTATGGAAGTAAAAACATTCAAAGATATTTGGAAAAAATTAATTGATATTGATGTAACTCCATTCACTAAGAAAAAAAAATCTGATGGTAAGGAGTATGGATATATTCCGTGGGCTGTTGCATGGGGAGAGTTAGTAAAAATATATCCTGATTCTACTTATAAAGTCCATGTTGATACTGATGGATTCCCATGTTTCTATAAAGATGGCATCGGGGCATTTTGTAGAACATCAGTAACAATTGAAGGATATACTCGTACAATGGACTTACCAGTTCTTAATTTTGCAAATAAGGCTATGAAAATTGAATCTTATTCTTATACTGTTAATAAATATGTTGATGGTAGAAAGCAAGGTACTATTGATAAAAACGTTGGAGCTATTAATTCCTTTGATGTCAACACGACTAAATGGCGTTGCCTAGTTAAAAATCTAGCTATGTTTGGATTTGGCATTAAGCTATTTGCTAATTCTGATTGGGAAACTCAAACAGATGATGACGGAGTTGCACCTTGGGCTGATGAAAGATTAAAAAAGATTGGTGGAAAAGGTAAACATGCAGAAAAAACATGGGCTGAGGTTGCAGTTAGTCAGATATATTGGTATATTGATCCTGCTAATTCTAAATATACAAGACGACTTGCTCCATTAGCACAAAGAGAACTAGACTTCCGTTCTAATATGGCTGATGATAATGCAGATGTTCTTAAAGATAAAACAGACCCATTACACAATATGAGGCTTGATATTCAGGCAAAGGCTGATGATATTCTAAAGGAAAGATACAAACAAACTATCCAATATGATTTCTATACAGATGCAATTGCCAAAGCAAAAACAAACGAAGATCTAATTATTATATCTGCTAGAATTGATACAATAGATATTCTTGTAACTGTATTTAATAATGACGAGATAGATGCTGAAGAATTTAAAATCTACCTATTGAAAATATCTACTTCTGCAAATGGAGAACTTCAAAATTTAAGTATTAAGCTAAAAACATTATCCCCAGAAGCATCTAAGAATAGAGATTTACTAGAGCATTATTGGAATGAAATAACGACTCTATTTAAAGAGCTTGGCTATGAACACAATGCTAGCTTATCTATTAATTCAATGAAGAAAAATCTAGGTAGTGAAGACATGTATTCAATACTTGATGTCAAGAAACTAGAGAAATATGAAGAACATTTAAGAAAGAAACTTAAAGATATAAATAAAACAACAAAGGATAAACACCTTAATAATAAAGTGGAAACACTAGAACCAGAGAATAATGGCAACAAAGTTGTTATTGGAGAATAACGAGAAGCACACCACGTTCTGTGGGTGCAGTGTTATGCACAGTTCTTACAAAAAAAAATAAGGAGAAAAAGATGGAAAAGCCAAAAAAATTAGAAGACAAACATTTGATGTTTTTAGATGTTCTCAGGGAATCAGGAGTTACAAATATGTTTGGTGGTGGAAGTTATTTAAGAGAAGAATATCCAGACTTATCAAAACAGGAATCATATCAGATATTATCATATTGGATGGAAACATTTGAAGAAAGACATTATGTATAACGTGGGAGTAATGCCACCAAGCACCCCTTCTTGCTGTTCTAACTGTGGATTACTTTGTTATACGTTGTTATTTATAGGGTTATGAAATGTTAATTCTAGAAAAAGTAGTATGTTTTTCTAGAAAAAAGGAGAAGAAATGAAAACAGAGTTTGTTAAAAAAGTGAAGTTTTATTGTGATAAATTTAGCATTGATTATCCAGACTTTACAGATTATGAATCTATTAAAAAAGTAGCAGATAAAATAAATAACAAACACAATGATGAACAATGTAAAAAAGAAATGGCAAGAATTTATGGTAAATAATAGCGAATAACGGCTGTATGCGGTGCATGGCATATAGCCGTTATATTTCGTGTTTGTCAGAATGAAATGATAAAAATAAAACAAAGGAGAAAAAGATGAAGGCTTTACAAGGAATGTTGACTGGGTGGAGTATTTATAACATAATAATACTTTTAATATGCATAGCCAATATAATAATACAAATCAGGATAGGAATCATTGAAGAAAACTGGAACATTTCTGCAATATGTGGGTGGACTGGTGCTACAATAGCTTATATACAATTGATTTGGTTCACTAATTTTTTATAAATATGCGACATAACTGCCAGTATGCTATGCAAGTGAAGCGTGGCATAGATAGGCTGTTATGCAAAGATAAATCAAAATTACTAGGAGGTAATTAAAATGGCAAGACCAGGAACAGCAACATGGACATCAATATTAAATTATTGGTTGTTGGATAAAGATGGCAATCTGGATAAAGGGCATACGCTTATGAATCCTGATGCGACTGACCCTAAGAAGAAATTGTATTGGGAAAACAAGGCAGCTGCTGAACAGGGACTAAAAGATTTGCAACTTGATTGTGAGTTTGAGTATGTAGTATTCGGACAATTCTATAATACCGTATTCAAAATGAAACCATCAGCACAAACCAGAATCAAGTATGAAATTACAGAGATAGACCCTGATGCAGAAGATAAAATCATCAAAGAAGAAAAATCTGAATCTATTATTAAGAATACATCTGATAACGTTATTAAAGAAAATTTGGAAAACATTATTGCTAAGGACATTGAAGAAGAAGTAATAGAAGAAGAAAATGAAAAACATGGTAGTGGAACACTTCCTACATTGGGCAATGACTAATTAATTAAGTGGCAGAAATTATTTAGTTTCTGCCACACATTTTTACAAATGGAGGAAAAGTTGGCAAGAACACAAGAGCAAATAATCGGTGGTGCGATGATACATCATTGTATTGCCATACAAAAAGGTGAAGATTCAGTAGACCATTTAAAGCGTTTAAAGGCAAGGATAATTGAGCTTGACTTTCTTATATTAGGATCAACTGCAGAAGATAAGAAGAAGCATATGACTGTTCGTGAAGCAGTTGAAATTGTATATGAGAAATTGCCATTCGGAGAATTTTCTGGAACTGTATTATCTGAGAAAGTTAGATTTCTTACAGGGAGATCTCATATGCATAATGATAGTGCATTGCGTAAACTTAGAAGTATGCGCTCAGAAGGTATAATCAATTGCCCAAACATAGGCTCACCTAAGTTGTCTATCTATGAAAAATTACATGTATATAATTGTAATATTGTAACGATAGATGTAGCTGATTCAACATCTCATCGAATTGCTTAATTGGAGGTGTAATGAGTAATGAAAAAAAGAAAGGATGTTATTCCATTGACGATCAAAAAATAGCACATCAAAAACTAATTGATTTTTTTGGAACAGATAACGGTGGGTTTGTAATAATCTACAATGGAGATAAACAGGAAATATTCGATACTTTTAATAATATTCATAAGGATTGTTTGGAAAATGTTTTTAAGAAGATAATTAACGAAGCAGATAATTCCAATCTTTTTATGAATGAAATTGAAAAAGTACTTTCTACTATAAAGAAACGCAGAAAACAATTAAGTATTTTCAATAAAAGAAATAAAATATCTAAAGATGAACTTAATAAAATGACTGATAATCAAAAACAATTATGGAGACGTAATCTATTCATTGATGGATGTATATTTAATGCTGATCCAGAAGACTATATAAATGAATTGGAGGTAGAATGAAAAGAAAACTGAATGAACTATTTGGTAAAGGTAAAAAGACTTACAATAAAGTACGTAAAACTTTCCCAAAACCAGATGACTTAATTAAAGGAGATGTTATAAAACTATTACACATAACAAGGTTTTGTAATATAGATGGAGACTGTTCTTTAATTAGAAAGCTTTTAGTAGATGAGATTGTTACATATCGTGGCAGAGCTAAAAACAAATTATGGAGTAATAATAATATTTGGATTAAGCTTGAAACTGCTGATGGAATATTGGGTATAGTAAGTCCAGTAATGATGATAAATAACTTTGAATATGAGGAGGAAGAATAGATGGAATATAAAGCAGCAGAATTAACACTAGTAAATTTCAAAGGTTCAACAAAGCTAAAGATTAAATTCAATGGCAATGTAACTTTTTTAATAGGAGTGAATGGATCTGGAAAAACAATGATTGGTACGGCATTCCAATATTTGTTTGAGGGTAAAACATTCTTTAATAACAAATACCGTAGAAGAATGATTACTGATGGGGAAGATAAACTCAAGGTTATTGGTGAGTTTACAAATGAAGAAACTGGTAAATCATTTAAAATTACAAGGACTTTAACCTCGAATGATAGTCCTAATCTTAAAGTTGAGTGTGATGATAATGACTCTCTTGACATGAAAGAGATTCTCTCTATGATTAATATGCTTTATCTTAGACCGTTTGAGATAGTTAAAATGACACCGCAAGAACAGGCAAAACTTGTTGGAGTTGATACAACGGATTATGATAAGAAGATTAAAGAAAAGAAATCTAATTTAACCGTGCCACGATCTGATTTAAAAAGAGTAAAAGAGCAACTAAAAGCATTCTTGCATATACCAGAAAAGGTAGTTGCTGTAAATCTTAAAGATCTTTACGAGGAACGTGAAAATATTAAGCTGTTTAATGAAGAGCAACTTAATAGGAATAGTGAAATTACATCACAAACATTCAGAGTACAAGAGCAAGAACGTAAAATTAAAAAACTCGAAGAAGAATTACAGTTTGAAAAAAATGCTCTTGCAACAAAGAATGGAATTCTTGAATCATTAGTTAAACCAGAGCCTACACAATCTCTTGATAATGTTAATTCAAGAATAGATAGTGCTGATAATACAAACCTTAATGCTAGAACATTTGATAAATATGTTAGCCTTAAATCAGAACTTGCAATTGAAGAAACTACATTTGCTACTAAAGAGCAAGAAGTTAAAGATGCTGAACAGAACAAGATTGATTACATTAAATCAACTAAGGTAGATTCTAGTGTTACATTCGATGAAAACGGAGGATTAAGGTTAACAGCATTTGGTCACACCGAAGCATATCTAAACGAAGCATTCTTTTCAACAGGGCAGATACTTAAACTTTCAATCCAATTCTGTCTAATCAAAATGCTTAAAGATCGTGCTAATAATCTTCCAACAATACCTGTAATATTTGTAGATAATGCAGAGGGATTAGATAAGAAAAACCTAGAGTATATTGATAAGATTAGTAAAGAGTACAACATTCAATTTATACTTGGCTATCAAGATGATAAGCCACAAGATGGGAAAAATTGTATAATGCTCAGTGAACAATCAATTACAAAAATAACAAAGGAGGGAAAGTGATTAATTTGGTTAAGCAGTACAACCTAACAAGCATTCAAAAACATCTTATTAACTGCGTGAAGAAAGAGGACAAACGTAAACGCATTATGGCACAATTAAAAGCCATTATGAAAAAGGAAGACATCTATCTTGGACATGATGGAGTAAAAGAAGTACGAGTTGTTATAGGTAGACATCTTGCGTATTCCAGATGTTGCCCGACAGATATCTTTGATGTAAGTCGTGGAGTTGCTATGTGTATTTGTGAAATTCTTAATGAGAAAACTGAAAAAAGAATTAAGATCAGTAATGTATATACTAATTTATCCCAAATGCCATATTTTAGTAAATTCCCATCATCAGTATCGGGAGATTTTATCCTTAATAAAAAATATAATAAGTATCAGGAGGAATAATGGCAGATAAAAAAGTAGAAAGAGGCGGATTTTATGTTGTATTCAATGCAGAAACAGGACCAGATATTGCCACAGCACGAATTGCAGATGCGGCAGACCCAAAGAAAGTACCTTTCGTTCCAGCATTGAAAACTTTCGAGCAATACTATGCGGAGCTAAAAGAGAAAGAGTACGTAAAAATTGCCAAGTTCAAGGGCGAAGATACACAGGAAAGAAAGAAAGCAGAGTTCAAAGCATTAGATCATAAAACTGGATATCAAACATTACTTGATGATTATAACAAGAAACTCCAAATGCTTGCAGTTCATCCACCATTTGCGTATATTAAAATTGCCACGATGGTTATAAACTCTGATGATAAACGTGAAGTTAAAATTTGGAAGAACGAAAATAATGATCCAGTTATTGAAGCTAAAATTATTAGGGAAGTCGTTGAGATTTTATATTCAACTAATCATGGTAATGATAGCTTTAATTCTCATGCAACAGTTACGTTTAATGGAAAGAGGTTTGATATTCCATTACTTTCTGAACGTGGACAGATTCGTGGCGTTAGAAATATCCCATACGATTTCCTTGAACGATTAATGAGTAGAGGAAGTAGGGAAAATCATCACGATATGATTGAGAATAGACCTTACCAAAATACTGTTGTTAATAAACTATCTCTTACACGGAACTTAGCAATTAGATTTGGAATTGATTGTGCCAAGGTGCAAATTGATTATGCAAAATGTTCAATCGAAGAGTTAAAATATTACTCTCTTGATCAAGTATTAAAGCTGGAATATTGGTATCGCTTCCACCATGGATTAGAAATACCAACAGTAAAGGAATTCTTAGCTACATTACCAAATCAAAATAAAGCTGAACCAAAAGAAATTCCAAATATTGAACCAAGAAAGTTACCAGAACTATAATGATTATATTCTCATGATACGAGAAAATACATAGGTCGGGTGGAAGGAACGAAAGTGACCGATAGAAAGCTCGACCTTATTTAACGGAGGAAGTATGAAAAAAACATTACATTTAATTGTTCATAAGAGATGGTTTGATTTAATTAAATCAGGAGAAAAAACAGAAGAGTATCGTGAGATTACTAAATATTGGAGAAAAAGATTATGTGATAAAGAAAATAAAATGAAACACTTTGATACTATTACATTTTCCAATGGATATTCTAAGAATAGACCGCAATTTGAAATAGAGTTATTGGGTGCTTATGCAGGAGAAGGTTCTGAAAGTTGGGGAGCTATACTTGGTAAAACCTATTATGTATTTGAATTAGGTAAAATTATAAAGGAGAAATGATGCAGATTTTTGAACATGATAATAGAAAGTATTTATCTATCAGGGGACATCACTTCCATATACTAAATGGCTTTGGTAGTGGAGATTTTATACAATGCACTACAATGTCATCAAGTGGCATAATTAAAGATTATCTCCCTCAAGGATATGAGTTATCCAAGAGCAGGTATAACGGACAGATGATATTTACTATCTATAAGAAGAACTTATTTAATTATAAATCTAAATCTAAATCATTGGGTACTTTATTATTCATAGCATTATCAGAAGATGGTGCGAAGTATTTATTCTATAGATGGCTACTAAATGAGCAAATTGGCATGGATGATACACCTGAAAATATTGCAATAGTTAAAGAAGTTTTTGCAGATGAGCGTAGACAACTTGAACGATTTGTAGATACAGTTAAAAATCAAAACATGAAAGCTGTTTCTATAAATATGAATGATTATGGTATAACATATGCAATTAAAACTATTATTAAAAAAATTGGGATGATTGCATAATCTGAAAGGTATACGGCGTGATCGGAACGATCAAAGCTAAACACCTAATAAACCTAACGCTGACACCTATGTTATGCGTTGTAAAAAGTCCTGAATGGGCGAGGAGAACAAATGAGAGTAATCTACAGGAATCATCCAGATGAAGAAAAGTTTGAACAACTAATCAGAAAAACCTATGGAGATGGTCGTCTCATCGATCATATAGAGTTAACGAATTGTGAAATATACAATATTGGATCACATAAGTTTAGGAGACGTAAAATTTCTAATGGGATTTATTCTACTGTATATCAAGGAATCCCAATAAAGATTGTTGGAGAACATGCTAATAATAAATGTAAAGAAATTGAACAATTAATGATATTGTCTAACAGAATTGTGCAGGATCATAAAGATAAAAAATCTTTAGATTATTCAAGGTCACTAAACAGAATAATCAAAAGTTTGAGGAACATATTCTAAGCTCATTTAGGGCTTTTATTACACATAACTGCTGGTATGCCATAATATTTCGTGGATTAGCTGTTATACGAATATAACTAAATAAAGAGAGGATACAAGTGGGTGAAACTGAAATGAAAAACATAGAGATTATTGATGAGAATATTTCGACTAAGCATTTAAATTGGTTCGATATTAGTAAATCTCTTGATGGAGAATATTTTACGCAAAAAGAAGTAGCACAGGCTATCTTTGAAGTGTTTGAACCTAACTTAAAGAAAGAGCATTTGATTTTTGACCCTTGTGCTGGAAATGGTAGATTACTTGTACCATTTAAAAAAGCAGGCTCCCAAGTATTAGGAATTGAGTTCAAAGAGAATTTAGCCAATAGTTTGAAGCATAACATTGGTAAAGATAATTGCAGGATAGGTGATATAAGAGATTACTTTAAACAAATGATTAAGGTAATTTCATATTATGGTGCAATAGATATTGCAGTTTGCAATCCACCTTACGGATTGAAGTGGGATATTGAAGATATGCATAGGCTTACTTCTTCTAACAACGGAGAGTTAGTTGAAAGCCAGCTTGCAGTATTGGAGATGTTAAAGAATGTTCTAAAGCCAAATGGCATGATGGTATTAATTATTCCAACTTCAACATGGAGTAATAAAAAAGATATTAAACTTATAAATATGATGTTTGAGAACTTTGAACTATACGAAATAGTAACATTACAAAAAGGATTTAAAAAAGAATACAATCTTAATCTACTAACTGATATAGTATTCATGCGTAAGAAAATTGGTTATCAAGATAATTGCAGATACAGACAAACCTATCCAGAGATAAGTAAACACGTACTATCTATTGATAATATAAGTGAGCTTAAAAATATAGTAAGAATGGATTTGCACAATCCTTATTATGAAAGTATATCATATCTTAAAAGTGAATTAGCAAAGATACCAAAGTTGGACACACTTACTCCATTTCAAGAATCAAACTACAAATTAGATATAGGGATGAAGGGAGTAACTGGAAATGAATGTATATTATCTTTATTGGATTTCTATGATAAGACTAATTTAGACCATTATAATCCTGTCATGGGTAAACCAACAAGCATTAAAGAATGTTACTTCTCTCTTCCGTCTCTAATAAAAATTGGTGTTGAACCAGTACAACAATTATGCAGAGAAATTGACATTGATATTAATTTTACTGAAGAGAATAAAAAGAAATTTGCAAAATTAAAAGAGAAATGGGACTTTGAATCTACTCCAATATATAAACCAAAAGCACATGAGCTACTTGCTTATTATGATCTTGCTAAATATCCTGCGAAAGATACGCTTATTATAAATGGAAAGGTTATATATAATAAAGGTTCTGAATATCTAATCAAACCAACATGGGTTAGAAATAATCATATCACTGAAGAAACTGAACTAACTGATGATAAAGGCAAGAAAACAGGTGAGGTTGAAACAAAATCACTTGAAAGTGGTTATTTGACTCTTGAAGTAAAATCAGAGATAGAACTAAGGGTTTACGCTGCTAACGAAGAAGAAAAGATACAAGAGTTTCTATCTGTATTTGATTTACCTGATATTAAAGGGATTGCTGAACTTTATCCTGAACGTGTTAAGAATTGGGCTAATGTTATTGCTAAAAACCATGATCACTTATTTGACTATCAAGCAGAAGATATTTCAAGGGCATTGTGTAAAAGAAACTTGTTCATTGGATGGGATATGGGCGTTGGAAAAACGATCGGGGCATTTGCATATGCTGAAGCTAGAAAATATCAACGTGTTTTAGTTATTGTTGAAGGTGCATTAGTACAGAATTGGTTGAATAAAGGCAACGAGTTTGGTATTAAAATATCAGCAATAAGAAGCCATTCAGATATTTGGAAACTAAAATGGAGGATTAAAAATAAAGATTTTCCACGACACTCAACTGAATTCTTTGTAGTCGGTCAAGAATTCCTATCATTAGATGGTGGCAAAATATACAATGAATGGACTTGCCAACGAAGAAACAAAGATGGAGTATTAATTCATAGTGAAACATGCACAAAAGGTAAGTGTTCAGATGGTCACAAATACGAAGTCCAACATAAAACTTGTCCTATGTGTGGTGCTGAATATTCAGAGGGATGGACAGGAAGATATTGCAATGCGGTTTCAGATAATGGTAAGCGTTGTGGATATAGACCATATAGTTATGGGCTAACTGCTAATGGTAGAGGTATGAACCAATTCCCTGCATATAAACACATGAAAAAGCTATTCTCTTGTGTGATAACTGATGAAAGCCAAAACTATGCTAACAGATCTCTTCGTGGAGAGGCAACTAGAACATTCAAGTCTAAAAGTAAGGTAATGTTAACTGGAACTATTATGAAAAATTATGTTAACGATGTATTCTTAAACTTTGGATGGTTACTCGGTTATCAAAATCCTATTTACTATTATAAGCGTGGAGATGTAAAAAGATTCTTAGATGAGTTCGGGTCCTACGAGCTTATATCTAAATCATATTTGAATGAGATGTCAAGAGCTAAGTATAGAAGTAGGCAAGGTGGCAGAAAGAAATTACTTCCTGCTGTCTCTAACTTAAATCGATTCTGGAAAATGACATCACCATTTACTATCAGACGTAAATCAAATATAGTTAGTGAATTGAAAGATATACAAAGAGAAAGAATTTATCATAACTTAGATATGGAAGGCAAGCATTATAATATGTATGTTGACTATGAAGAGTGGGCTAAAAAAATAATTGATCGTGAACTTAGAAAAGAAGATCAGGAAATAAATCTTGGCGTGATAAGTGGTTGTCTTTGGAAATTGCGTAATGTTGCCACTTGCCCTATCAATCCTAACTTATTAAGTGATAGTTCAACTGCTCCTAACTATCTATTAGAAGAACCTTCGTGGAATAAAATAGATAAGATGATGGAACTTGTTAAGGATGCAAGATCGAAAGGCGATAAGGTAATTGTGGTAAGTGGGATAGTCTTCATGCAAAACTACATATATAATTACCTTGTAAGTAATGGATATAAAGTTAAGTTTATAAATGCAAAAGTTAAAACAATAAAAAGGACTGAACATATAAAAGATTTTGAGGATAACTATGAGATATTAGTTTCAGGAAACAACATCGTGAATAGAGGGTTTGATATTATCGGAGCAAATCATATAATCTTCTTCGATCACGAATACACACCAGAAATTACAGACCAAATGGAAAAACGATTGATACGAATAGGGCAACTTAAAAAAGCTCATTGGCATTATTTAATATCTAATCAAACTATTGATGAACAAATGAAAGAAACGTGTACTATGAAACGTGATGCGATTGAGAGTGCTATTGATAAGCGAAACAAACATGCTGGCATTGAAGAGATGATGAAACAGGCAGACTTTAGAAATCCTGAAATGAAAATTGCTAGGGACATTCATAAAAAGACTATATTGAAGAGAAAAGTATTAGTTCAGAAAGAGGTTATTACTCCAGTTGAAAAAGAAACAGCCACGATACTAGACTTTAATGATATTGTTATTAGTGAAAATATCGTAGCAAAAGTTGAAAAAGTAGTTGCCAAGAAACCTAAGATAAAAGAACAATACCAAATAGAATTTGATTTTGGATTTGGAGATTAAATGAAAGAATACTACACAAACGATAATGGACAGCTTTATTTCGGAGATGTTTTAAATAACTTAAAGGAGTTAAAAGACGGTACGGTGAATTGTGTTATTACAAGTCCACCGTACTGGTAAGGCAACTTCGTGATTATGGTTTCCCGGACCAATGGGGATTAGAGCCGACTTATCAGGAATATCTTGAACATTTATGGCAGATGATGGATGAAATCTGGCGTGTGCTGAGAGATGATGGAACTTGCTGGATAAACTTGGGAGATAGTTATTCAACACAAAGTGGGCAAACAAGAGGAACGATGTATGGCGAAGCAAGTGATAAAAATGTTATGGCTGGTAAAAATTTAATTAAAGGAAAACTGCCAAGTAAATGCCTTTTACTTATTCCACACCGCTTTGCAATAGGTTGTATAGATCGTGGTTGGATAATGCGGAATGATATAATCTGGGCTAAAAGAAATGGAATGCCTGAATCTTGCAGAGATAGATTTTCCAAGAAGCACGAATACTTTTTCTTTATGGTAAAACAGCAGAAGTATTACTTTGATTTGGATGGCGTGAGAGATAAAACAACTACAGTAGAAAAAAGAGCAGAAAGAATAATTTATAATAGTTCTAAAGAAGATATAACAAATAAAACAAACACATTTATTCCACCAAATCCAAACGGCAAGAATCCCGGTGATGTTTCAGACTTCTGGGATATTCCAACTAAACCTTCATCAAAGAAACATTATGCAACTTATAACTTTGATTTGATTGATAAGTGTATTATTGCAGGATGTCCTGAAGGTGGAACAATACTTGACCCGTTCAATGGAACTGGAACTACTACACTAAGAGCAGACCAGCTTAACCGTAAATGGATTGGAATTGATGGAAGCGAAGAATATTCCAAGATTGCAAAGAAATCTATGGAAAATGAATTTAACCAAATTAAATTGGAGTTTTGAAAAACTCAAGCGATTGAGTTACCAGTAGCAGGGTAAGTTTTGACCCCCATCTGTCTTATTCTGCTACGAATTTAAGGGAGGTAATATGGCAACGAGAAGAGAAATGATTAATAGTATATTAGATGATAATGTGCCACGAAATATATCTGAAATAATTGAAGAACTTCCAATAGAATCCTTCAGACATAGCCATAAATATGTTGGTAAAATACTAAACAGAATGGTTAATTGTGGTATGGTAACAAAGGTAAAGCGTGGAGTATTCAAGTTTAAAAGCTATACTCCAACTAAGAAACAAAACTTAAAGAGGTTATTAAAATGAGTGAATTCAAAACACTACCTAAACCTATCAAGCAAGAACGCAAAGATTCGTGGGGAGTTAAACGTAAATATTCTAAACCTAAAAAGTTTAAGAAGGATTTACCAAAGTTTGAACGGAAGATTTTAATCTCTCCACTATTTACGGAAGATGATCCTGCTGAATATGAATTTTTATTCACGGAATATTATCCTGGCATTGCAAAAATATCACCTGAGCTTTATATAAAAGTTAAAACTAGATCTAAAGTATGCGAGATCTGTGGCAAAAGACCTGCATTATTTATCCATCATTTACTTATAGGTAGATTAAGGATTTCGTGGAGTGGGAATTTACTAAATTTATGTGCTGAATGCCACGATAAAGATGGTTCAAGAGATGCAATCCATCACAATGCAGATGTATATGAAAAAGCAATGAAGAAACTACAGAGCCTTTATTTTGATATTGGATTTAATCAAGAGCAAGTTAAATGGTTACTCGGTACAAAAAGTGGGAGGTTATTTTAATGGAACTAATTATAGTAATACTACTTCTCTTGATAGGTAGATTGTATTATGTTAATATGCTACTACTGGAGAAGGTAGGATTCTGGAAAGGTGCGTATATGGCAATGAGAAAACATCGTTCTATAGTTTAATTACTTACCTAATCTTATCTGGTCGGAAAGTTCGATTGCTCTTTTGCCTACTTGTTTACTCCATAAACTGTCTAACATTTCAACAGATGCTTTATCATACTCACTATTATCTAAAGCAGCAAGGAATTTCCTGAATCTAAGTAATCCATAAATCCCCAGATTAAAACACATATTTATAATTACATTTTGTCTTATATCGTTTAGGTGTTCAAAGCAGTTAATGTTATCTTCAACTTGTTTTATGCATTTATGAATATCGTTTGCAAGTAACATACATGCTTCTGATTTGTTTATTCCAACATCATCTAAATTTCTGCCGTACCCAATGGAAAGTTTCCCTGCTGAACAACGATAAGGTTTGAGTCTTAATCCTTCATGTTTCTGAATCTGTTTTATTAGTAATTCTTTATCCATCATCTACCTCGATACTTCAAATATTCTTTTACTTTCTCTTTATTCATTGTGAGATTTTTAATAATCCTTTCTCGTTCATTATCCTTCATAATCAATCATCATTTGTAGATATGTAATCAATGTTGAGTGCTTTGCAAATGCTTTTCATATTAAATTTAATTTCAATCATATCATTAGATAGTGATCCACGATCATCTTTGATAGCTTCTACGCTATAGCTGTTTTCATCAATGTCATTAATAAGTTTGATTATAGCAATTTCATTATTCGATACTCTTGACGTGATTGTTGCATAAGCTACCCCGAGTGAGAATATCCAAATAATGATCATAAGTATTTGCCAATTTCTGTTTACTTTGTTGTCGTTCACAATTTTACTCCTTACAATGCGATGCCTATTCCAATTTTTATTGAAAAGTTAAAATCATCATAGTACCTTTCTTTAAATCTCAGATAAATTTTTACTATTGAACTCACTGAGCCATTAAATTGTATCTCAGTTTCATTATTATAATTTATGAAATCATTTGTATAAAAATTCGTTACTGCTCTAAATTCTACAGGAATCAGATAAGGTATTCCAAATTCACGGTGGATATCCTCACCGAAAACTAAATTGATTTGCGGATGGAGATTCCATACCTCTGCAACTCCAATAGAATGAGTTTTATATTTTAACCTCATATCTACAGAAATTATTTTAATATCATCTTCCTGAATATCAATGTATTTTCCGGAAAACTGCAGGAATTTATAGTACTGAAAAGCGAACAGTTCATAATTATTATAATATTCCCCATCCTGCCTTTCAAATTCAATCTCTACTGAGAGTAAACTATCTATACTACATCTTCCACTCAATTCATAATCAACAGTAGTACTGTCTGTTTTTGGAGTTCTCATTGCCATTGATAAATCAAAAGTAACCGCATTCAGCCCAACCGCTACTAATATAATCAAGATTATTATAATCTGTTTCATGTTAACTCCATTTAATATCCCCACCAAAGCTCATTCGTCTTACTGTTTCATCCTCACTAATAAGTGAGACGCCAGCTCTATTCAATAGAAAGAGACCAGCACGTTTGCTACAGGGATATTTCATTAATCGTCTTTTAGACTTGAATTATCAGTCTCAAGTCCTTCAATGAATCCTGAGATCATATTCAATACCGCCATTCGTAATCCAATAACCACGTATGGTTCAAGAATAGTATTCCAGATACTCTTAAGATAAGGTATTTTGCTCAGTCCGAGTGTGCAGGCAATTCCTAAACCTTTAAAGAATGCTTTGATTCCTGCTCCCCACTTTTCGATATTCTCTGCTGTGACGAATTTCTTAAGTAGGAAATTCAAGATCAAACCAACAATCCCGATAATTGCAGCAAGTGAAAATCCACTGCCTAATAGTACTTCTAAAATCTCTGCCATTTTTATTACTCCTTCTTTTATTTATAGCACCAATGCTATTTATTTTTCCAAATATTAAAATTATCTGATGTAGCTACATCTCCAATCTTCTCTAATGTAATTATCTCATCTAATCTTTCTTTACTGATTTCTTCAGGAAGCCAAAGCTCTTTGTACTTCCAAATCTTTGTGGTCTCTCCATCCATTCCTTGAACATCAACCTCTTTGAAATCGAAGCGATAAAGTATCCCGCCTTGTTGATATTCAAATTCCTCAAATTTAGTATTGGATTCTGAATCCCTTAAGATATATTCTGCGGATAGGCTCATTGCCAATACCATTATTGCCAATATCATTATTAGTTTTTTCATTTTACCTCCTAAGTAAATGAATAATATTTATTTATCTTTCTAATTGTTGCAAAGAAGGGTATCTCTTTAGTATACTTTTCTATCTGGTCAATTAAAACACCGCTTCCTGTAAAAATTACATACGTCTTATCATTTCTTTTAATTTGTAGTGTTAAATATTTTTCCAATTCAAATTTACTGCTTTTAATTGCATGCCCTATGATCTCAATCTCTTCATTAATAACATCATCTATTTTTATTTTATCTCCATCTAATATACTTTCTTTAGAGAAATCCTTAAATCTTTTCATGACACTTTCCTTAATGGATTATTGATTCCATGTTCTTTGCATGTGTATTTTATTATCCAACAAATTTCTTTATTGAAATACTTGTTTTGAAGATTTTTACAATTAGCATGTTTTAACCATCCATAATAACTCATTATACTATTTACTATCTTTGTCCATTTTAACTTATTATAGTTTTTCTTTATATTTAAAATAGATTTTATGAACCTGTTCTTGATTGATTTTCTTAATATAATATAATCATGATGAAATATATATCCTAAAAAATCAATACCCCTTTTATCTACAGGGAATACCTGCCAATTTTCCTTTAACTTTAGGTTTAAATTGGTATTTAAATACTCTTCAATTTCATTTTTCAATTGATGTAAAAACTCTTTGTCTTTATGTAATATTACAATGTCATCGCAATATTGGTATAAATATTTACATTGATGTTTTTCTTTTAACTTGTGAACCAACCCAGATAAATATAGATTTCCAAAATACTGAGACAGATAATTACCAATAGGAACTCCTTCTGTGCTATCGATTATCTCATCTAATAACCAAAGCAAGTCTTTATCTTTTATTTTCTTCCTGATAATTTGTTTTAAAATACCATTATCTATGCTTGGATAATATTTTTTTATATCCATTTTCAAACAATACTTAGTATTCTCTTTATCTATTAATGCTTTCTTTATCCTCTCAACACCATCATGGATACCTCTGCCCTTCAAAGATGAGTAAGTATCTCTTATTAATGTTTTTCTCCATATAGGTTCTGCTACCTGCATAATGGTGTGATGTATAATCCTATCTGGGATATAAGGAAGCTTATAAATTTCTCGTTCTTTCCCATTATCCATTTTTCTATGAATAACTTTATACTCTGATGTTTTATAAGTTTTATTTTTAAGCATATTATGGATCTCACTGAAATATTTGTCAGGATTTTCATCTACCATTTTAACTTCCTTATAATGTGCTTTTCCTTTCCTTGCATTTTTATGGGCAAGTTTGATATTTTCAATATCATAAATCTTTTCATATAAATATCCAAACCTTTTCATATTGCTTATTTCACCTCCGAGCTTTCGAGATTTAACCTACCAACACGTAATGAGGTTTGCTTTGTATTTTGGCAAGAGCCAAGGTTTCTATGTATAAGATATTTTAAAAATAAGCATAGCTGCGTGGTGATATTCACATTGTCATTCGAGAAAGTGTTATTCACATTCAACGAAAAAGTGCCAGCTTTAGAACTGTTATTCGCATTACCACTGACTAGAACCACCCGCTTACATAGAAACCTGTTTAGATATTTCATAAAAATTTTAGAAGCAAAGCCGCGCGGCGATACTCACACGGTCAAACGAGAAAGCGTCAGCCACAATCAACGAAAAAGCGCCAGCCGCAGAACCGTAATTCGCATCACCACCGACCAGAACCACCCGCCAATAATCCCTACCTACTTCGCTATATTGATAATAGTAATCACATATCTCTGTTGTTGCACTTCCTCCTCCTGCACTAGGAATAAATCCTGTTACATTTTCAAGATTGCCTATATAATCAGCATTACCTCCAATATAACTTGCATCGCAAAGATGTTGCATATTAACTCTTGCAGCGTCTTGGAAGTATGCAGAATTATTAGTTGTATAAACAGGTTGAGCAGCTGCCGAACCAGTCCATCTTCCATCCCAAGTTATTCCATCAAGCATTTTCCATACGTTGCCATAGAGGTTTTCTATTCCTCTATATGTCATATAATCTGTAGCATAACCAGTTCCATCAACATCATACAAAGTACCAGACATAACAGAGTTAGTGCCGTTGCCATCTCCAACGCTTAAACCTGTTAAACCTATATTACTATCGGCTGTCCATCCACCGCCTGTTAAATTAGTACGTCCTGCTCCTATCATAACTTGACTATCAAAATCAGCATACTCAACAAGGTAAAGCAACTGAACAGCGGAATGTAGGTAGTAATCCAACTGTCTGAATCCTGTACCTCGTTGAGCTGCCATTGTTCTATATTCAGACCTTTGCTCATTTACCTTAGCCCATGTACCTGCAACTGAAGTCATCTTATCGGGGCTTGCATATATTGATGATGGTATACTTGCTTTAGCACACATTGCTCCTTCGGAATCATCCCACATACCACCTTCAAAAGCTGAATAATATCTGTAATCTACTTCTTGCCCGTCTTTCCAAAATGCAGGGTGTAGTTCAAAACCAGCGAGATCATATTTAGAATGATAGAAATAGAATATATCGCCAGCTTTATATTGTTTATAATAGAATTTTGGTATCTCTACCATAACCTGTCCATCAGCTCCACCAAAGTTTGCAGTTCCAATATTGTAATCCTCGTCTCCATCAGGGAAGACATCTCGCTCAAGAGATAAGTTATGCAGATTATCAACTGCTGTAATTATAGAATAAGTATCATCTGTTGTATTGTGAGCATACATGCCAGCAACTACACTATCTGTCACAAAATCTGCACCAGAGTCAATCAATTTATTGGCAGTATCCGTATCAGCAGTTCCTGAACTAATTACAGTAGTTCCATCCTTCATAATAGGATCGGTTGAATCTATATAGTAATTAACTGTCCCATCATCTTGCAAAAGACAACGCTTCATATCGGATTGAATGGGTAGATTATCATTGCCTGCACTTTCCGAAGTTGCAATTCCTGCAATGCTACCTAATCTCGCATAAGTATCGTTTGCCTGATCCCATGCAACGCCTTGTGAAAGCTGTAAAGTTCCCGTTTCATCATCTTGCCATGTAATTATACCGCTTCCATTTGTCTTCATTACCTGATTGCTTGTTCCATCTGCATCTGGTAAAACGTATATTTGGTTCGCTGTTAAAGCTGGAGCTTCAAAACCTGTGTAGTGCGAACTGCCCGTATCGTACCAGCGGAGTTCACCGCCTTCATTAATGCTGATATTGCCACCTACAGTAATATCACCAGAAATTGTTATATCAGCACCAATACTAATAAACGCTAGCCAATTTGTTCCATTATAATAAAGCATTGCCATACCATCATCAGGTATAACTGTGTCTAACCCATTACTTGTAAGTATATTTCCTGTTGAATTAATTAATGTAATATTCCGTGCAGCATTTTCAGGATAGAGAATTAAAAAGTCACCTTCCACTCCGCCGCTTATTGTAACCAAATCATCATCAGCATCGGTCTCACCGTCTATTGTATGAACTGATTGAGTTATTGTAACTTCTCCAGTTGCTATTGTAAGCTCTGTAGCATCAGTAAAGTTTAGTGTTCCTACTTCTACATCTGGGAATGTTTCAGTATTTACAGAAATTCCATCTTCGTCAATTACCCAAAATTGTCCTTCTGTCATATCTTCATATCTGAATTGTGGAGTAGTACCACCATCGGCAAATACTCCAACAGATATTGCCATGATACATAAAATTAATAGTATCTTTTTCATAATATCCCTCTCTTACTTAAAGTTTTGAATAACATAGTAATCTAATCTTACCGTTTTACTCTTAATGAAAACCTTAATATGATCGTATTGATTATAGTTTTCTCGTATACTAAACGATGCACCAGCCAATAGATCATTCTCACTTCTTAAATTAGAAGATGCCTTCTCGTTCTTGTCATAATAACCAATGATCTTATAGGTTAATGCTAGTGCTGCGTCTCCATTTACTACACTAATTGACTTTAATTCACGATGCTTACATGAAAATTCTAGTGTATTGTCAGAATAACTAGGGCTAGTCATTCCTTCGACTGTGTTTTGAATTATTCCATTCATAATCTTATCCTCCGTTTAATTTAATTTTATTATTTTAATTTTGTCAATATAAATAATCATACTGTCAAATCTCGCATGATTATTAATTGACCTATTGCTATTGTATAAACCTTTGCAGGATCATCTGCATTAGCTATTTGTATATCATATTGAAATTTCTTAATATCTAAATTAGTCATTGCAGAACTTAATACTCCATAAGCAATTCCCAATTCTGGATTTGTTGTGCATACAAAGTCTTCTGATATAATAGCAGTTCCTGTTAAACCAACTCTTGCCGTAAACGTAAGCGTATAACCTGTTAAATCAAATACCGTATCATCATAATTTGTTACAGCTATAGAAAAAGAAAATGTATCTCCTCTATAAATTTTAATTGCATCTTTTGCTATTGCCATCCTATTTCACCTCCTAATTCTAATTTTGTTAATTCACTATTTATACTCTTATCAGTAAATACTGATTTTATACTCTTATCCGTAAATGAAGAGTTTACTGATCTATCAGTTAGAGTAGAGTTTACATTCATGATATATCCTTAATCATTTACCATTTTTATATTTGTGTTTGAACATTTTGCCAATCCGTACCATCCCAAACCTGCATATTATTAGTATCAGAATCAATAAATATATCACCACTTACCTTATCACCGGGAGCTGTAGCTTGATAATATATTTTATGATAATTATTAGCAGCTAAATATGTAGCTGTTACATCCGCACCAATCGCTATACTATCTGCTTTTGATTTAGTTATTCTAAGGTCAACTTTTTTTTGAGATTCAACAGCAGTTTCTGTTTCACCTAAAGGTGTTTGTGGAGAATCGCTAGTATTAATAGCACCAGTATCAGTTTTACCACTTGCAACATTAAGTAGTTTAACTGTATTTAATTCTGGAGTATTAACTTGTTTAATAAAATTCATATTAATTTAACGCTTCCCAATTTGCGGCTAACAAGTCAACTGATTTATACCAAATATTAGTTGCGGTATCAAGATATTCTTGACCAACATAATCTGGAATAACTGCAGCAACAGGAGTTACTGTCCCAGAAATATAACTTGTTCGTTTTTGCTCTGCCATAATTCTACCTACAACAGCACTATCGGATATTAAATTAGATATATAAGATAACGCTTCATTTGAGTTAGCAGAACCATCAACTAATTTAGCAAGAAATTGATCATCACTTAACATATCGTCATTAACCGCTAAAGTATCTGTATCAGCAGGTAAGGTAAGTAATTTAGTCTTTCCAGCATCTTGGTATATTTTTTCAATAACTGGAGTTGTTAAGGTTTTATTTGTTAATGTAACCGCAGCAGCATTTTTAGTAGCATCACTTGTATTGTCTACATTTGCTAAATCAACTCCATTTGCTGCACTTGTATCTACACTATGTGGGTTTGTAGTTACTAAAGCTCTATGGGATGTATTACTTGCAACAGCACTATGATCAGAACCATCACCTGCAACATGTTTTGAATTAACGCCAATTGCTGGTAATTTATCCATGCTAAAAAACATTTCACAAACTAAGGTTGTGGTTGCGGCTGTATCAATAAATAAAGTATAAGTATAACTTACATCTATATCTACATACCAATTATAATAATCAGCATTGAAGCTCGATACAACACCTCTTGTCATACTTAATGAAGATGCTGGAATAGCTACTGATTCTGGGTCTCCATCTCCTGCATCTCCAACTATACCATAACCACCAGCACCTTTATACGCTTTTCTCAATGAGGCTGTTGTTATAGTTGTTCCGTTTGGATCATATAGAGCTAAATTTACTCTCGCTACAAATTCTTGTGCCATTTTTATCTCCTTTTCATTTTATTAAGTTCCTATTATACGACCTGAGTTAATACGGAATATAGTTCCACCGGTAAACTGAGATGGTATCTTAGGAATATACATTTTATTTGGAATATATTCCCTAAACTTAAATTTAAAGTTTTGCCCCGATTTCAAGAAACTATGTAATTTTTCAACTTCATAATATCCATCCATAACGCACTCAAAACTATCTAAAGTTGTTATATTCATATCTGCATCATAAGATGGATATACTATTAACCTATGAGTTCCCCTTTGAACCATATTAACCCAATCCAATAATTGTAGTAAATCACTCTGATCGTTTACTCCATCTCTATTAATAATTTCAATATCTATTCCCATTCTCATACCTATAGGGTCAACTAATAACTCTTGATTAATATTTACTTCATGTTTATTTTCATCTTTTGGTTTCCAATCAGCAAATCCATCAAAATCTTTTGCTTGATAAGGTCCATAACCATTAGATAAATTTTTAAGCTTAAAAAGTATCTTATTCGTGCTTTCAAATATATAACTCATATCACCTCTTAATTCGCTAATCCAAAATCTTTTATTTTAGTTCCAAATAATCTCATTATAATCTCCTTTTATTAAAGTTCAAATTCATCATCCATCTCTATTGAAAATTGACATATCTTATATGCATCAGTACCGTTATTAGCAGTCATATAATTATATAATTTTCCATTATAATAATTAAGAGTTGGAGTACCACCGAGATGGTCTTGCCCCCATGCCCAATCAGCCCCCCACATATAATAACCAGCCAGTGGATTCATAAAAAGTGGAGATTGGTCTAATATTGTCCATGTCTCCGTACTATCATTAAATTTCATTAACCCATATATTCTATTTACTTTGTTTCCGCTTTCTCTCCATCTTGATGTTCCTCCAATAATACAATATAGTTTTCCATCATATTTGAAATAAGAAAATGCATCCGTATGACTACTATTAAAGATACCCTGATTATCGGTAATTCCAGCCATAATAACTTCCTGATTAATAAACGGTCCTTCTTGTGTTGTTGATGTTGCCTCTACAACTTCCCATGCTTCTGTTAATATATCAGCACTTCTCCCAACTACCATCATTCTATACATACCATTATGATTTATAACAGATGCACCTGTAAATCCATCGGCATAAGCACTTGAATCAATTATAGAATCAGCAGACCATACTATATTACTAAAGTCTTCATTAAATTTTACATAACCTATATTCCAAACAGAACCTGCATTATCACCCGCAACGTAAGCAATATATCTATCCGTTTCTCCTTCAACAAGCATACACTTGTACATTGAAATACTATTTGCACACCAAGCATAAGCTCCATGAGTAAAGATAGCAGCATCCCCATTCATAACACTCCATGATTCTAATGATGGATCATTACACGAAAAAGCACCAATGGATTTAACGTTAGCTGAATTTTTACCAAGTACAAGCATTACATATGTTCCATCTATCTTCTGAAAAATACCTGATGGAGCAACATACACTTCCCGCCATCCAGCTCCAGATTCTTCTATTAATGGGTCAACCTTCCAATCCCACCCAGTATCAAGTGCATTATATAGTGCAACCCTATCCCCAACATTCCAATTACCCTCAGCTCCAAGAACTGCCGTATAATTTAATACTTTTGTTGAATATGTTCCACTTGTTATTTTCATTATATCTTCATAATCACCAGTAAGTCCCGGGTCAGCTACAGAGAAATTATTAAGATTTAATAATGCCCATTCCTTACCAACTGTTGGCGAAACAACGGTTACAATATCTGGTAACCAAGATAATGTTATTGTATTTGCATCAGTATCAATTGAAGAAACAGTAATCTCTGTTCCAGCAGCTAAGTCTAATGTATTATTTAATTCTTCATTTCTAATTAATGGCATAGTAAGTAGTAATGGTCCTGGTATGTATGTAGATATTTCCCCTAATCCAAAAGCTTTTATTTTTGTTGAAAAATTAGTTTTATTTAATTGTTTTGAAATAACTATCCAATCTCTATCAAAAAATTCTAACTTACTTCCAATAATTATATCATTAATAGTTCCAATATCAACTGAATTGTATTTAATACTACCATTGAATTCGATAGGAAACCTACTAATAAACAATTCTGAGAACTCTTCTTTCATTTTATTATCTAAGTTATCGTATAATGCACCTTCGGTCTCTGTATCATACCAAATTGGCTCTAAAGCATCAGACATTTCAATCTCATCCTTTTCTATAGCACCTAAAGTATAGCCATCCATTATATCTCTTTCGTTTATTATAGTTGATGCTCCTTCTACTTCATCTTCAAAATATTTACTTTTAACATTAATATTTCCATTACCATCAGCATAAATAGTTAAAATATTTAAGAAAAGAATTGTTTTAAATAATTCCATATACTCATAAGTATCTGCATAAATTGGTATTGCTACAGAATATCTATCTTGTGTTATCTGTATAATATCATAATTCCCACTAGAATTTATTGCAACATAATTAATTAATAGATCATCATCTATAAATGCAGCAGCCATAAGTTTTACTGTTTGAAATTGTTTAACGGCATTTATAGCTGTCATATACACAATATCACCTGGAGGACCATGATAAGCTAATAAATATGTAGCATAATTTACCCCAGAAATTCCATCAACGTTCCACTCATATGCTAATATTGTAAGATAGAAATCCGTAACTGTATATTGTTGTGGATCTGATGTTTCATACGTTTTGCTCCACGTAAAACATTTATAAATAATAAAAGCTTTTTCTTCATCACTTGCAAATATACTAACGTCTTGAAATGTCTCGACATCACCATTATAATATTGATTATCTGGCTCCCAAATTATATCATAATCATTAATGTCTAAATTATTATTATTATTTGTTACTATCCCGTTTGTATAATTTTCAACACCATTACTTGTTGTTATTTCAAGTTTTGTAAAATTCTTTATCTTGTCAAATAATTCATCAATAATATTTATTGAAACTATAAATTGATAATAATCTTCTATATCTGGGTCATCAATAATTATCTTAATTAATTGTTCACCAAATATTTTTATTAATCCAGTAAAATCTACACAATTTAATGTAATCCTTTTATGAGTAGCAGATGTTTGAGACTTATCGACTAATCCTGTAAAAACTATTCCACTATTAGTATCCCATATCTCTACTATTATTTTAGAAAACTGTTGTATAAGAACTTCTTTATCATCTATTGTTCCGCCATCTAACTGATCACCAATAGATAAATCTGGGTCTATTCCTTCATATTCTAAAATAGTTCCATCTTCATCCATATAAAGAACGTGGTTTATCTCATTATCGTTTTGATAAAGAAAGTTATCTCTTAACCAATCATCATCATCTCTAAATAATTCAATTTTAGCTTCTCGTGGTTCACGCAGAAAGAAATCATCTGCCATGTAGCTTTCAGCATCATAATCTATATCTTTAAGTTTTAAACCATCAGAATAAACAGAAGTATTTTTAGGTTCATCATAAGCATAAGCAGGAGTTTCTGGTGTTCCTGTATTTGTAAGCTCGCTATTACTCCAATTCTGTATAAACTTTACATATAACATTTAATACCTGCCACCTTTCTTGCTAATCTTCTTTGTATTATCTTTAGTGCCACGATTACTTTCAGCTATATCTTCTAATACTTCAAGATTCTTGTCAAGTATTTCTGATTGTTTATCTATTGTCCCTTGTAAAACTGCTGTGCTTAATCCAGAAGATGATGGAGTAGTTTGTGAAATACCACCAACTGCATAAGATAATCGTGGAGCTGGTGAAACATATTTTTCTAATGAATTACTTAAATATCTCGTGGCAAAGTCAGTTGGAGATACACCTTTAGATAAAGCAGAATTTTGAGCTAAAAGATAATCTTCATTCCCAGTAGTTGCTTTCTTAGAATGAATCATTTCGTGCCCTTCCATCTCTCCCATGTGAGCACCAGACTTATGATACATCTGGATTCCACCTTGTGTATGAGACGGTCCGTCTGATATTCCACCAGTTGCATATTTAGTTCCACTTATGATTGCCATTTGAGCAAGAAATGCCGTAAGCAACATTCCTTGCAAGAATTCTGCTGTTGGTATTCCAAGTATTCCTTTAGAACCAAATTCAGTTGCCAGTATTCCTACAACACCACGAGCATAATCAAGTCCTGCAGAATATTGTGCATTTCTTTTTTGTTGTTTTGCCATAGCTTCAGCAGCTTTTTTCTCAATCTCAGCTTTCTTTTCAGCTTCTTTTTTGGCAAGTGCTTCCATGACTTTAGCTTTATGACCTTCGGTAAGTATAGTACCAGAAACATGGTCACGATAAGCATCATATCTTTCAGCTAATGCTTCTAAATCTCTTTCCTTTCTAGTTTCTATTGCATCAAGTTGATGCTGTAAAATTTGATCGCCTATTGCCATGATACTATCTGCAAGCTGTTGTTCAGCATAAGCAAGAGCATCAGCTTCAGTTTCAAAATCTGGAACACCTAATATGTTCTTCCAGTTTAATCCTTCTTCCTCACCTGATGAATCAACTTCACCTAAAAGTTTTTTTATTAGTTTCATTAGGATTATCATTTGTTCTTGTGACATATTTGTAGTATTATATAATTCAAGTATCTTTCCAGTGGCAATATCGCCACCATCACTTATTGTTCTATATAAATCATTCTGTATTTTAGCGAATTCATCAACATCCATTTGTTGTGTTAAATCAACTGGTGTATAATCACGTTCAGGAGGACCAACAAATAATAATAGAGAATTCTTTTTTGCTATTAAATTATTTAATCTTGTTTGTGCTTCAATTTGTGCGATAGACCCTTTAGCGACAACAGCTATATAGTCTTCTTCATATTTAATTAAATTATTTATATTGCTTGTTTGTATCTTATTAAATGTTTCTATATTTTTATTTCTATTAAATTCAGACGTTGCTAATGCTTGTTGCCTATCGTATATTTTTTGTGCTAGTTCAAGTTCTTCTTTAGCTGTGGTAATGGCATTAAATTTATTTTCTTCATTTCTTTTCTTTTGTAATTCAAGAATTCTTGCTTCTGTATTTTCATTTCTTATTTTTAAAGAGTATAATGCTTTTTCTTGATCTGTTAATTGATCATAAAACCATAGAGTAGAAGTATAATATTCAATTTGCTTTTTTCTTTGTTCATCAAATGCTCTCATCTGCTTTACAGTATTAGCAGTTCTTTCTTTTTCTCTTTCGATATTTTTTTTATCCATCTCATCAAGCATTTCTAAATATCCAAATTCAGGAATATCGCCACTTACTGGTATTGCCCACATAGCAGCAATCAAAGCAGGAATTGAAAGAATAGTTTTAGAAAATTTAACTAGATGACCATTTAATTTAACTAAATGACCACCTAACTTAACTATTCCTTTGGCAAAATTAGCAAAGAAATTCGCAGGTAAATACCATTTACCTAAAGCTATTGGTACACTATAAAGTAATTTTATAAGCTTAAATAATTTAATAGATACTGATGCTATTGCCTTTCCTGCAGAAACTAATGGTGCAGTTTTAAATAACCATTGGAATAATCCAAGAGTTCCAACAAAAGCAGTTATTGATATTATTGTCCCAAGAATTTTTAATAATGCAGCACCAAAACCAGTATCCTTAAAATTAGCAGCAGCTATATTAAATGCAGTTAAACTTTCTGCCCCTTCCCTAATTGGTTCATTAAAATCTTCTCCAATAGATTGTCCAAGTAAGAAGAATGAATTCTTTAATTTATCAATTGCAATCTTTGTAATCTCAGATCGTTCCTCAAACTTATCAAATGCAGCAGTAGTACCATCAGTTTGGTTTTTAAGAATCTCCATGAACATAGCACCAGAGTTTAACATTGGAAGTAAAGCCTGTGCACCACGTCTTGTTTTAACTAAAGTAAATAGGAATTCTTCATCAGCACCTTTAAGTTCTTCAAGGATAACTTTGAATCCTTCTGCTTTAATTCTTGCAAGACTAAGGTTAACACCATATTCATCCATAGCTTTCTTAGCTTTACCTGTTGGAGCGGCGAGTGTAAACATCAACTGTCGGATTGCAGTAATTGCAACGTCTGTTTTGATACCTTTAATTGTAAGTAATGAGAATAGAGCAACTGTATCTTCAAGACTAAGGTTTAAAGCACTTGCAGATGCAGCAATCTTACCAAAGTTCGGTCCCATCTCTTGAATCGTGGACTTAGCATCGGTAATTGTTTGTGAAAGTAAGTTTATAATTCTATCTGAATCAGAAGCTTTAAGGTTAAATGAATTTAAAGTAGTAGTCAATAAATCAGTAGCAGTTCTAATATCAGTGAATTCAGCTATTGCTAATGTTGCTGATGCTTCAGTAATAATACCAACATCACGTGGATCAAACCTTGCTGATAATGTATCATAAACTGCACGAACAGATTCTTCTAAAGTCTGTCCATATTTAACCATTAACTTTAAAACATTTTCATCCATCAAGCCACGAAACTTATCTTCGGTTTTATCTAATAAAGAATAAACCTTAGACATTTCTTCTTCCCACTTTATAGTATTAGTAATAACACCACTTACCATGTTTTTACCAATCTCAAGCATTTTATAAGATATCATTGCCGTTGTAACAAATGCCATACGGTTAAGCATTTTATTTAAGCTAAATGCACTCTTGAATATTTGCCCAAAACTTTGTTTTTGAGTTGCTTTTGCTGCTGATATTTTCTTTTCTACTTCTAATGTTTGTTGTTGTATCTTTTTATATTTTGTAGATCCTACAACTGATGTTTTTAATCTATTAGATAATACGGTTTGATTATGTTGCATCCTATCCATTGTATTAGCGTTTTTATGAAGAGTATTGCCTAAAGTTTTTCTAATTTTAGCGTGTCGTGCAGTTCTATCATTAAGAGTTTTTTGTTTATTAATTTGTTTATTCATCAAATTTGCTTCTTGATGTGCATCTGCTATTCGCTGTTTTGCTTGTGCCGTTCTTTTATTATCCTCAATTGTTGCTTGTCGTTGTTTTTCAAGCATAATGTCAGATTTTTTTTCAAGTTGTTTATAATAAGAATTTAACTCTTGTAATCCATTATTCTTTGCTGTAATATTAGATATTTCTTTTGCTCTTATTTCATCAAGAGATTGCTTTTGTTGATTTGAAACAAGTTTTCTAGCAGTTGCTTCTTTCTTAATAGCCGCATCTATTTCTTTTGCCCATTGTTCATAATATTGTTTAGTTTGTTTAAGTTTTGTTTCGAATACGTTTAATTTACCAGTCCAATCTGATAACATTTTACTAAATTTACCGGCACTAAGTCCACTTTTTTCTAATTCCTGTACTATCGCAGTTAACTTAGTAACTAATTTTTGTATCTCTGGCTGTGTTTGTGGATCTTGTTTTACGAGTAACCTTATCTCTTGTATGATAGCACTATTTGTTGTATCTGCCATTATTAAACTCCACTTATTGCCATAATTCTATTTCTAAGTTCAATATAAATCTTATTTCGCATTAAATTAAATACTTCTGGTTTTGGTCTAATTCCTTCTTTACCAATTTTTTTTGCTATTGCATAAGCTTGTCTCTCTTTACCTTTTTCCAATCCACCACTTTTAAGAAATCTACCAGTAGCATTTGATCTTCTTTGACTTCCTATTCCCCTTGCCTTCATCCATCCTAATATGGTATTAGATTCATCTACACCTTGGTAAGGAACAGCAGGAGGTGGCTTTAAGCCTGCCCCTCTACCACCATTTATAACTTGCCAATAATAAAGTTCATAGTTCGGATCTTTTGCATCATTTATTAATTGAATAGTTATTGTATCTGCTAGTCTTAATATCTCAGGTGATTTAAAACCTTTAAAGAATTTTGTAGATGCCATTAAGTCAAAACTCTCAGAAACATTTTTTGCTATTTCTACCATTTCAGGTTGAAATTCCTTCATTATCATTGCAAGTTTATTCTCTTGATCTTCCTGTATATTTTCAATACGCAATTCTATTTCTTTACCAAGAGAACTGATTTTCTTTTTGAAATCCAATGATATTCTAAACACTATTAGTCGCCTTGTGCTTCTATCTTTGAACTTACAGCATCCATAATCTCTGATAGGTGAACACTATAATCAGAACCTATTGCATCTTTAGTTATAACCTTTCTAAACTGCATTGAAACTCCACCAACATTTACCGTTGTAGTTTTTTTAACATATCCCAAAGATTCAAAAATACTTTTTCTTAATTTCGTACACCTAATATCTTCTGATAATCTAAAAGCTTCATGGTATTCATACCTTTCAGCATTTATCCCCGCTCCTGAGAGGGTGAGAATATTTTGAGAATACTCGCAAGTGTTTCTGGATCTTTCATCAGCTTTGTCATCTCCTCCGTCTGCATCGTCATTGTCTTCATTGTAATTAAATCTTTTTGCTCTTTCGATTCTTTCAAGTATTTCTTTATTAATGATAGATATGCATTGCTGATACTTTTGCAAAAATTTACAGTTATCTCTGTTGCCTCCTTATCGGTAAGATCTGTTGCAAAATCTTTTTCAACACCTGTGATAGCTTGAAAAAACATATTAAACGATTCAGGAATTAAACCAATATTCCTTACCAACAAACAAGCAATCTCTTCAATGTTATCGTCTACCGTTACTTGAGGAATTCCAGAAACATTAACACCATTTAAGGCTGTCCATGCTCTTGATAACGCTACAGCATTAGTCGTAATTTTGTATTTTTCCATGTTCTTAACCCTCCATTAAGGTTAATTATACAGTTGTATCCTTAAATAATTTAAGGAAATTACTAATATTAGTTTTATCCATTTCTTTACTGCCACTAAACGGAATAGTATTCCATGAATTACCCTTAATACTAAGATAGTTTTCTAAAGGAAAATTCAATAAAAATGTACTATGATCTGTATCTTCTGGATTGTAGAACATAATATCCACATCTCCTGACGCAGTAAGGCTTCTGTAAAAATCACTATTAGCTTCATTGACCTGAAGGTCATTAGATTCAAAGTTTATCTTTTTTGCATAAAGCTCATAACCTTTACTTGTCATTTTAGAATCACCTTTTTCTGTAGTTATCATAGGTCCTTCATCAAGAATACCAACTTCTGTAAAATAATCTTCTTGATTAGCAGTATCTCCATCAACAGCCATAAACCAGTATATCCACTTAGTTGTATATTTAAATACAATAATATCATTAACTGTATTCATTACATTAGCAAGAGAATTATCATCTGTTATCGTAACAAAATTATCAACATTATCTGCTCTGAAGATAAGAATATCTCCTGCAACTTCAGTACCTGTTAGTGGAGCATCGATATCGGCTAAATTGATAGCAACAGCATCAGTTGTTGCATCACACGCATAAAGCGAATTAGCAGTATCAATATCAGCACCTGTAGAAGTATTAATTAAAGCAGTAATACCAAAATCACTTAAATCATTTGCTAAAGCCTTTAATTGATAAATCCTATCAACATCTTCAAACGTCTTTGTTTTTCTTAGATACACTTCATAAAAATTCTTTACTGCATCTGTATCGTTAGGTATATAAGTCATTATACACTCCTTATTATTATTAGAAAAAAATGCCACATATCAAATTGACACATGGCATCAAATTTAATACTTCTTATAATTGAACGTCTAAGAAGTTTACAAACTTTTGAATAACTCCAACTTCTTTTGAAATTTTAAATGGCATTCTATTGATAGCATTACCTTTAATTTCAAGATTAACATCCATCTGCATATTAGCTCCACCAATTCCATTACCTTCAGTAGCAGCAGTAACGCTTCCAGTCTCTACAAATAATACATCAACATTATATCCAATCAATGTCAACATCATTTCCCAGTTATCTTTATTAACAGATAAACTAGTAAAGTCAATATCAATTTTCTTTGAAATAACTTTGTCATTACAAGTAGCTAATGGAATTTTTTCACCTTCAGCTGTAATTAAAGATGGTTCGCCATCAAGAGCTCCAATCTTACACCAGCATAAATCAGCTGGAGCAATATAAAAGTTAGTTACAGTTAAATCATCTTTATATTGTACCAATGCTGTTTCTGCAGCATCACTAGATCTTATAAACCCATCTAGTGTCCAAGCTGATGTTGCAGGTAAACTGTTCCAATGACCAGTCCCAGTAACTGCATGCATTCTAACATACACATCATAACATTTTTTTACAGCATCATCATCACCATAAGTATACATAATTTTCCTCCTATTATTTTAATACTCAATTTTCACATCAGTGAATGAAACAGGTATGTCTACCCAATCAAATTCACCACGACTCATTTTATCGCTTATCACTTTTTTGCTAAATTCTGCTAATATTACATTCAGCTTATTCTCACAAAATGATCTACACTCTTTAACTTTTGTATTACGACCTTTTGTATGGTGTGAAAGTTTATCCATAGTTGTCAAGATAAATTCTGTTTCTTGTGGAATAAATGTATTAGCAGCATTTATTAATCTATTCGTATCCTTACATTCTATAACAAAGAATGGATAGTCATTATTTTTTATTTCCATTTGGTCATTATTAAAGGTAAGAAGAGATCTTGCTTTTAAATTTGTTATACTAATACTAGCATTATATGTTAATGTTATCTTAAATGTATCAGAAGTTATCGCCAATACCTCAAATTCAAGCAGTGTAGCCGCATAATTGTTAAATGTAGTAATTTCATTATCGCTATCCATCGCATCATAGAGAGTGATAAAATCGCCTACAACAAAATTGTGATCAGTAGTTGTTGTAAATATAACGGTCCCACTTCCACCGTCAGCATGAGAAGAAATATCTCTTGTGAATAATCCATTCGCCAGATCAACTAGGACTTGTTGTTTTTCTAAAGCTGTTAATCTTGCCATGATTATGATCCTGCTATTGTAAGAGCACTATCGACAAAAGATGATATAATGCTATCTGCTTCATCTAAGTAACCTTCCCTCATCTTGAATATCTTATCTATAGATGATGGAGATAAACTTCTACCTTCAGTACCTGATTCATAACGATCTAAGAAAACATTACCTTTTGTCATTTTTTTGAGCGCAAGAGCCAGAAAATAAAGACAGTAATACGTTTCGGCACTCTCGAGAATATAAAGCTTTCTTTGTGAAGCACTCATCTCATGATAAGCCATGTCCGAATCATAAGCATTATCAGCAAACATGGTAACATAATTGCCATAATCCTGATAATTCATTGACGACTCCATTCGTTGAGCAGCAGTTCTCAAAATAGCTTCAGATATAAACGCAACAGTATCATCAGTACTATCACCTAAATTAGCCAACTCTTGTGCCCTAGCTTTTATTGTTTCTGAATGCGTCATAATATTTTACCAAATCTATTATTTTTCATCCACTTCGCAACATCAACAGGAAGTCGTGTTATTCCAGAATGTTCTTTCTTATCATATCTGAATGGAGTTGTGATTTTTACTTTAACTGTTTTAACTCTTTTTAGGACTTCTTTTTTCACAACTTTATCATTACTCATAATTACTCCATTGGTTCGATATTAGCTTGATTGTTTTTACTTGGAAGATTTATAGTGTTTCCAACTTCAAAGCATACACCGTTTCTTAGGAATGGTGCAGTAACTCTAAAAGAAATAACTTCTAATTCCTTTCCGAGTGGATTATCATCTTCTATTAATTCAAGCTCTTTAATCCAGTTATTGATTTTATCATCAACATCTTTTTCTGGTTCATTATCAATAGCCTTATTTAATGTTGAAATTGCTTTTTTAAGATTACCTTCTTCAACAAACACTTTAGCTTCTTCAACTCTGTCTTTAAACATTTTCTTTTTCCCTGCCACTTTATCCTCCACTAAACTTTTATAAAGCAGAGAGCCGACAAAAGCCGACTCTCAATTGCCTTTATTCCAATTATTTATGCAAAGGTACAGGCTGTTACTGCACTCTTTCCAAGAACTTCTACACCATCAATTGTTTTAAATGCTCTGAAACTATGAGCAGCAGCAGTTAAAACACTTTGTCCTAGTGCAGTCCCTTCGAGTACACCAGTTTTAATTTCCCAAACATCTCCTGCAGTTACTCCAGCTAATGCCAATGCAAGAGTACCAAGATCAGCAACATTGGAAGTAAGTGTCATAAACATTCTAGCACCTTTAGTATCGCAATAAGGTACAAGTCCTGCAGCTGAAGTTGTAGTTGTGCTTACACATACAGTAGATTTAAGAGCAACAGTTTGCATTAATATAATGCTTTCAACGACAGCACCGTAATAAGCAATACCAATTCTTTCGTTTGGAGCAGTTTGAGCATCAGAGAAAATAACATCTGTAAACTCAATACCTGAACCACCAGTTGTTGCTCTAGCTTTCTCTTCACGATGTTTTCTAATCTTATCAAGAACATAAGCCCAAAGGTCTTTAGGATCGCAGAATAAGATAGATCCAGCTAATGCTGAACCACCATAGGTTTTGTATTCACTAATTGAATCCATCATTGGATTATAAATTACTTCATAACCTTTATGACGAGGAATATCACCATTAACACGCCATTGATCTTTAACTGTAGTATTAACACCAATTGCCATTCCACCAACAACCTTAACAGCTTCACCTTTAGCATCTGCATAACTTTCTACATCAGTTAAGCCCATAATAAATACTGTTTTAGATGGATCTTTATATTTTGATGGTTGATTCTTAATCATTGTATCCATATAGTCAATAATATCATCGCCTGTACGAGTTACTTTATATTCAGTTACAATAGCAGTTGCAGTTGTAACAGTAGTATATTTTGCAGCAGCCTGATAAATTCTTAACTGAACAAAGTTATTGTTTCCTGAGAAGAATTCAACCGTATGAGATGTTCCTGTACCTGTGATAGCGGTAGATGAACCAAGAACAGTTGTACCATCAGCACCCAATACTGCACCGTAAACACTAGAACTTCCATCTTCTCCAATCTCAGTAAATACAAATTTACATTTAGAATTAGGAGTAACAGCAATACCATCTTTACGTGCATATCCAGCATTAGCAATTTTTAATCCACTTGCAATTGATAATGTAGAAGTAACACCAAGCCATCCGTCAACAACAGAAGACCAATCAGAAGTATAATCTGTAATCCAACCAATACCTGTAATCTCAATTTTGTTAGCAGTAACTCTATCACCCAATGCACCAATAACAATAGCATTTGCATTACTATTAGTCCATGAACCGTTACCATCTTGAAGATTTTTCAACCAACCAATTCCAAGTCTATACATATCATTATGAGTAAATGTAGCCCATGTAACGCTTGTATAATCATCACTTGTGCCATTAGTCCAAACTCTAAGTAAGTCATTGTTAATACCAATTAGACGTCTAGCAGTAATCTCATCTTCAAATTTAGTGTTATAAAGATTGTTTATGATATCAAGTTCTGGAAGATTGAATTGATTTTCCATACGTCTTGCAAACAATTCTTTACCAATTACACCACCTTGATCTTTAAGTTGAGCACCTGTAGGTTGAGAACCAACAGCTAAACTATCAATAAAGTTTTCTTCAATAGATGCATAAATATCAAGAGGGTAAGTTAATTCATCACCGCTTTTAATTGTAATTCTATTCATAAACTCAGAAGAATAATTAAAAACTAAATCCCAATATTCCTTTGCTCTTGAACCGGTAATTAGATCGTTACGATTCCAGTTTGTTAAATGCTGGTAGTAACTAGAGAAATCGCCAACAGCTTTTTCAACATTGTAATACTCTTGATAAACCTTAGAAACAGGTTTGCCATAACTAGTCATTGGGTCTAATCCCAAGAATAGTAATGCTTCGGCAGCAGTCTTGTTAATATAATTTTCCTTAACTGCTTCTTCTGGTTTTCCCCTGCCATCAATAGTTCTTTTGATCGCAAGTTCAGTTATAGCGAGAGCTTGTAATTCTTTTTTAGTAAGTTCCATTATTCCTCCCTTACATTGCCAATTTGGCTTTGCGTTCTGAGTCAGTTTCTTCTTTCTCAACAACGTTATCTACAGGGTCAAGTACTTTCTCTGGATTCGCTGTCATATAAGTAGAGACTTCTGTTTTGAACGCACTAAAGCTCTCATCCATCTTAGTAACTAATCCAACAAGAGTAACATCTTTGCCATCTTTGTCTTTAACCACATTCCCTTCCGCATCTTTTACCACTAGCTCAGGAGGGGATTTTTCGCTAGTAGTTTTAATTAGATCTGCTACTGTTTGACCTTCTTCAAGACCAATAGCTGTCTTTAAAGAATCGTCAATCATCTTTTGCACTTCGGCTTTTTCTAACATAACTTCTTCTCCTTTTTTTATTTCAGTAACTATGTCCTTTGTTACTACTTCAAAGCTCATTTCATCGTAATATTTTTTTGCTTGTTTAAAGATCTTCCCAATTTCTTTCTTGAATCCATCAACATCTTTAGTCTGTCCATAAATATAATCCCATTCTGCATTATAGATTGCAGTTGTAAGTGCAGATGTTGCAAAGTAAATATCAGTATTCTTTCTGTTTTCAAGAACCGAGTCGAAATCTTTAGTAACATCATCAAGAATTTTCTTGAAACTTTTCTTTGTTAATTTACCATCTTCAAACTTAAATGTAGTTTTCAAGAGATCTTTAATTTTATGAATAGCTTTATTCGTTTTATCTTTAATGGTTTCTTCTTCGACTTCAAACTCTTCAAGCCAAGCCTTGCCTTCAATGGAAGTTTCAAATTCTAGTTCTTTAATCGTTGCAAACTCTTCTGCGTCTGCAAAATAAGCTGAACGTGCAATCGAACCAACATAATCAGGATAGATAGGATCATTTTCTTTCACATAATAGAATTCCATAACATGAGCATCGATGCTGTAAGGTTCATCATTCTCATCTTTCTTATGTGTAAACTTTAAAACCTTATCACCATTAGCCTGAAAATCAATCATAGCATCACGTCTAATATCTTCCTTGTCTAATATCCAGTTATCACTATCAGCATCATTCCATTTAACCATAATGTTATACATGATTTGTTTTTCGTCATCGAATTTAACAACCATATCTTCATAGGATATTCGCTTAGTAAAAGCTGTAATGCCTTCTTTCTCTTCTTTAAAAACTGATTCAACTTGCATAGCACCTTTTGGTACTAAGCAATCGTGAGATATAATTAACTTTTTATATCTCTTTAATTTCCTTTTTGCCATAACTCCTCCGTTACTTTTTTATCGTTATTAAAACAAAAACAATTTGTCAAGGTATTTATCTTACTCATTAAATTTATCCTCGTCTATCGAATTGATATCATCTTGATTAGAATCCGTATCGCCATCTGGTTTTATATTACCTTCGTTATCAACTTGTGTTCTTTCGTTCGGTTCAATTAAATCTTCCTGTTCTGGAATTGTTTCTGGATTTTCTAATTCCATTAATCCATGTTCGTGGATATATCTTCTCGCTTCAATTTTAGAGATAGGTGTTCCAGATGAAACTATTTGAGTAAGTATAACTGCCATATCTTTTTGATTGTTTGTGTCTATTGTTCTAAACTTAATTTGTGGATCAAACCCAAATAAACTTTCAAGTATAAGATTTATAGCTTCTTCAAAATCACGTTGCTCTGGTCTAATCATTATTTGATTTTCAAGGAATAAATCTCCTATTGCTACACTACCACCACCAAAACCACTTCCATTCTTAGTAAGTGATATAAGTGATGGAGTAATTCCCCATGATCTTGCTATTGAAGCCTCTAAAGCAGACTGTCGTTTTGAATATTGACCGTCTTCATTTTTGGAAATATCAACAACTTGTATCTTTGCATCTTTGCCAGGAGAGTGAAGGTACATTGTTTTATGTTGATTCCCAACACCTTCAAATTGTGACATGTTTTGTTTAAAATCTTTTGATACTTGATTCTTAGTTTTGCCATCAAGTTTCGATCCTGTAAATAATATTACAAAATCTCCCATCGCACGATTCTTGAAGAAATCAATATTATTTTTATCAACGAAGATATCCTCATATATTTTATCTTTAGCAGGTAAATATTCAGGTTCAGGATAATAAGAACTTGATAAAGTTTTATAACCAAACCAATGCATGTAATCTCTTCCAAGTTTAGGATTGCCATTATAAGGGAAATATTCTACTTTCTCATTTGTGTTTTTTGAAAGTTGAACATATTTACGAATACCGTTTACGTTTCTACCATTTCTAAAATTTGGAATAACAAAGGTTGATTTAGTATTTTTAGCATCAAACATTTGTATTGTATCAAAAGCTTTTTTAATTATTAGTGGTCCATATCCAAAGCTACAATGCTGTCTCTTAACATTTACTGCTATATTGGAAAGTGTATCTCCAAACGTAGAGTTAGGTTTCTTCGCCCATGCTTCAAGCTTTGGATAGTTAGAATGGTTTTTATTTCTAAAGTCATACCCAAATCCTGCCACGAGAGTTGACTTTAACTCCATACAACGTCTATGTGTGTGATTATATTTTAATAACCACTCTAATTCATACGTGTCCCATGGTGGTTTAATAACATTGTCTGGCTGACCTAATCCTCCAAATTGTGTTTGAATATCATTTGGAATTTCCTTACCACCTTTATAAAGCGATATCTCTCCAGATGTCCTATTGACTTTGTAAATATACTCATACTCTGATGCATTGAATTCACTCGGATTTGTTTCTCTAAACTGTGCTGTACGCTTATTCATATCTACTTTTTCAACTTTCTTCTTTGCCATAGGTTCTCCTATATATATCCAATGCTAAAACTATTATCTTCTTCTGCCACAATATCTTTTATACCACACAAACAATCAAGAAAGTCATCTTCTTGATTTCTTACAAAGTAACCCTCTACCTTCCCAACATATTTTGTCAAGGCTTTTATTGCTCTATCAGTTGGCGAGTCAACTTCGTATTGTCTATTACCATCTTCATCAAGTTCAGCAGGTAACCATACATGAGAAAGAATCCAATCAGAGCTTAGAAATATCTTTAGTTCTTTATTCTGGTCAGTTCCAAGAATATTATAATCATCAAACTCAACTGGAACTTCTGCTTCAACTAATCTTTCATTAAGCGTTTCACAATATTGATCTCCACCACCATTAGCCTCACCTGTAATTTTTCCGAAGTGAAGATGGTTTTGTTTAAAAAATTCAACTAAAAGCTCTTTAGAAACCTTTGGTTGTTCTGGAGTATAAACCATTTGAGGTAGAACATAAACATCATTTCCAAGAGTTTTTCCTATTATGCAACAAGTATTATTACTACCCTTACCCGCAGGGTCAAGATGGGAAACACCACCTGAAAAATGTTTCTTCCCCAAATCTTTTATGTAATACCAATTGCTAAAGTTATCAAACAGCATTGAGCCTTTTGGGCGTGGTTCTTGTTGGAAAAGTGAATACCATGAGTGAGCATTGCCCTTTTTAATTTCAGTATCCATTATGTTTTGATAGTACTCAGTAGTTCTCAAATCGCTATATGGACAGGTCGTTTGCCCTTTATTGTTAAGTGCTGGTATACTTATATAAACAACATCATTCTTTGTCGGTTCTGAAGATAAAATATTTTCTATGAATCTTTCGATGTTCTCGTCTGTTAGCTCTTCATTGTACGCATCAAACTTAAATATCTTCTTCGCATACTTTAATAAATTTCCAGTAGGATCATTCTCAGCCCACCTCGTAGCTGTATATAATTTACCTAATCCTTTTTCTTCTCTTGTATCAAAACAGCCAGAGATAAAATCTTTCCTACTGCTAACATCTGTAGGAGAAAAAGCTGACTTGAAACCTTTTATCAAGTCATCAATAATTGATAAACCATTAACTCCGAATCCAGTTGACGCACCATCCATACCTGCACATCTGAAAGTAGGGTCTCCAACTGCTTGTTCTACTGACCAATCCCAAACAGACTTAGAATCTGAGCGTAACTTTATTTCAGGAAACACGGTTCTGTATTTATCGCTTTGGATATCACGTCTTATTATCTTCGAGTGCTGTTTAACCAAATCTCCTGAATAACTGTATCGTGAATTAGACCTTGTTGGCATAAACCCTATCTTATATTTTATCGCATCATTCGCAGCGTGAGATTTACGCCTTCTTGTTGGCATCGATACAACTAATATTCGAATATACCCCCAAATAAGTAGATACATAGCATAGGCAATCAGCTTAACATCCATCTGCTCATCAGAATATCCAGAGTCTTCAGAATCATCCATGTACTTCTGGAACTCCCAAAATCCGGTATAGTGTTTCTGGAATAACTCTTTGAGCCTTGCCGACTCATTAGAATCTAATTTATCTAATTCATCGACAATCTCTTCTTTAGTTAGTTCAAATACTTCAGACATTATTTATCGCCAATTTCAATATCTGGTAATTTCTTTTTCAGAACACCTTGAGCTACACTATTTGCTAAATTTGACATTCTACCTGCAACATAGGCATCTAATAAATCTATTGGCATTGCAACACCCAATACATAAACATTATTCGGTGCATCTTGTGGAAAGTAGAAGTTATAAACTCCTTTCTTCTTATCTTTCTCAATGTAAGTAGTTCCCAATAAAATCATTTCATATTTACAAATGTAGATTTTACCGTTGATATTCATTCTCTTAACTTGTGGTTTTACTTTTTCCATTTATCCCTCCATTTCTTTTTTGAAATCTTCTACATTAACTTCTTCTATTCTGCTTATCTTTGGTGTATGTGTTTTTGACCACTCAATCATAGTTTCCTTTTCAGCAAAATTAAAATAATGAGAATTGTTTTTCTCTTTATTTAAAAAATAAGTTTTATCTCCATCATTATCGGTATAAATTTTATACATAGGAAACTTAAACCACCCAAGGTTATTCATCCTTTTAAAAAATGAAATTCTATCATAAGTTGCAAAAAAATTATCACCAATATTGGAAAACGCATAATTCTCTTTACTGTCTTCTGCAAATTGACCAAGCATATTAATTGCGAAATTATCAGCAATACTATTCCTATCCTTTTTATTTTTGTATCCCTCAGATGAACAAATAATATTCCCATTCTCTGCTACTACCCTGAAATAGTGTTCTTTGTTTTTCTCACTTCTAAACTTTTCGATTTTATACATTTACTCCCTCCATTTTAAATTCCGATATCACCGTTTCGTTAAGTCCATAGTATACTAACCTTCTTTTATCTACACTCTAACCTAATCCGTTATTGTTTACATTTACATCTTCATCTTCCTTTACTTCTTCCTTTGTGGCATTTATGTCAACATAAACCCAGTTATCGTGAACATCAATTCCGTTACATAGGTAGTTCTTGCATACATTAACCACCCTCTTCCTCTTGGCTATGTCAAAGTATCTCTTTTGAATTGCCTTACTTGTGAGTATTCCATGTCGTTCATATAGGTCTTTATTGAAGATTTTACGGTTTATGCATGCATTAACTGAGTTTCTGCATACATCTATCCCACAGCCAGTTCTTTTCTTTAATAGTAAAAAAAGATCATTACCATTTTCAATATAGTAGCCTTCGTTCTTATAAATTAATTGCCATAGTGTTACAAGTATTCCGATACCTTCTGCTTCATTTTCTATAGAAAACATTTCAACCTTCTCATCCCATTCAACATCAACAGGAAAATAATCTATACCTTGCTTAGTAGGTCTAGCCATATTAACTTCTAAAAGAAGTAAGATTAATTCTTTTTCTAATAAATTCTATAGTGACATTTTCAAAATCAATGATATTTAATATTTCTAACTGAACTTCTATATCGCCAAATTTTTCTTTTAGGGGCTCAATTAATTCAAGTAATTTATTTAAAGTCATTTATCCTCCAAATATTTCCTGATTGCTTTTTCAAGATAATTTTGGACTTTAGTAAAACCATTGATTTGATTCATAATTGAAGAATAATTATATTCAGATAGATACTTTAAAATAAACCACTTATACGATCTACCGTCTTCTTGAATCTTTGCTTTAAATTTATCTAACACAAAACCTCCTTTTAAATTCGTTTCCATAGTAATTTATTATTGCATTATGTGTCAAGTTAAAAAAAATTATTTTACTATTTCTATTTTAGCATCTGCAAACAAAGCCATCATCCGTGCATCAGCTTCATCATCTGTAGCACCACCATATTTATCTATTACTTCCTGTTTAGTTACTTTCTTTTGCTTAGGAAATGCCCAGCTTTTTATTTCAGGATCTAAAAGTAAGAATACGGAAATGCCATGTTGCTCTGCTGCTAATTGTATTAACCCAATATACTGAGCATGGTTAAATAAAGTATTATAAAATCTATTAGGTTTTGCTGTAACAATAGCTTCTGGCTTTACGTGATCAATTATTTTATATATAGTCTCGTAATATTGTCTGTGAGACTTAAACAAGAAATGGTTTGAATCTGTTATCTCTCCGTTATTACAAACAGCTACACCGTTCTTTTTAGCAACGTCAAACGATAGTATTTTCATTATTGTTTCTTTAGTTCTCTTTGTTTCATTTGCTCTTCATCTTCAATTACTGTGTAGTCTACATCAAGTGGTTTAATGCTTGGTGATTCTAATTGGTTACGAAGCCATGATCTGCCTTCTGCATTTAGATATTTTCTTGGGATATTGATATTAAATGTATACGCTTTACTTCCACCTGTATCAACTACTCCTGACATCTTGGCAATATTCATTCCATATTTTTGGTCAATATCGAGTAACTTAATTAGATTCTCTTCACTAACTACAAAATCATCAGATTCTAAAAATACAAGAGCTTTCTTTGCTATCAATCCTTTAATCTTTTTAGCCTGTTTAATTAAATCAATCTTCTCTGCCGATTGTGTTTTAACTAACTCTTGTGTTACTTCTTTATTTATCTCAGACTGTAACGCTTCTCGTTCTTGCCACCAATTCATCTTAGTTGAAGGATCAACCATCTTAGAGTGTGATTCAAGAGAAGACTTACCAACTCCGAGCTTCTCACCAATTTTTCTATAAGAACCCTTACCAAACTCTTCAGGACTCATAAGAATAAATGCACCACGAATCTGTGTCCAGTTAGCTCTTTCTTTAGGAGTATTTAGGTTACTTGTATCTGGAAGTTTTCTCATTTCTTTTTCCTCTTAGTTTTCTTACGCTTACCGTATCCCTTGTATGGAGTTCTATTTCTAAGACTTCCGAATCTGAAATCTTTATTTCTGTTATCATTATACAATTCATTATCGTTTGCAAACATGTGTTCACCTATTATTTTATCACCTGAAACCTTGAACATATCAATTAAGAACTTTGGCAAGTGGTCACCTGCTCTTGCAAATGCAGGATTCATATAATACCTTTTCAATCTTCCAGAGTTAACAGCCATTATAATACCATCAGCAACAAGCGTATAGAATAGTTTATCAAATGTATTGATTGCAATACCAGACATCTTACGAATAGCAAATATTGTTGCAGGTTGAAATTCATCTCCAACTTTAACAGCCAACATATTAGTTCCAGCCTGTAGAAATTGACAGGCATAATGATAAACACCGTTCTTTGCATGATGCCGTTTATATGGAAATTTATGTACTAAATAAACATAATCTGGAATATCAAAATAAACAGTTTCACTAACAGCTATTTTGTCAAACATATCAGTTATAATTTTTTTTGTTCTCATAACAATCCTACTTTATCTTTGTCCAAAAGCTCTCTATAAGACGGTCTAGCTTAGATGCCTTAGTCTTTCCTGGCACTTTCATAAACTTAGAATTACGTTCCTTATCTATCCTACAACTAATAGTAAATCTTCTTCTCGTTGAATCTGGTAACTTTTTTCTACCTAGTTTTGGGCTCTTTTCCAATTAGCACCTCCTAACCTATTGATTTCTTAGGGTACTATGAAAAACCAATTTTGGTCATAATAGCATTTTCCCTTTCACTTTTGACTCACAAACCGATATTTATTGTAACACAAAATCATGTCAAGAGATAAAAAATTACTTTTATAACCTGTAAGCTGAAATTCTTTTATAAGAAATTCTTTTATAGATCGTTTACTATAATCTAATTGACTAGAATTGCCAATTGTTTTCTGAAGTGATCCAATGCCAAATGAGGTACTTTCACTATTACCACCGCCGCCGCCG
>Ga0208900_1000064_pt1 | contig 62230 bp, 59 predicted proteins | sample AntAceMetag02UKK_FD_184763 | JGI IMG/M metagenome (GOLD analysis project Ga0208900, IMG submission 184763) | Saline lake microbial communities from Ace Lake, Antarctica - Antarctic Ace Lake Metagenome 02UKK (SPAdes) (version 2) | ecosystem: Environmental > Aquatic > Non-marine Saline and... | reverse complement strand
TCCAATGCCTTTTTTAATTTTTGCCTGCGGGCTTCTTCTCCCCTCTGCACCCGGAGAAATTCTTCATGAAGGCGGTACTGCTCTCTTAGTTTGTCATTTTGTGTGAATGTGTGAAGCATACCAAGCACCTCTTTAGCTGATCCCGATACATTCCTGCAAGGTAAAACTTGTAACGTTGCGCATAATCGGCACTGTAAATCACCTGAATTTCTATATCTATCCATTCCTGGCTGTTTTTATCCTGGAGCCTGAGATCAAGAATGCCTTGTTTTTCATTGGTAAATGGTTCTGATTGATCATAGGGATTCAAAATTTGGATTTTTGTGAATTTGGGAGAAGAGTCAACTCCCTCTTCATTTTTGTCATAACCCACCACGGCATTCAAAAAAGCCATCAGAGGCCCGGTATGATCCTGTCTGCCGAAAATCCATTTAAACACAATGTCGTTATATAGCTTGATCTCCAATCCGCTCTCTCCCTTAGGCCTTTAATGCCTTTAGAGCATGAATATTTTAAATAAGTTCTTATAAGAGAATAATGGATTTCTGCCTGTAGTCAAGCTTTAAATCCATATTCACATCCATGAAGAAAGAAATGTGTTGGGCTTGGTTCTCTCTTGGTTCAGAAGGCCAACAAAATTTGATGATTTCATTTTAAAAGTCTGATATTTCATCTAATTTTGAATAACCACACTTACCAGTCTATATCAGTGGGCGAAAATGGAACGTTTGAGCTTTTTGGTGTCAAATGGTTTGGGAACAAAATCAAAGGTTCCCTCGTTCATGGCCTCCCCCGCACCTCGGTGGTGGAAAAGGCGGATATCATGATCACCACTGTCTGAATTTTTCTGTTTAGTCGCCCGAAGAATATCAAGACCGATCATTAGAATTGACAAGGGTACCATTTTACACTACTATCATTTTATGAAACGTAAGCATCTAAAAACACTTGAGTTAATTTTTTCCCATCCTGTAAGTGCCAACATTAAATGGAAGGATATAGAGGGATTATTGATTTCACTTGGTGCTGAGTTGATTGAGCGTGAAGGTTCCCGCATTGAGGTATTCCTTTTTGGTCAGGTTCGGGTGTATCATCGCCCTCATCCTCGACCTGATACTGACAAGGGTGCAGTGGTAAATATTCGAAAATGGTTAAAAGAAAACGAGGTCTTACCATGATGAATTTAATGGAAATTAATGGATATAGTGCTGTTATTAAGTATGATCCTGAAATTGAAATGCTCAGGGGTGAGTTTATTGGGCTAAACGGCAGTGCAGATTTTTATGCCAACAATATTGAAGATCTTAAAAAAGAAGGTGCTATTTCTCTTAAAATATTTGTAGATGCTTGCCAAAAGCGTAATATTGAACCCAGAAAGAAATATTCCGGAAAAGTTAATGTGCGTGTACCATCAAAGCTTCATGCAAATATTACCAGTGCTGCGATTGCTGAAGGCAAAAGTTTAAACCGATGGGTAGTTGACACCTTAGATAATGCGGCTCAACTTTAATTTACTTCAGAATCTGCTGGTGTGAACTCATTCCGTGATTTCCCTGCTCTTCTGAAGAATACTCCCTCTCCCATTAGATTTACCCGACAATAAACTACCAGCATATCCAGTTTAATGTGTTGATATTGCATTATAAAAAATTTTAATTTGGTAGTTTATTATCGTCGAAGTTCCCAACTATAGACGTCCCTCAATGTCAGGCACAGCCGACTTCCCCCCAAACACAATCACCAAAACAGAAAAAAATCCAACCCCCATAACCGGGAATATCTGTACCGCATGATTAATCAACTGATACCCGGCAGCATCAGATCGGGGAATATCAAACACAAGCATGGCAAACATCCCCCCCGCTTCCCAAACCCCCCAGTATCCAGGAACAGAAGGGATGGCAATGAAAAAACAGATAACAACCATCACAAAGGCCAGTTCCACAAACCCAAGGGAAATGCCAGGGACAGCCCTGGCCACCATCAAAAATGAAAATGCCTGAACAAACCATGTGCCAAAAGACAATCCCATGACAGAGATAAAGGCCATGGGCGTTTGTTAAATGCCATGCGGAAAAAATAAACGGAAATAGCCAATCCTATGAAAAAGAAAAGCGCTTTTTTAAACAAAGCGCCTCTATATGTGCCTAAGATCATTGATGTGCCCGTGGTCTCATGAATCTTTCCCATCCGAATCCTCCTGCTTTCCAAGACGATAACGAATGGACCGCAGATTCATCCCTAACAATTCAGCCGCACGGCTCTTATTCCCCCCGGAAATCTCCATGGCCTTTTTTAAATAAGCCCCTTCAATGGAAAACAAAATTTCATCCAGCTCCACCCCCTTGTCCACCTCCTCTATATCAAACCGCCGATCCTTAATGCCTTCAATCCATCGACGTCGCTTATGGGTAGAAATAGTCAAACTTTCTGGTAAAATAATATTGGTGGAAGAAAGAGCTACACTACGTTCAATCAGATTTTCCAACTCCCGTACATTGCCAGGAAAGGTGTACTGATTCAAAAAATTCAACGCATAGGAGGATATCCGGGAAATATCCTTGTTCATCTTTGCAGAATACTTTTCAATAAAATGGTTGGCCAGGAGAGTGATATCCCCGGATCTATCTCGCAACGGCGGTACCTTGATGGGAATCACATTAAGCCGAAAAAAAAGATCCTCCCGGAAATTGCCGTCAACCACCTCATTTTCCAATCTTTTATTGGTGGCCGAGACAATTCGAACATCCACAGAAATTTCCTTTGTGCCCCCCACGGGCTTCACAGAGGTTTCCTGCACCACCCGCAATAGCTTCACCTGGAGCATGGGGGTGAGTTCTCCAATTTCATCCAGAAAAATGGTGCCCTTGTGGGCCGCCTCAAACAAGCCTTTTTTATCGGACACGGCTCCGGTGAATGATCCCCGGACATGTCCAAAAAATTCGCTTTCAATGAGGGTTTCAGGGATGCCAGCGCAGTTTACCACCACAAAGGGGTTGTCTTTGCGGTCACTCAAATCATGGATGGCCCGGGCAATGAGTTCTTTACCTGTGCCGCTTTCTCCGGAGATCAGCACATTGGTTGTGGTGTTGGCTATCTGGCGAATAAGCTCGTAGATGCGCACCATGCCCGAACTGTCCCCAATGATATTCCCCAAATGGGGGAGTCCTCTCTCTTTTGAGGGACGCTTTCCCCGGAGGCAGTTAGGACGTTTGATTGCCAGGCCCTTTTCTATGGAACGTTTGAGTTCTTTGATGTCAAATGGTTTGGGAACGAAATCAAAGGCTCCCTCGTTCATGGCCTCCACCGCCACCTCGGTGGTGGAAAAGGCGGAGATCATGATCACCACGGTGCCTGAATCTTTCTGTTTGGACGCTCGCAGGATGTCAAGCCCGGTGAGATCCCCCAGACGAATATCACACAAAATCATATCAAAAGATTTTTTTTCAATGAGTTTAAGGGCCTGCTTTCCATTGTTGGCAAGGGAAACCCCATAGCCTTCCTGGGTGAGCATCACATCCAGAAGCTCTCGCATGCTCAGTTCATCGTCCACCACAAGGATATTTGCTGCACATGTGTTCATGATCCCTTTTGTCACCCTTTGCACACATTACTACACTGAATAGATAAATTTAAGCCCTTGCCACTCAGCACATAATCAAAACTAAAACTTCTAATTCCAAAGATTTAAAAAAGCGTTAAACATCTTTTTGAAAAACCACCCTGCCCTGCACCAGTGTCATCCAGGCCTCCCCCTTGACATTAAATCCCACAAAGGGCGTATTCACTCCCTTGGAAAAAAAGGTGTCCGGGTCAATGGTGTGATAGGCTTCCGTATCAATAAGAGTTATGTCCGCCGGATTACCCGGTTTCAGATCATTGTCAATGCCCAGGATAGCAGCCGGATTTTTGGACATTTTTTCAATTAACTGGGAAAGGGAAAGTTTTCCCTCCTGCACCAATCCAAGGGATAAAGCAAGGGATGTTTCGAGTCCCACAATGCCAAAGGCGGCCCGGTCAAACTCCACCTCTTTTTCCAGGGGAGAATGGGGGGCATGATCCGTGGCAATGATATCCAGGGTACCGTCCACCAACCCCTCAATAATGGCCTGGCGATCTTTTTCTGTACGAAGGGGTGGGTTCATCTTGGCATGGGTGTCGTACTGTGCCACTGCTTCCTCGGTGAGGGTGAAATAATGGGGCGCGGTTTCCGCCGTCACCTTCACCCCCCGGGCCTTGCCATGGCGGATGGCATCCACAGACTCTTCACAGCTCACATGGGCAATGTGAACCCGGGCCCCGGTAAGCTCGGCAAGGGCAATATCCCGCATGACCATAACACTTTCTGCGGCATTGGGAATGCCTTTAATACCCAAAACTGTGGCGGTGATACCTTCGTTCATGGCACCATTCCGGGCAAGAGATAAATCTTCGGCATGGGAAATCACAGGCAGGTTCAGCCCATTGGCGTACTCCATGGCCCGACGCATCACCCTTGCATCGGCCACAGGTCGGCCGTCATCGGAAATGGCCACCATGCCCTTTTGTTGCATATCCCCATACTCGGCAAGGGTATTTCCCTCAAGCCCATGGGTAATGGCGCCCACGGGCAGAATATGGCATAACCCCAGTTCCTTGGCCCGGTTCACAATATAGGCAGTAACCTGGCTGTTATCATTCACAGGGGAGGTGTTGGGCATGGGACAGATGGTGGTAAACCCTCCTCGAACAGCTGCCTTGGCTCCGGTTTCAATGGTTTCCTTGTATTCGTGGCCCGGTTCCCGTAAGTGCACATGGAGATCAATGAGGCCGGGCACAGCAACCATGCCCGTGGCATCAATTTCTTTAATTTCTGTGACATCTCCCGGGTCAAACGCTTCCTCTGGCTCAATTAATGCATTAATAAGGCCATCCCGGATGATGATATCTTTATACACACCGTCCATGTTGCCGGGATCCACAATTTTTGCACCCTTAATCCTTGTCAGCATATTTTTTTCCTCCTGCAACCAGATAAAATACAGCCATGCGAAGTGCTACCCCATTGGTTACCTGCTCCAGAATCACAGATCTTTTACCATCGGCCACCCCATTGGCAATTTCCACGCCTCTATTCATGGGACCCGGATGCATGACAATGGCATCCATGCGGGCCAGGGCCAGGCGCTCCCGGGTCAGGCCGAAACGAGAGGCATATTCCCTTTCCGATGGAAATAAAATTTTTTCCTGACGCTCTTTCTGGATGCGCAGCATCATCACCACATCCGCCCCTTCCACACAGGACTCAATGTCCGGGGCCACATGGCACCCCAGTGTTTCAATGCCCTTGGGAATCATAGTACCTGGGGCTGTGACATTCACGGTGGCCCCCATCTTGGTAAACCCGTTGATGTTGGATCGGGCCACCCGACTGTGGGCAATATCCCCGATGATGGCAATTTTAAGCCCCTCAATTCTCCCCTTTTTCTCCCGCACGGTCATCATGTCCAGCAATGACTGGGTGGGATGGGCATGAAGCCCATCTCCAGCATTAACCACGGAGGGGGATAATTTTCTGGCAATGAGCTGGGCCGCCCCGGAGGAGGAGTGACGCATGACAATGATATCCGGGCTCATTGCCTCCAGGTTTTTCACCGTGTCAATGAGGGTTTCACCCTTTACAATGCTACTGGAGCCAGTGGATATAGAGATAACATCAGCACTCAGACGTTTGGCCGCAATATCAAAGGAGAGCTTGGTGCGGGTGCTGGGTTCCTGGAAAAAAAGAACAATGGTCTTACCCCGCAGGGTGGGCACCTTTTTAACCGGACGCTTGTTAATCTCCTTCATACCCTCAGCCGTGTCCAGAATCATGGTGATGTCCTGGGGGGAAAGGGAGTTGATGTCCAGAAGATCTTTATGTTCAAATCGCATGGTGTGATTGCCCCTTTTATCTCAAAAAATGTCCCAAACGATTCCACCGGACACCAAATTCTTCGCTGTTCCAAGACCAGTAAATAATAAAGGCCTTGCCCTTCACCGCCTTGAGATCCACAAATCCCCAGAACCGGCTGTCATGGCTGTTGTCCCGGTTATCCCCCATAACAAAAAGTGAATGCACTGGCACCGTTTCTTTGGGAAGGGTGTCCCGTCTACTGAATTTGGCGGGAATCACATGGGTATCCTTATATATGGCAAAGGCCTTATGATCCTGGAGTTGATCATTGACATAGAGTCTTTTGTTTTTAATCTCAATGGTATCCCCGGCAACCCCCACCACCCGTTTGATAAAATCCTTGTCCGGATCTTCAGGATATTTAAACACCACAATATCCCCCCGTTTGGGGTCTTTCACCGGAATCAAGGTGTACCCGTCGGTGAAGGGTACCTTCACGCCATAGATAAATTTACTCACCAGAATATGATCCCCAATTAGCAGGGTGTTTTTCATGGAACCCGAAGGAATTTTAAAGGCCTGCACCACAAAAGTTCGAATAAAAAGAGCCAAAACAATGGCAATAAGTATGGCTTCTACGTTTTCCCGCAGAGCGCCTTTGGTTTTCTTTTCCGCCCCAACAGCCGGGGCACTACTTTGATTTTTCAATGGGTTACACCCCTTTTTCTGTTAAAAAATATGCTGGGGTTCTCCCAGGAGAAAGGTACCGTTTTTAATGGATTCCTTGAGTAACATGGCAATTTTCCGGGCCTTGATCATGCTGGACAACGGCACCGTGGGAATTTCCTTACCCTGGATCATGATGGTGCCGCTTTTTAACTCCGCATAACTGACCTGACCATAACTCTTTGAAATGGCGTTGGGATAATCATGACCATAATCCACCACCTGGGTAAAAAGTTCTTCGTCACTCACGGCTGTAAATTTTGCCATCTCCTCATTTAAAATGGGAATGGGAATGCCAAGGCCCATGGATAGAGACACCCCATATCCCCGGATGCTCTGTCCCACCAACCACTCCGGAGACATCTCTTTAAGATTGCCCATAACAAAAAGAGTACCGGCAGGGGTCAGTGGCGTGCCGTTAAGTCCCCGCTGCACATCTGATTTATGCTGGGTGCCGCTCCAGGACACATACCCTTGTGCCCCTCCAAGGAAAATCCGCGTACCAATGCCAATGGTCTTAAGATAGGGGTCATTGAACAGCGGACTCAGTTGTCCGGCCGAACAATAATTGGCATTGGCCATACCCGCCTTTAAAGTACCCATGTAGGTGTATTTTGTTTTATCGGTGCGGTTGATGGCGCAATTATAATTTTGATAACCGTTTCTGGGATTGCACATAATGGCCTGGGGCATGTCTGCCAGGGTCATGATCTTTTCAATTTTTCGGTTGGGGTAACAGTCCGTGCCATAACTTTCCGCACGCACTTCAATTTTTTTACCCGCCACCAGATCCTGGAGTACATGGGCACCGCCATAGTTAAATTCACCGGGATGAATTTTATTCAAGGGATCATCAATGCTCACCTCGGTGGCTCCCAAAAAACAGTCCACAGCCGCCACGCCAGAATAGGCAGGCACATCATTGAACCAGGTTTTAGTGGTTCTCACCGAGGGGGAGGATTGACCGATGTTCAAAAATGCACCAGAGGAGCACATGGGGGCAAAGGTGCCGGTGGTGACTACATCCACCTGGGCCGCAGCTTCCACCGGCCCGTTCTCTTTGACAATGCCAATGATCTCTTCTGCAGTCACCACAACGGCTTTGCCCGATTTTATTTTTTCATTAATTTCAGCATAGGTCTTATTGACCTTGAATTTGCCCATTTATACACCTGATCCTTATTATGCCTGATTTTACACCCCGGTTAGTTGGTACACGGGTTCAGAATATGCCCAATTTGATCACAGTCCAATGACCGAATTTAAAATCAAGCTATCATTATTAACTATAATTGAGATTTCACATCGTCTAATTTATCAAGAATATTATTTTTCAACCATGACATATCCCACCACTCCACAGGGTTAACAAAAACATTGTGTATGGCCACACCAAAGTGAAGATGATCGCCCCCGGCAAGGCCGGTGGATCCGGTACGTCCGATGACATCCCCTTTATTAACAGGGTCTCCTTTTTTCACACTGATGGAAGAAAGATGGGAATAGAGGGTGGCCACACCCAGTCCATGGTCAATCATGACCATATTGCCAAAGATACCCACATTGTCCGTGGTCATCACAATACCGGCATTGGCTGCGGGCACCGGTGCCCGGGACACCGAGGCCAGATCTATGCCCATGTGATATTGTTTGTCAATGGTTTTTCCATTGTGTTTATAAGTTCTATTATCTGCAAAGCTTGCTCTATTGGCGGATCCGGAAAGTCTTAAAAATTTCCCCTTCCACAGCAGTTCGTGCTCAGAGTCTGTCAAGGGTGCCAGCACCGTTTCAATATTTTCTTTTCTCAGTGTCTGATTAATATAAATGAATTTTTCAAGATCGGGATTGGCAGCCTTCATAAAGTCTGCCTCTTTTTCCCTGAGATCAAATTCGGGCATTTTCCGGGCGAGAAAGCCATCGGAAATATTCAGGGTATCCTTTTTAAACCGTTTATCCCTGATGTAGTGATAGAATCCTCTTTTGGCCAAATTCCCGGCCGCATCAACGGCTTGGACAAAAATTTCTGTTCCCGGCCCCTGGAGGTGTCCCAGTGCAAAAAAAACCGTGTACACATCCGGGTCTTTAAATACACCGGAATAGCCGGGGAAATAATTTTTTCCCACCCGAACCCCACTTTCAATGCCGGGTTCAAAAAGACGATACACGGCAAGCCCTGCCCCTCCTTTGGAAATATTGTGAACCTTGGTCAACACCTCAATGCGGGGGGGCTTAGTATCAATAACAACCTTTCGTTCTTCAAAGGCTCTGTTCCCACGCTTCCAGCCATTCCAGGAATGATCCCAGGCTTCCACTGTTATGACGGCATCTCCATCCACCATGCCGTATTTCCAGGACTCCACCGGCACGGAAAATGTTTCTGTGTGCTCAGCGCCCCCCATCAAAAGGGATTGATATCCCATAAAGGGATATTTTTTATCCAGCAACACCTTTTTTTTATTCCCCTGGGCAATGATGATTTTCACCTGTTTGAGTCCGGTACCCCGGTCGGTGAGGGAGGCAGATATCTCATAAGATCGTTTTAAATAGGGAGAAGGCAATGCCATGGATATGTCGGGATCTTTTTGCTCAAATTCATTGAAAAGCAACCAGCCACAGGGAAGAATCACAAACAGAATAAATATAAAAAAAAGGAATTTCCTCATTAATAGATCCTATCTTTTCAGTAAGTTAGCATTAAAAACAAAAATCTTGAATAAAATAGCAGCTATGGCACAAGTTATCAAGGTCTTTTCCATTGTTGACTTTTACCCCCCGGAAATATAGGTTTTAAAGAACCCAGAACATAAGGGGCGCATTCCCATTTTCCCGCTTAGAGATTCAACTCTTTGATTTATCAAGATATTTTGTTTTGTATCAATGGATAGTGGCTTAATGAAATCAATGGGTTATATGATGGGCCGGGAACATGGAAATGCGCCTGAACCCAGAACCTAAAACCCAGAACCCAGAACCCAGAACCCAGAACCCAGAACCCAAATACCACGGTGATAAAATCAATGAATCATTTTTTAAAAAATATAGGCCCCAAGAGAAAAGCCCCTTTATTTCTCATTGCTGGCCCCTGTGTCATTGAAACTTATGACATCACGTACCAGGTGGCCCAGACCCTGGCTGAACTCACCCACAAACTGAACATCCCCTTTATTTTTAAAGCCTCCTTTGACAAGGCCAATAGAACCGCCTTTGATGCCTTCAGGGGGCCTGGCATGGATGAGGGGCTTGAAATCCTCAAAAAAATAAAACAAGATCTGGGCGTAAAAGTTATCTCCGATGTCCACTTGCCAGAACAGGCAGAAAAAGCAGCTAAGATTCTTGATTTTATTCAGATTCCAGCCTTTTTATGTCGTCAGACAGATCTCATTGTGGCGGCAGCCCGCACAGGCAAACCGGTGAACATCAAAAAAGGACAGTTTCTTGCCCCCTGGGATTGTAAAAATATCATAGAAAAAGCCCGGTCTGCCGGGTGCCAACAGGTGAGCATCACCGAACGGGGCACAAGCTTTGGATACAACAACCTGGTGGTGGACTTCCGGGGTATTGGGATCATCCAGGAGATGGGGGTGCCTGTTATTTTTGATGCCACCCACAGCGTTCAACTGCCCGGTGGCAAGGGGAATGCATCGGCTGGAGAAAGAAAATTTGCCCCCACCCTGGCCCGGGCAGCCATGGCTGCCGGGGCAGATGGCCTCTTCATTGAGACCCATCCCAACCCTGATGCGGCCCTGTGTGACGGCCCCAACTCCATCCCCCTTCAAGAGATGGAGGCACTTTTGACCTCCCTGATCAAAATCAAGGCAGCCCTATGATGATGCCAATCAACAAAATGGCAGATATCCAATTGCTGTTGCTGGATGTGGATGGGGTGCTAACCGATGGCAGTGTAATCTATTCTGACACCGGGGCTGAAATCAAAACTTTTAACGTCAGGGATGGACTGGGGGTGCGCCTGCTGATGAAAGCAGGTGTAGAGGTGGGCATCATCACCGGCAGGCAGTCCGATGCCTTGCTAATGCGATGTCGGGATCTGGGCATTGATCTTATTTTCCAGGGTGTTAAAGACAAATCAAAGGTCTTTAAAACCATCCTTGCCCGGACAAAAATTTCAGCAAAGTACACAGCCTTCATGGGCGATGATCTGCCAGATCTTGCCGTGTATAACAATGCGGGCCTTTTCTTCACCGTTAGCGATGCCCCCTTTGAGCTTCTCTCCCGGGCCCATGGCATCACCACCTGCAAAGGAGGCCATGGGGCCGTGCGGGAGGTGTGTGAAAACATCCTCAAGGCAAAAGGGATGTGGGAAAAAACAGTTCAGGGATTTCTGACATGAAATCAGGTCTCCGGGGCAGAAACAGGCTCCTTTTTACCTTGGCCATTATCATGGGGGGTGTGGTGGCAGCGCTTTTTTCCCTGTATCTGGTCAACCGCATCACCTCAGAAGACCAGGTGATAAAAAATGTCGGCATTGATTCCAAGACCTTGATTGCCCTTGGGGCCATGCGCCAGACATCCACACGAAACGGCATAAAAGAATGGACCCTAAATGCCGCATCCGCCCGCATTTTAAAGGAAGAGCATTTGGCTGTTCTGGAGGATGTTTCTGTCCATTTTTTCCTTACCAACGGTGGAGAAATCCACCTGACATCCCAGTCCGGCAGCATTGACACCAAAACCCAGGATATGACTTTTTCCGATAGCGTGGTGGTTCGTCACCAGGACCGACGTCTGGAAACTGACCGGTTGCAATATGAAAAGAAAAGACATATAATATTTTCAACGACTCCGGTAGTTCTAACGACACCCCAGGCAAGGCTCACAGCAGATCAATTATCTGTGGATCTCAATGCGCATACAGTACATCTCAAGGGTAATTTTGAGGGATTTTTTTCAGAGAACAAATGACCGAAAGGATGCTCAATATTGAATCTTAAAAGAATATTTTTAATAACAGTGGCCCTGACCTGGCTGCTGACCAACCTCACATCCCCAACCCGGCTCCTGGCAGCGGAAAAAACAACAGATGATCCAGCAGAAAAAGTGCATATCACCTCGGACACCATGATGTTTGATGATAAAAATTCCCAGGTGGAGTTCACCGGAAATGTGGTCGCCACAAGACTGGATGCCACCATACACGCAGATCATGTCAAAGTGCTGCTCTATTCCGAAGCAGAAAAAAAAAGCCGGACAGTAAAAGGAGAGGCCAAAGCGCCCGATGACAACATCAAGCAACTCATTGCTACAGGCAATGTCAAGGTAATCCAGAACGATGCCACGGCAACCGCAGATAAAGCCGTGTACAACACCACACAAAAAACCATTGTGCTCACGGGAGAATCTCCCACAGTGCTGTCGGGCAAAAATTATGTCACCGGTAAAAAAATCACCCTGTTCCAGGACACCCGTCGCGTGGTGGTGGAGAGTGATAAAACCAGACGGGTGGAGGCTTTTTTTGATTCCAATGCCCCCAAGCCTGGAACAAATTAATCATGCCGGAGTTAAGCCTTAACCATCTGATAAAAATTTACAATGGCAAAACCGTTGTAAAAGATGTGAATATTTGTGTGAAGCACGGTGAAGTCACCGGTCTTCTGGGCCCCAATGGTGCCGGAAAAACCACCACATTTTACATGGCAGTGGGCCTGATAAAACCCGATGAAGGCAAGGTTTTCCTTGACCAGGAGGAAATTACAGACTATCCAATGTACATGAGGGCAAGAAACGGTATCGGCTATCTTCCCCAGGAAGCATCCATTTTTAGAAAGCTCACCGTTCGACAAAATATCACCGCAGTGTTGGAGGTGTTGCCAGAGCCCCCAGGGAATATTGCTGGAAAAACAGATAATATCATGAAAGAACTGGGTATTTTCAATCTTGCCCATCAAAAGGCAAGCGTACTTTCCGGCGGAGAACGCAGACGGCTTGAAATTGCCAGGGTTCTTTCCACGGATCCTCTCTTTATCCTGTTGGATGAGCCCTTTGCTGGCATTGATCCCCTTGCCGTGGCAGATATACAGCGGATCATTGTTCAACTGACTAAAAAAGGCATCGGCGTTCTCATTTCCGATCACAATGTACGGGAGACACTTTGTGTCTGCAACACCGCTTATATCATGAACGAGGGAACTGTGATTGAATCGGGCACCCCCGAAAAAATTACATCAAGCAAGTTGGCACGTAAAATCTATCTGGGAGATGACTTTAAACTCTGATATGGTACTTGGACTTCAACAAAATTTAACTTTGACTCAACAGTTGGTGATGACTCCCCAGTTGCAGCAGGCCATCAAACTGCTCCAACTCTCCCGGCTGGAGCTTGCCGGTATGATACAGCAGGAGATGGAAGAGAATCCCGCCCTGGAAGAGGAGCTGGAAGATACGCCAGAAGAAAACCAGCACGTGGAAAAAGAGGAGCCTGCCCCACCCACAGAAGAGCCGGTTAAAGAGGTCACCATTGATGAGAAGGTTCGGGATGACATTGACTGGGACAGTTATATCAATGAATATAGTTCCACCGGCCGGGTTCACACAGAAAGAGATCATCAAGAAGCCCCCAACTACGAGGCATTCACCAGCCAGAAAACCACCCTGGAAGCACACCTTCAGTGGCAGTTGCTCATGAACAGTCCCTTGGAAACAGAAGAAGAAATCGGCAGCTTGATCATTGGCAACCTCAATATTGACGGATATCTGAGGGCCTCCATTGAAGAAATTGCCGAATCCGCTGGCGTTGAGTTGGAAGCCGTGGAAACCGTTCTTACCACCATGCAAACCTTTGACCCCCCCGGCGTGTGCGCCCGGAACCTTAAAGAGGCATTGCTCATCCAGATCAAGCGATTGGGCATTGACAACTCCATCCTTGAAAGAATCATCTCAGAGCACATTAAAAACCTTGAAAATAAAAATTATAAAAAAATAGCAGGTGCCCTGAACATCACCATAGAAAACGTGATTGCCTGCGTGAATGTGATTAAATACCTGGAGCCCAAGCCCGGACGGAAATTTTCCTCGGAAGAGCCCCATTACATTCTGCCAGATATTTATGTATATAAGGATGGCGATGATTACAAGGTTGTCATGAACGATGATGGCCTTCCCAAGCTGAAAATCAACCGCTACTACAAGGAATCTATCTCCAACGGCACGGAAATACCCAAGGATGCCAAGGCATATCTCCATGAAAAAATGCAGGCAGCCTCCTGGTTGATTAAAAGCATTCACCAACGACAGAAAACCATTTATGCGGTGATGGAAAGCATTATCAAATTCCAACGGGATTTCTTTGACCATGGCGTTGCCCATTTAAAGCCCATGATACTCAAAGACGTTGCCGAAGACATAGAGATGCACGAATCCACCATCAGCCGGGTGACCACCAATAAATACGCCTACACCCCCCAGGGGATGTTTGAACTGAAATATTTTTTTAACAGCTCCATCAGACGCACCAATGGTGATGCCATGGCCTCTGAAAGCGTCAAGGAAAGAATTAAAGACCTTGTGGCCAAAGAAGATCCCCAGCACCCGTTGAGTGATAAAAAACTGGCAGCCCTACTGGAAGAGGACAATATAACCATTGCCAGAAGAACCGTGGCAAAGTACAGGGAGATGCTCTACATTCTCCCCTCCAGCAAACGAAAACAATTTTAGGGAGGTAACACTATGCAAACAGCCGTAACTTTCAAACGAATTGATCCTTCCGATGCTTTAAAGTCCTATGTTCAGAAGAAGATGGATCGCTTTGACAAAATGTTGGAAAGTCCCGCAGAAGCAACTGTGGTGCTTTCCGTGGAAAAAATCAGACACATTGTTGAAATCACCCTGATTTGCGATAAAATGAAACTCCATGCCCGGGAATCATCGGAAAATATGTACTCTTCCATTGATATGCTCGTGGAGAAACTTAAATCACAAATCAAAAAGAATAAGGAAAAAAGTCGACAGCATTTGTCCGGCAACAAACAGAGTATTAAGGATGAGGACCTCACCTTTGTCAACCCGGCCATGCCTGATACGGAAACTGCCATTCCTTCTCCGGAGAGTATCCCAGGTTCTGAAGTGGTGCTTGAATCCATAGACGTAAAGCCCATGGATGTGGACGATGCGGTGAGTCAGCTCACTGCGGGGGAGGATAATTTCTTTGTTTTCAGCAATGCCCGGACAGAGCGCGTCAACGTCCTTTACCGACGTAATGATGGAAACCTGGGTCTTATACAGCCCCGCAACTAATATTTTATATACTTCAGGTGTAGCCCTACATGAAAATATCAGAGATTCTTCACAGATCTGCCATTATTGCAGATCTGAAATCCAATGACAAAAAAGGCGTACTGGAGGAACTTGCAGCCGCAGTGTCCGACAAGACAGAGGCCGACAGCCAGCACATCTTAAAAGTCTTGCTGGAACGAGAACAGCTCGGCAGCACGGGAATCGGAGGCGGAATCGGAATTCCCCACGGAAAACTCAACGCCATCAATTCGATTGTGGTGGGGTTTGGACTCAGTCGTGGCGGTGTGGATTTTGATTCCCTGGACAACAAACCGGTTCACATTTTTTTCCTGCTGATTACGCCGGAGAATTCCACAGGAAGCCACCTGAAGGTGCTGGCCCAGATTTCACGTCTGCTCAAGCAGAGGAATTTTAAGGACCAGTTAATGAAAGCTGAAAACGTGGATGACATTATTCAAATCATCCATGATGTGGATGACGAGTTCTGAGTTCAATGGCTTAAAGCCAGGGAAAACACGCATGATATCGTGTCTTCCCTGGCTTGCTTCAGCCCCTCCCAGAGACAGGTCAGGGACAGAGGAAGCGCATTGACCGTCAGTCATCATCCGCCGGGAGATCATGCGTGAAAAATATAAAATTATTCATCATAACCGGTTTGTCCGGTTCTGGCAAAAGTACGGTCATGGCCGCCCTGGAAGATGCAGAATTATATTGCGTTGACAACATGCCCATGCCCCTTTTGCCCAAATTCCTTGAACTTCCCATTCAAAACACCCCTGGAATCAATGGATTTGCCTTTGTTATGGATATGAGAGCTGGGGATTTTTTATCACATTACACCGGCATCATGGAAGAGCTGCGGGAAAGCGGGTTTCATCCAGAAACCATATTCCTTGAAGCAGATGAAGACATATTGGTGAGTCGATACAGCCAGACCCGGCGGCACCATCCCGTGGATCATCATAAGACCCTCGTGGCCAGCATTCGTTCCGAAAAAAAGAAAATGCTTTCCATTCGAAGCACCGCTGACATCATCATCGACACTTCCACCCTGAACGTTCACCAACTCAAGGCAAAAATAACAGCCCTTGCCCAGAAAGAAAAATCCATAAAATCCCGGTTTAAGATCAATATCCTTTCCTTTGGCTTTAAGTATGGCCTTCCCAGGGAAGCAGATCTGGTCATGGATATGCGGTTTTTAAAAAACCCCTATTTTGTGCCCGAGCTGAAAGACCAGGATGGGGAATCCCATGGGGTAAAAGCCTTTGTTCTGAACACAGATGAAGCCGTTCAATTTTTTGAAAAATACCGAAGCCTTCTTGATTTTTTAGTTCCGTTGTATGAGAAAGAAGGAAAGGCTTACCTGACCATTGCCATTGGATGCACCGGAGGACGGCATCGCAGCGTTGCCATAGCCAGGAAATTATTTGAGTACCTGAACCATAAAAAAAAGACCGTTGCCATTACCCATAGAGACCTCAACAAGGATACAATGAAAATATGACAGGAATTCTTGTGATAACCCATGCTGGATTGGGGCGCTCTCTCATAGAGACCCTTGAATTTATCATGGATATGAAATATGAAAATCTTGCAGCCATCTCCATTGATATCAAGGAAAATCCAGATGTACTGCTAAAAAAAATTAAAAAAGGCATTAAAAAGGTAAGGCATGGCCAAGGAGTCATCATTTTTACGGATATGTTCGGTGGCACTCCCTCCAACTTGAGCTACTCCTTTCTTGAAGAGGACAAGGTTGAAGTGATGAGTGGCGTCAACCTGCCCATTTTAATGAAGGCCATGGACATAAGGGATAAAACCCCTTTGATGGAAACCGTCCAGATTCTGGTGGAATACGGTAAACGAAGCATTTCCCAGGCCAGTGCCATCCTCAAAGGGGAAGAAAATAGACGTGAATAAGCAGTGAGGCCAAGTCTGCGTCGCTGACGATTTTGTTAAATTCTGCCTTTATAGCCCAGATCGCATGATAGCATGTTAGGCGTGTCTACTCTTTCATATAACCCCCATGGCAGTCACCACTGCCACAACGAAAAATGAAAGTCCTTTAATCTTAGCATGTTGCTGAGATTTTCATATAAAACGGGCATGTTTTGACGGACACAACGAATATTGAGCATGATATCATGCCGCCCCCCCCGATGGGCAATGGGCCCGGCCGGAACCGTAGACGGCCCAATTGGCCGGTTCCTATTACCCCTCGGGGGGGGCTCTGCTGAGGTTGCCCGGAGGTTTTATTTTCTAACACAAAAGGAGCACATATGAGCAGAAAACCGTTGATTGCCGGAAACTGGAAAATGTTTAAAAATGGCCCCCAGGCCGTGGCCACCGCCGAAAAGCTGGCGCAGCTGGTCGGGGATATACAGGACAGGGATATCATGATCGCCCCCACCCTGCTTTCTTTACCCCTGGTGAGTCAATGCCTTACCGGAACCCCTGTAAAGACAGGTGCCCAAAACCTGTTTTATGAAGCACAAGGGGCTTTCACAGGAGAGGTCTCCGCCCAGATGATCAAGGCGGCTGGTGCAGACTATGTTATCATTGGCCATTCGGAACGTCGTCAGTATTTTCATGAAACAGATGAAAGCGTTTGTAAAAAACTCAAGGCCGCCTTTGAAGCAAACCTGACCCCCATTTTGTGCATTGGTGAAACCGATGGGGAAAAAAAAGAAGAAAAGACTTTTTATGTGCTTGACAAACAGATTCGAAATGGGTTAAAAGGGTTTCGTTCTGCCGATGAGTTGAACGGACTTGTCATTGCCTACGAGCCCGTATGGGCCATTGGAACAGGCAATGTGGCAACGCCGAAAGAAGTTGAAACAACCCATCAATATGTACGGTCTTTAATAATGGAAATTTTTGGAAAAGATCTTGCAAATGCCACCCGGATACTATATGGTGGTTCGGTCAAGCCAGACAACGTCTCAATTTTAATGTCCATGGAAAATATTGACGGTGCGCTGGTTGGCGGCGCAAGTCTTGAAGCTGATACTTTTATTAAAATAATTAAATTTGACTGATAAAATATGACAACTGTAATTCTCTCAATCCATGTAATTGCCAGTGTACTTTTAGTTCTCATTGTTCTTCTGCAAACCGGAAAAGGCGCAGACATGGGGGCATCCTTTGGGGGTGGCTCTGGACAGACGCTATTTGGAAGTTCCGGCCCGGCAACCATACTGGGGAAAATAACAACTGCGGTTGCTGTTATTTTTATGCTGACATCCTTGACACTTGCTTACAATGCAGGTCATCGAGCAGACAAAACAATCATGTCAAACGTATCAGCACCCGCACAGACAGAAGCACCTGTGCAGCCAGACAGCACTAAGTAAAATAAGCATTATGCCGAAGTGGTGGAATAGGTAGACACGCACGCTTGAGGGGCGTGTGGGGCGACCCGTGGGAGTTCAAGTCTCCCCTTCGGCACCATATATAAAAAGCCGCATACATTTTATTGTATGCGGCTTTTTTTTATTTAATCTTGATTTATACCTTTTTATGATTATAATTACTGAATTATGACTCAAAAATATGAAAATATACCCGACCCCCAGAAAATAGAAAAAGAACTTGGCGAATTTCTAAGCAAGAAATTCGGTGGAAAAGTCAAGGTGCTTTCTCCGTCAATGCTTCCCCAGGAAGACAAGACCGCCACGGGCCCCGCTGGCCTGAAAAAAAAGAAGGTGCTTGATTTTAACCTCACCCCATGGGAGCTGATCTCTTACCTGGATCAGTATGTGGTGCGTCAAAAACGAGCTAAATCCGTTCTTGCCACCAAAATCTGTACCCATTTTAACCGCATCCGTCATCTCAATGACCATCCCGACTCCAGTGGCAGCATCACCGGCAATATCAAGGCCAATATTCTCATGCTGGGCCCCACCGGCGTGGGCAAGACCTATCTTGTAAAACTCATTGCAAAAAAAATAGGGGTGCCCTTTGTTAAGGCAGATGCCACCAAATTTTCCGAAACAGGCTATGTGGGCGGAGATGTGGAGGATCTCATCCGGGATCTTGTAAAAGAGGCAGATGATGACATTGAGCTTGCCCAGTATGGCATTGTCTACATTGATGAGATAGATAAAATTGCCGCCAGCCCCAACTTACATGGCGCAGACGTTTCCCGGGCCGGAGTGCAGCGGGCACTTTTAAAACCCATGGAAGAGACCGAGGTGAATCTCAAGGTTCCCCATGACCCTGTCTCCATGATGCAGGAACTGGACAGCTTCCAGAAAACCGGCAAGCGAAGCAAAAAAAGTGTCAACACTGCCAACATCCTCTTTATTGTCAGCGGAGCCTTTTCCGGCCTCTCTGAGATTGTGCAAAAACGCATCACCCGCCAATCCATTGGATTTGGTGCCAGCCTTTCCCGGGAAACCCCAGAAAACGAACTTCTCAAGGCCCTTAAAACAGAAGATCTGTTGAAATTTGGCTTTGAATCTGAGTTCATTGGACGGCTGCCGGTGCGCTCGGTGCTGGAACCCCTGACCCAAAAAGATCTTTTTACCATTTTAAGAATGCCCAACAATCCCGTCATACTGGGTAAACGGCTGGACTTTACAGCCTATGGCATAGAAGCTGTTTTCACCGAAGCGGCCTTGGAAGCATTTGCCGGCATGGCATTTAAAGAGAACACCGGAGCCAGGGGGCTTGTCAGTGTCATTGAAGAGACGCTGATTCCCTTTGAAGAGGCCCTACCCTCCACCGGTATCCGCCGGTTCACCATCACACCCGAGGTACTATCCGAACCAGAAGCGTGTCTTGAACGACTGCTTTCCGGGGATCATGAAGAGGGCTTTGCCCGGATAGATGATGTGGCCCTGGGCCAGGAAAAAGCATTTATCCAGCACTATATCATCAACAATAAAGAGAGCCTGGATCGCACACACGGTATTGAGCTTTCTTCCCAGAGAAGTGAACTGGTTGCACAATATTTCTGCAAACACATCACCGAACTGGGAACGGCTGTGGAAAAAATAAAAGGTCATTACGAATCCGTTAAACAAATGGAGCTGAATTTTTTTAAACGCCATGAATTAAACATCGTTTTTGAAGATGATGCCATTGACTTTATTATGGAACAGTTCATTATGCATGGGGTCACATCGGAAGATATCATGGTTAAAATTTACAATGATTTTTACGATGGACTCAGCCTCATTTGTCAAAAATCTGGAAAAAACAGGTTTTGTATCTCCCGGCAGGCATTGCTGGAACATGAAACCTTTCTGGAAAACCTCATCAAGAAAGAGATATCATCATGATTGGAATTTCAAAGCTGTACTGTGCCACTGTGGAACCTTCGGATACCCTGCGTTACTCCCGCCAATCGGGCCAGTTACCCTCCCACCTGCTCCAGTTCTCAGCGGACAAAAAACCGGTGGTGGTGTGGAACATGACCCGACGCTGTAATTTAAGGTGCGTACATTGCTATGCACGATCCGAAGACGTCTCCTACGATAACGAGTTAACCCATGAACAGAGTCTTAAAATGATCGATGAACTGGCAGAGTTTGGCGTGCCGGTGATTCTTTTTTCCGGGGGGGAACCTCTGGTGCATCCACGGCTTGCCGAATATGCTGAATATGCGGTTAAAAAAGGCATGAGAGCTGTTGTCTCCACCAATGGAACACTTATCACTGCGGAAAAGGCAAAGGTTTTAAAGGAGATCGGCCTGTCCTATGTGGGCATCAGCCTGGACGGACTGGAAGAGACCCATGATAAATTCAGGGGACTCAAAGGCGCTTTTAAAAAGGCCATGCAGGGCATCAAAAACTGCCAGGAAGCGGGCATCAAGGTGGGTCTTAGATTCACCATCAATAAACGAAATGTCCATGAAATCCCCGGTATTTTTGACCTGCTTGAAAAATTGGAAATTCCCCGGGCCTGTTTTTATCACCTGGTTTATTCCGGTCGGGGCTCTGACATTGCAAAAGAAGATCTCAATCACCAGGAGACCCGGGACACCCTGGATCTGATCATGGAAAGAACCCGGGATCTTCATGATCGAAATAAGCCCAAAGAAATCCTCACTGTGGACAACCATGCCGATGGCCCCTACCTCTACATGAAATTGTTGGAGGAAGATCCAGAACGGGCCGCCGAAGTGCTGGAACTCTTGCAGATGAATGAAGGCAACAACTCCGGTAGGGGATTTGGATGCATCAGCTGGGATGGGGAAGTGCATCCCGACCAATTCTGGCGGGAAAAGAGCCTTGGGAACATTAAAGATAGCTCCTTTTCTGATATCTGGACAGATACCACCAATGAATTCCTCATGAAAATGAAGGACAAAAAAAATCATGTGGGGGGTCGGTGCAAAGACTGTAAATGGCTTTCCGTGTGTGCCGGTAATTTCAGGGCCCGGGCTGAATCCATCAAGGGCGATCCCTGGGATGAAGATCCCGCCTGTTATCTCACGGCTGAAGAGATTAAAAAAACCGACAAAGATACAAATAAGGAGGGGTGATCATGTTGTTTCCTGAATACCGACCCAGAAGATTAAGGGAAAAAGAGTCCTTTCGAAGAATGATCCGGGAAACCAGCCTTTCTGTGGATGATTTCATCCTGCCCTTGTTTGCCGTTGAAGGAAAGGGCATCAAAAACCCCATTGAACCCCTGCCAGGACAATTTCATCTTTCCTGCGACAACCTGGTAAAAGTGGTCAAAGAGGCGGCGGATCTTAACATTCCTGCGGTGATGCTTTTTGGGCTGCCCGGCAAAAAAGATCCCCTGGGCACCCAGGCTTATGCCAAGGACGGCATTGTGCAAAAGGCCATTAAAACCGTAAAAGATGCCCTGCCAGACATGACCGTACTTACAGATGTATGTCTGTGCCAGTACACCGACCATGGCCATTGCGGCATGGTGGACAAGGGGAAAGTGGACAATGATGCCACCCTGGATCTTTTGGCCAGAACTGCCCTGTCCCATGTAAAGGCCGGGGCTGACATGGTGGCCCCGTCGGACATGATGGATGGCCGCATTGGTGAAATTCGGGGCACATTGGATGAGGAGGGGTATTCCCACATTCCCATCATGTCCTATGCCGTGAAATATGCATCGGCCTTTTATGGTCCCTTTAGAAGTGCGGCTGACTCCACTCCCCAGTTCGGTGACAGAAGAAGTTATCAGATGGATCCGGCCAATGCCCTGGAAGCCGTGCGTGAAGCCACCATGGATGTGGAGGAGGGTGCGGACATCATCATGGTAAAGCCTGCCCTGCCCTATTTGGATATCATCGCACGCCTGAAACAGGAAATTGATCTTCCCCTGGCCGCTTACAATGTCAGTGGTGAATATGCCATGATCAAAGCCGCTGAAATGATGGGCTGGGTGGACGGCATCAAGGTTATCATGGAAAGCCTGCTCTCCATTAAACGGGCTGGAGCCGACACCATCTTGACCTATGCTGCCATGGAAGCGGCCCGGGAGCTTGCCAAATAAAAAAATAGTAAAACTGCCGTGGGTAAATTTTGTGTTTCACTTGGATTTGCCCACAATAAAATTTAAAAATGGTACCATGCCGCCCCCGGCAACTGGCCTGACCGGAACGGGAACGTCGGGGGGTATTTTTGCCCTTTTAGGCTAAACCACAGAAACTGCGGGCAAGTGTGTCCTCAAACAGAGTCTGTGCTTCTTAACGCCTAAAAGGGCAAAAATACTCCCCCTTTGGTTCCCAATGTTCCGATCAGGCCAGTTGCCGGGGGCTCTGCTGTGGGTTCTCCGGTGCCACATTTCGTATAAAACGACCATGGCAGTAACCGCCTGCCACAACGAAAAATGAAATTCCAATAATTCCAATACTTTGTACGGAGTTTCATATAAAAAAATTAATCACACAGGCCCCGGCTCCTAAAAGCCTGCACGGCCTGGAGGGAACACTTATGAATCCAGAGCATCAACATGGCCCGGGCACATCTTCCCACCCCCACGGTGGCTCCCATCCCCATGGCGGACACCCGGGAGGAGGTGGCAGTAAAAATGCCATTCGATTAGTTGCCTGGGAAACCACCAGACGCTGTAATCTTGCCTGTGTGCATTGTCGGGCCGCAGCAGAAGATCACGTCTACGACAATGAACTGGACACCAAAGCGGCCTTTAAACTCATGGATCAAATCCGGGAAACTGGCCAGCCCATTATCATTCTCACCGGTGGAGAACCCTTGCTCAGGGAGGATATTTTTGAGATTGCCGCCTATGGCACAAAGATTGGCTTACGGATGGTCATGGCCCCCAACGGCACCCTGATCACTGCTGACAATGCCAAAAAAATGAAAGAGTCCGGCATTAAACGCATCAGCATCAGCCTTGATGGCTCCACTGAAGAAGGACATGATAATTTTCGGGGAGTCAAGGGGGCATATAAGGGGGCACTTCAGGGCATTGAATATGCCAAGGCTGTGGGCCTGGACTTCCAGATCAACACCACCATCACCAAAAGCAACCTGGAAGAGATCCCCAAAATTCTTTCCCTGGCCGAATCCCTGGGAGCCGTGGCCCATCATATTTTTCTGTTAGTGCCAACGGGCCGTGGCAAATACATTGTGGACCAGGCAATCGATGCCCGGGAATATGAGAAAACCCTGAACTGGTTCTATGACCAGCGGGATAAAACCCCCTTGCAGTTAAAGGCCACCTGCGCCCCCCACTACTATCGGATTCTCCGTCAGCGGGCCAAAGAAGAGGGTAAAAAAGTCACCTTTGAGTCCCACGGACTGGATGCCGTCACCCGGGGATGTCTTGCCGGAACAGGTTTTTGTTTTATCAGCCACACCGGTGAAGTTCAAACCTGCGGCTTTCTGGATGTGCTTTGCGGAGACATCACCAAAAACACCTTTAAAGAGGTATGGGAAGATTCCGAGGTATTTAACAAATTAAGGGACTTTGACAACCTGGATGGAAAATGTGGCATCTGCGAATACCGCAAGGTGTGCGGTGGCTGTAGGGCCAGAGCCTTTGAGGCCACAGGCAATTATCTTGCAGAAGAGCCCCTTTGTACCTATCAGCCCCCGACTAAAAAAGGCTTATAAAAGCAAGCCAGGCTACACCCTAAAATTCAAACGCCGGAAATGAACAAAATTTTGTCCATCTCCGGCGTTTTTTATACAATCATGTGCAAGTTCTCAATAAATCAGTGGCAGTATAAAGAGAATAACTCCTTTTACCACCTATCATCATTATTTTCTCATAGTAGGTTTTCTGCCATGAGCGTTGTTGCATACGAAACTGTAGCACCAAAGCACCGACAGCAGAGCCCCCGACGGCTGCCCTGAATCGGAACATTGGGAACCAAAGGGGGAGGATTTTTGCCCTTCCAGGCGTTAAGAAGCACAGATTTTGTTTGAGGACGGTGCCCGCGGCAATAGTGGTTTAGCCTGGAATGGCAAAAATACCCCCCGACGTTCCCGTTCCGGTTCAGGGCAGCCGGTTGGGGGCGGCATGATGCCATTGTATTATTAAATAAGTGTACCCTTTTTAGATTAACCCAAGAGAAAGAGCCCGCTCAATACCTCGTCCCAAAACCATTTTTGAAATTTGAAAGGGAGAGAATACTGCAAAAAGGATACACTCTTATTAAATCCTTATTTTAAGGCGTTCAAGGTCAAAGTAATGGGGCGATTATCATCCCCATCCTCACTAAAGGCAATGGGGCAAGGTTTCCGATAATGATCCCCACCAGGCCCTGCGGCAAGCCATTCTTCCCGGAGCCCCTTGACAACCTGAAAGGCAGTTGAGTCCAATTCCACAATGCGTTTTTCCATGACCAGGGCCAATTTCCCCTTACGCTCTTCCAGATGCATGAGCCGGGCAATGGGAATACCAAGAGGTTCCCATTTTGACATCTCTTTGTCCAGGTTTCGAATCACAGCCATCTGTCCAGTGGCCCCATTGGCAATGAGCCCAAAGGCGGTGAGGCCCAAATTATAGGTGTAATTACAATCAAACCGGGTGGGATTACTTCCCCGGCCATCATACCCGTAAAAATGGTTCTGGGTTTTAAAATCCGGTACCGATTTTTTGTAGATGGCTTTCAGGGTAGTCGGGATATCCCCCTCCTGGGAAACCAAATTGGCATCCTCCAGGGCAAGTCTCAATGTCTTCATGGAAATAATGGTGGGTTTCACCAAAAGATGATCGGTACCACCATAATTTATAAACAGTACCTCACCATAAACATCGGCATCCAGGGCCGCATCTGCCATGAATTTACGGTAAAGAGCGGGCTCAATGCCCACCTTGTAGGTTCCTTTTTCTTTGAGAATCCCCAGATAGTCCTTTACCATATCCATGATGATCTTTTCTGTCTTCACCTGGGAAAATTGGAAATTCCCGTGGGTATCCCGCTCCACCAGCAGCCCTTCCTGGAAAAAGGACGGCAAATCATTGAACAACTCATCATCCCTGGCATTCCAGATGGGGGAGGCATCCTTTTCGCTGATCCCCCGGGACAGCCGCCTGAGATAGTCAACCTTTGCATCCAGGCTGGGAAAGGAAGCATGGAAATCCAAATCATGGATATGGTTGTAATCACCGATGATGGTGTTTAGCTTGATGATGAAAGTCTGGATTTCATTGATAAACTCCAGTACCCCTTCGGGAATAATCATGACACCATAATTCTTTCCATGGGCCGCCCGGCTTACAATCACCTCACAGACAAGCCGGGAGAGATGCCGCAGGGTGATGCCATAGGCCGTGTAATCAACGATGCCAGCCTTTTCTGCGGCTTTGACCCGCTCTTGATCCACATAATCGGCCAGGTCCTCACCAATGAGGGTGATGTTGGCATGGGTCTGCAATGCCGCTTCCAGTGCCAGATGGCTTGCCACCCGCCCCATAACTTTACAGATATGCCAGTATTTAAGGTCTGAACTGGCATCGGTGCAAAGGTTGCTGATATTCTGGGAAAACGCCCGGGCCGCTGTGTGAAAACCAAAGGAGACAGCACACAGGGTTTCACCGGATTCCGAAGTCACCTGGATATCCCCATCAATGGTTTTGGGAATCCCCAGTACCTGAATGCCATCGGCTTTAAGTTCCTGGGCCATGAACGCCGCATTGGTGTTGGAATCATCCCCCCCCACAATGACCAGGGCATCCAGCCCCAGTTTTTTGCAGGCCTTTCTGGAAAGTTCCATTTTCCCAGGGGTATCAATTTTGCTCCTACCGGTTTTAATCATGGTAAACCCGCCCATGTTCCGATGGGTATCCACAAGATCTGCCGTGATTTCAACATATCGGTTTTCAAGAATGCCATCGGGTCCCAAAATAAACCCAAATATCTTGGAATCAGGATTGGCCTTTTTTGCCGCATCAAAAATACCGGCAATCACATTGTGCCCCCCTGGTGCCGGTCCCCCTGAAAACACAATACCAATATGCCGTTTTTTCTTAAAAAAAGCAGCGTCCCCGGCATCAGCAGTTTCCCCATCCACCAGCTTTTGGACATGGTTGTTTATAATATCCGGCAATGCTTTCAGGGCCTCTTTGTTCAAGGAAAACTCATATTGTTCCTGGGATTCCAGGGCAATGGAATCCGCATTGAACACCCCGCAGGGCTGAGGTTTATAGGAACGCCGATTTTCTGTTTCTCTACTGACATCGGCAATGACCCGGGCAACATCAGGTCGGTGCAAAAGTATATCAAGATCATTTTTTTTCATATCGATCATGGGGGTCATCTCTTGTTGTATGAAAAATTTGGTTTATGAATTTATGAATTATTATAAAATTTGTTTTAAGAACAACTTGGTACGATCATGGCTGGGATTGGTAAAAAAGTGTTCCGGTGTCCCTTCTTCCACGATTTTCCCGTCATCCATGAAGATCACCCGATCAGCCACTTCCCTTGCAAATCCCATTTCATGGGTCACCACCACCATGGTCATTCCCTCCCGGGCAAGGGTCTTCATGACCTCTAATACCTCACCGATCATCTCCGGGTCCAGGGCAGAGGTGGGTTCATCAAAAAGCATGGCCTTGGGGTTCATGGCAAGGGCTCTTGCAATGGCCACCCGCTGCTGCTGTCCACCGGACAATTGATCGGGGTACACATTTTTTTTATCGGCAATACCCACCTTATTTAAAAGGGCCATGGTGATCTCTTCTGCCTCCTTTGAAGACCGTTTTCTCACCACGTTTTGGGCCAGACTTACATTATCTTTCACCGTTTTATGGGGAAACAAATTAAAAGATTGAAACACCATGCCCACTTCTGCCCGGACTTTATTAATATCGGTCTTGGGATGAAGGACATCCACCCCATCGATGAGAATATGTCCTTTATCTGCGGTTTCCAGACGATTCAGGCAGCGCAAAAAGGTACTTTTACCTGATCCGGATGGCCCAATAACCACCACCACTTCTGCCCGGGCAATGTTTTCAGAAACATCCACAAGGGCATCCACCCTGTGGGGAACCATAAAGGTTTTTGATATATTATTAACGTTGATCATGAATGGATCATCCTTTTCTCAAGATATTGTAGCAGCATGGAAAGGGTAAAGGTAAGCACAAGATAGAGTATGGCACAGACAAACCACAACTCAAAGGGCTGAAGGCTTGTGGTGACCACCTCCCTTGTTGCCTTTGTCAACTCCCGGATGGCAATGATACCCAACAGGGATGAATCCTTGATAAGACTGATGAATTGGCCAGCCAAGGGGGGAATAATCCTGATAAACGCCTGGGGCAGAATTACATGATACATACTCTGGGCATAGGTCATGCCAAGGCTTCGGGAGGCTTCTGTCTGACCTTTATGGATGGACTGGATGCCGGAGCGAACAATTTCCGCCACATAGGCACCGGTGAATGTGGCAAGGGATGCCACACCAAACCACAAAGGGGGAATTTGGGTGATACCATATTGGGCCAGCATCGTATTCACAAGGGTTCCCAGCACAAAATACCAGATGAAAATTTGAACCAGCAGTGGCGACCCCCTTACCAGCTCAATGTAGGTGATGGCGAGCCATTTAAACGCAGGGTTGGAGGAAATTCTGGCAAGTCCGGCACACAGCCCCAGGAGAATACCAAAAATAATGGCAACAAAACTGACCTTAAGAGTGAGCCATAATCCTTGGAGCAGAATCCCCACCTGCCATTTATGGTAGGAGCCTAATACATCTCCTTCAAAGAGACTGTCCCCCTCATAAATCCTGACATCTTTGGAAGGATATGCATAGTCAATACTGTCACCATCATCACCGTTAATCCGGATGAGGGTCCCGTTTGTGGTATCTTCAATACTCTCAACGGTGCCTGCGATATTTGTTCGCACCTCAATTTCTTCATTAAAAAAGAAATATTGGGGGACACGGTACCACCGCCAGGTATAATCAATTTTAAGGGTGCAATAGTAAAGACTGCCAACACAGGTGGCCATAATTAAAAAAAAGACAATGACCCACATATAGTAGGTTCTTTTCTGCTGTTTTTGAAGTAGAGAGGAAGTGGATTCCATATGGGTTGTAACTCCCGTTGTAAACTCAAATTTCGTAATGGGGTGCCGTTGCATGGAATCGTGACTGGATTATTGTATTTTCTGGGGTGATACCCATAACGTTTTAAGAAAAAACACAACAAAAAAAACCCGGTCTGGCCACCGGCGATGAAGTCCGAAAGTTGCGATGTAGATAAGTTCAACTTTTTGCCAAGGAGTCCCCTTCTGAATCTCTGATCCAGAAGGGGACGTTGACCTTTTTGAAAATACGCGTACTTTTTCGGGCATCCTTCATATGATCTCAAAAGTAGTTTACACTTTTTAAAGGACAATCGCCATAAAATGGCTGGTCACCCTGTGAAAGTGTAAAGTAGGAATGAAGGATGCCCTTTTTCGGAGCAGTTTTATTGAACGTTCTTCATCCAATCCGTGGAGCGAATCCACTTGTTATAAATTTTGTCGTATCTTCCATCGTTTTTCAACTGACGCAGAAAATTGTTAAGAAAATTCATGAAATCCGGATCCCCTTTGTTGATGGCCCAGGCAAGGGGTTCAAACGTAAAGGGTTCATCAAGGAAAACAACCTTTCCTTCACCCTGATTTGCCATAAACACAACACAAAAGGGAAGATCATAGACAAAGGCATCGGCCTTTCCATTTAGCACTTCCAGGGAAGCTTCCGTTTCTGTTTCAAAGGATTTGTAGGTACATTTGGAAATTTTTCTTTTCACTGCCATCTCTCCGGTGGTGCCCAGTTTTGAGGTGACAATGTACTTGGGATCATTCAGGTCTTTATAAGATTTAACAACCCCTTCATGTTTTTTGTTCAACAGGATGGTCTGACCCACAATGATATAGGGATCGGCAAAACCGACCTTGAGATTTCTCTCCTGTGTCACTGTCATACCAGAAGCAATGATATCAAACTTATCTGTGATAAGAGAGGGAATAATGCCGTCCCAGGCAGTATTAACGGGAACAAATTTAACGCCCATCGCCTTGGCCATTTCCTTTGTGATATCAATATCAAAGCCCACAAAACGACCTTTCTTATCGGTCATCTCAAAGGGCATGTAACCCGCCTCAAACCCCACCCGAAGCTCCCCTTTTTTGATGATTTTTTCCAATGTGGATTTTTGAGCAAGTTCGATATCCGCAGCAAATGATGCGGTACCTGCAAAGAAAACCACTCCCACTATCAGTGAAAGTAAAACAGATATACTCTTCTTCATGAAACACTTCTCCTTTAATTGGGGGTCAATATGACAGCCTTGTCCATAGGGACAAGACAAAAAAAACAAAAAAGAAGGTGCCAGCATTCAGCACCCACTGAAGACACACCTCAAAGAACATATTCCAATTTTTTAAAAGTAAACTAAAAACCGGGGTTTCTGTCAAGAAAAACATGATAGACGACACTTATATTCCAAGCCCGAAGGCTGGAGTTCCCAGGAATGGATAAGAATACAATGGCTATTTGAATCTTTAGGCCACTCATGATATGAAAATGACATGGCGTGTTTAATTTTAAAAAATACAACCTGTTTGGAGACATAAATATTGGGAATTTTTAACAGTCTGAAAAAAGGACTCAGCAAAACCCGGGCAATCCTTCTCACCGATGTAAATGATCTGTTTTCCTCGGAAAGGGAAATTGATGATGACCTCCTTGAAGAGTTGGAGGAAATATTGATCATGTCGGATCTTGGCATGGATGTCACCATGGAAATCATGGAAAAAATATCCAAAAAAGCTAAAAAACTGAAAACAGCGGATGAGCTTAAATCCATTCTCAAAGAGGAGCTTAAGTCTCTGTTCCCTAAGACCCCACCCATTGAAACCGAATCACAAACCACCGGTCCCCGGGTGATCATGGTGGTGGGGGTCAACGGCACCGGCAAGACCACCACCCTTGGCAAACTGGCGGTGAAATTCACGGCCGAAGGCAAAACCGTGCTCATCGCTGCGGCTGACACCTTCCGGGCAGCTGCTGTTGAGCAATTGGAGATCTGGGCCAATCGGGCCCAGGTTAAGATGATCAAACACAGAGAAGGCGCTGACCCGGCTGCGGTGGCCTTTGATGCCGTGGAAGCATCCATTGCCCGGGGCATTGATATCCTTCTCATTGATACTGCCGGTCGATTACACACTCAAAAGAATCTCATGGAAGAGCTGAAAAAAATAAAACGATCGGTGGGGAAGCGGCTGGCCGGTGCCCCTCATGAAGTATTAATGGTGCTGGATGCCACCACCGGACAAAACGCCCTGTCCCAGGCAGCTTTATTCAATGATGCCGTGGGAATAACGGCCCTGGCCCTGACCAAGCTTGACGGAACCGCCAAGGGGGGCGTGGTTGCCTCGGTGGCAAGAACCATGGATGTTCCATTAAAATATATTGGTGTGGGAGAAGGGGTGGAAGATCTACAGGATTTTGATGCCACCTTGTTTGTCAATGCACTCTTTGATTAGGAAACTAATTAACTTGTCCGTTGTAAATTCTCATAACCTATTTAGTTTATTATTAAAATAAGGAGCAGTATGAAATGGCTGTCATCGTTAAATATGTCGTTATCAGAAATGGAAACGAAAAAATGACATTTACAACAAAGAAAGAGGCCGATGCCCATGATAAGATGCTGGATATCGCAGAGAATCTTTATCATTTTATCAAAACCAAGAACATGGAACTCAGTGAAGAGCAAATGGATGAGCTCTCCTTATGTCTGGCAAAAAACAAAACTGTACTTCTCCAACTGCTGAAAGGGAGTAAAGTCACTCAACCTTCTAAAACCACTGCAGCAAAAAAAGAAGAGTCCCCTGCTCCCCTGCAAAAAGTTGTGAAAAAAGAAGCCGAAAACACCAAGGCTGCTTCAAAATCAGATGAAGGCGGTGGGGAAAAAAAGAAAAAGCCAAAAACAGGAAAACAGAAAAAAACTGCCTGAAATAAACAAGCCCCACAGCCAAGAAGACTGGAGGGCTTAAGTGACAACCTGGCTATTGCGCCTTCCGATTCTGGAGGATATCAACCACTTCCTGGGCAATTTGAAGCTCTTCATTGGTGGGAATCACCCAGATCTGCACACGGCTTTCCGATGTGTGAAGGGCCTTTGGTTCTGAAATTCTGCCCCGGTTTTTTTCCAGATCCAGTTCCATGCCAAGCCCGGACAGATTGGCACACACCCCGGCCCTGACAATGTCATCATTTTCTCCGATGCCGGCGGTGAAGATGATTCCATCCACCTGGCCCAGGGCTGCGGTGTAGGCTCCGATGTACTTCTTCACCTGGTAGGTGAACATATCAAGGGCCAGGGTGGCACGCTGGTTCCCTTTTTCCCCGGCAGCGTGGATATCACGCATATCATTCATGCCGCAAATGCCCTTGAGTCCACTTTTTTTATTAAACACCGTATCCATTTCATCTGCGGTCATCCCGGTATTTTTCATGACATAGCGCTGGATGGCTGGATCAATGTCACCGGTGCGGGTTCCCATCATCACACCGGCAAGGGGGGTCATTCCCATGGAGGTATCAATGCACCGACCTTTTTCCACAGCCGAAATGGAGCAGCCATTGCCCAGATGAACCGTGATCAAATTTAAGTCATTGATGGGTCTGTCCATGTGGATGGCAGCGGCCCGGGCCACATATTTATGGGAGGTGCCATGGAACCCATAGCGACGCACCCGCATTTTTTCATAAAATTCATAGGGTAAGGCATAAAGAAAAGCTTTGGCTGGCATGGTCTGGTGGAACTCAGTGTCAAATACGGCAATGTTGGGAATTTCTGGGAACAGGGCCTCAGCAACGTCAATGCCCATGAGATTGGGGGGATTGTGCAGCGGTGCCAGGGGGTTATTTTTTTCAATACTTTTTTTAATATCCGCATCAATGATGGTGGCCGCACGAAAATATTCTCCCCCCTGAACCACCCGGTGCCCAATGGCACTGATCTCATCCTTGCTCTTGATCACACCGGTCTTGGCATCAATGATCAAATCCGCAACCAGATGCATGGCCTCTCGATGATCTGCTATTTTTTCTTCCCGGACAAATTTTTCTGGAGCGGGGCCGGTGAATTTCTTGTGGGTGACATCCCCCAGGGCGTCCCCGATTCTCTCCACAACTCCGCCTGCCATGACTTTATTTTCCACCATGTTCAGGAGTTGATATTTTAAGGAAGAGCTTCCGGCATTGATCACAAGTACAATCATTTTATTTTCCTAAGTTTCAAAATTTTTATAAATTTGGGGGCATCCTTCAAAAGCGTTTTACACTTTTTTTATCATTCCCCATTTGTGGGGCTTTTTCCCAAAAGATTGTAAATTACTTTTGGGGTCATGTGAAGAATGCCAAAAATCTAATATCTAAAATATCAGACATCAGATTCATATCAAGAAAATTCTTGCATTCAGACCTAATAAATATTATTAGTCAGGATAAAATAAATATAGTATACTATTATAATAAACTCTTCAGTCTTAAGTTCTGTGCATGTTGTGTGTTTAGATTTGCTAACTCCTTGAAATTATAGAGCCTGTGAATTAAAACTTAATTTAATAGGTCTTAATTATTTCAATGCGTTATGAGAACTTAGGACTCTTGAGTAATAAATATTATCCCATAAAATGATAGCCTTTGGGCAATTACCGGAAAAAACATGAGTCTGTAAAAATTGCCTGATGGCACGAAATCTAACAACAGCATTATTTTATAACTGCCACAACGAAAAATGAAAGTCTTTTTAATTCCAGCGTGTTGCTGAGACTTTCTTATAAACGGGCATGTCCTGCTGAACATAACGAATATTGGGTCGTAGACGCGGAGCCAAATGGCATTATGCCGCCCCCCCCCGACGGGCAATGGGCCCGGCCGGAACCGTAGACGGCACAATTGGCCGGTTCCTATTACCCATCGGGGGGGGGGCTCTACTGAGGTTCCCCAGAAGTTTTATTTTCTAACAAAAAAAAGGAGGCAAGTAAAACACATGGATACTTATTACATTGACGGACAATTCATTGAAGAGGACAAGGCAACCCTGTCGGCCAAAGACATCACCGTACTCAGGGGATTTGGAGTATTTGATTTCCTGATCACCTACAACAAACGTCCCTTTTATCTGGAAGCCCATGTGGCCCGTCTTGAAAACTCTGCAAAAAAGATCGGGCTGATCCTCCAGCATACCAACGCCGAAATCTGTGACATTGTCCACCAAACCATTGAAAAGAACACCCACCTTGAAGAATCCAACATCCGCATCGTCTACACCGGCGGCATCAGTCCCGATGGGGTAACCCCCCAAGGCAATGGGAAACTCATGGTCATGGTCACCCCCAAATATGTGCTCCCGGACTGGTGGTATGCCGATGGAGCAGCCGTCATAACTGTTGCAATGGAACGCTTTATCCCAGAATCCAAGAGCACCAACTATCTTTCTGCTGTATTTGCCCAGCAAGAGGCCCACAAAAAAGGGGCCATTGAAGCCATCTATGTGGACAGGGAAAATCGGGTTTTGGAAGGTACCACCACCAATTTTTTCGCCTTTAAAGGAAATACGCTCATCACACCCCCTGATGCCATGTTGCCCGGTATTACCCGCAGCGTTGTTTTGGATCTGATCAAGGATAAGTTTACCCTGGAAATGCGTCACATTGACATGGAGGAACTCAAAGAGATGGACGAAATTTTCATCACCGCCTCCAACAAAGAGATTGTTCCTATCATTAAAATTAATGACATGGTTGTTGCAGATGGAAAACCCGGTGAGAAAAGCCGACAGGTCATGGACCTTTTTAAAGCGTATACAACCGCCTATGGACAACAACGAAAGGCGTCCTGATGTCCCCTGTCAACGCCGCATTATTGCCCCAGACGCTGTGAATATGGACTTTATGCCGACGGGTATACAAGTACCAGTGGTGGGCCGGGTGTGCATGGATTTCACCATGATTGATGTGGGGACCGTTCCTGGTGTTCAGGTGGGTGAGGAGGTGATCATACTTGGCAACCAGGGGGATGTTAATATCAGTGCCGAGGATATTGCCGAACTGTGCGATACCATTAATTATGAGGTGGTGGCATCCCTCACCCGGAGAATGCCCATCAGATACACCCATGGAAAGGAGAACAAGTAAATTGACAACACTTCCTTTGATAAATTGGGAAACAGGAACAATTACCCTGCCCTCTTCTGAACAAAATTCAGACTCAACGTCACCCCTCCCCCTCACAGAGGTAATGATTGCCGGGGACTGGGTTCCCATCCGACATTTTGCTCCCATCATAGAAAACAATCCTGCCTCCATCTATGGAGATGTCTACCCCCTGCTCACGGCTTCAGATCTTTCCATTGTAAATCTGGAAGCTCCCCTGAGTGACAACGGCCTGCCCATATGGAAAAGCGGCGCAGTATTCAAGGGAGAAACGTGTCACGTCAAAGGACTTACAAAGATTCCTTTTGATGTGGTGACCCTGGCCAATAACCATATGTTTGATTTTGATCAAGACGCATTCCAGGAGACATTGGACACCCTGGATAGACATAAAATTAAACATCTGGGTGCCGGGAATAATATTGAGGAGGCCCAAAAGCCTCTGATTATAAAGCTCAACGATCTTACCATTGCCCTTGTGAACTTCAGTGAAGGAGAAGATCTCAAAGGGGCAGAAGCAGAAAAACCCGGTGTCATGGGTTGGGATCTGGATCTCATGGAAGAGACCATCAAAGGATTAAAGGGCAGCGTTGATTTTATCATTGCCATCAGCCATTGCGGCATTGAGTACATCCCTTTTCCACCGCCTTATGTGACCCGGGCTTTCCACCGCATGGCCGATGCCGGAGCTGATATTGTCATTGGCCATCATCCCCATGTACCCCAGGGGGTGTCTGTGCACAATGGCGTTCCCATCTGCTACAGCCTGGGCAATTTTGTATTTTTCCAGGATACCCAACTGGTGCACCGAAAACAAGGGTACATGGTCAAAGCAATTTTACAAAAGAATCAGCCACCGGCCCTGGAGTTGATCCCCTATAATATTCATACAAAGGGAGTCTCTTTATTAAAGGGCGCGACCAGAGATACTTTTTTCTCGGAATTAAAGGAAATTTCAAGGCCCCTTGAAACCACCCAGGGCATTGAAGATGCTTGGCACGGGTTTCTCCACCAATATGGTACCCAGGGGTTTTTCAATGAAATTGAAACCCTCATGAACCGCATGAAAGAAGAGCCGGAAAAAGGAGCCGCCATGTTCAGGAACCGATTGACCACCCTCCAGCATTTTCATCACTGGAAGGATGCCCTGACCCGTATGGTGGAAGGAAATATAGAAGTTTCACCCCAATGGGCCCGGGATTTGAACCAAAAATGGCTTACCCAGACCCTGGATGATGTAAAAAATTTAGTGGGCAGCGATCAGGGGAAAAAGAGATGACCGATGGGCCGGAAAACAAAATAGGTGCACAAACCATTCTGGTCACCGATTCGGGGCTGGGGGGATTGTCGGTGTTCACCGAAATTGCCAATCAGCTCAAGGCTGGTTCTCCCTGGCAACGGGTCAAGCTTGTCTATTTCAGCGCATGGCCAGAAGTGGATAGAGGATATAATCATTTACCGGATATGGATACCAAAGCCCGGGTGTTTCACAACGCCATGACCGCCATGGCAGCCTATGATCCAAACCGAATTTTCATTGCCTGTAACACCCTTTCGGTGATCTATCCCCTGACCCGTTTCAGCACAGAAACAGATATTAAAGTCACCGGCATTGTGGATGACGGGGCCGCCATGATCCACGAAGCGCTTGCTAAAACCCCGGACAGTCAGGTGATTATCTTTGGCACTCCCACCACCACCTCGGCCCGATCCCATGAGATCCGGCTCAAGGAGATGGGCATTGAAGGAGATCGCATCATCAATCAGGGCTGTGTAAACCTGGCCGGAAAAATTGAAAGGGATCCGTACAGTGCCATTGTTCCGGAAATGATTGACGACAATGTCAAACAGGCTGCTGCCCAAATGAACAAAACTGGGGGCCGGGTGTTTGCAGCCCTTTGCTGCACCCATTTTGGGTATTGCCGGGAACTTTTCATGGAAGCCATCAAAAAACATATCACCGAAGATGTGGTCATACTCAATCCCAACGAAGCCATGGCCCACCGTGCCATGGCCCATGAGACATCGATCACGGCTAACCCTGAAATTTCCATGCACATTGTCTCAAGGATTCCCTGGGAAAAAAGCAGAATTGATGCTTACAGCCGCATGTTAAAGGAAGTTTCTCCTGAAACAGTGGAGGCTCTTGGCAAATATGAATTGAACCCTGGATTGTTTGCCCTGGTGTGATTATGCATGGGCAGACCTTATTCTGGTCTCGGCCTGCCCACAACGAAGCGTGAAAGAATGTTAGGCGCGTCTACTCTTTCATATAAACGGGCATGCCCTGCTGGACACAACGAATATTGGGTCGTAGACGCGGAGCCAAATGATATCATGCCGCCCCCCCCCGACGGGCAATGGGCCCGGCCGGAACCGTAGACGGCACAATTGGCCGGTTCCTATTACCCATCGGGGGGGGGCTCTGCTGAGGTTGCCTGGAAGTTCTATTTTCTAATAACATACATGGCTGCGAAACCAGCCACAACGAAAAAAGAAAGTCCTTTAATTTTAGCATGTTGCTGAGACTTTCATATAACACCTACATGGCTGTAAAACCAGCCACAACGAAAAACGAAAGCCCTTTAATTCCAGCGTGTTGCTGGGACTTTCATATAAAAAAAAATGGAGATTAAAAATAATGAAAAAGGTACTCATCATCACTGGCCCTGCTGGCGACGCCCAGGGCTGGGGAGATCTTTCCGTCACCCAAGAGGTGTGCAAAGCCATTAATGAAGGTGAAAACAGCGCGGAGATTGCCTTTGTCAACAACATGACTGAATTTTATAAAGCCATTGAAGAAAAAGAATACGATATCATCTGGAGCTGCCTTTATTACATCAACAGCAAGTTAGATACCATTGGTTTAAATGAAGATGGAGAGTGGTTTGCCGATATTTTTGATGAAAGGAAAATTCCTTACATTGGTCCCAATGCCGCCACCATGAAGGCGTTGATCAATAAAACAGCCACCCACGACATTCTCACAGCAAAGGGTATTTCAGTTCCCTATCACTACCAGGTTGATAGAGATGATGTGCTGCCAACCCTGACCTACCCCGCTTTTGTAAAACCCAGCTATGAGTCCAGATCCGTTGGCATTAACGATGACAGTGTGGTGAACTCCGAAGCAGAGTTAAAAAAACAGGTGGCCTATATCCACGATACCTATGATCAGCCTGCCCTGGTTGAGGAGTATCTTCCCGGTGATGAGTACACAGTTTTGATGCTGGGCAATGGTCAGCACCAGGAATTTTTGCCCGGTCAGGTACTGGTTGATCCTGCCCTTTTTGGCAAATACCCCATCCTTAGAAGTGACTTAAGAGGTGTGGGTGCGACCAAAATCAGACCTGCCGGAGAATATTCCGATCTGGCCAATGAGCTTTGCAGCCAGGCCATGGAAGCCCTTAACTGTCTGGATCACGTCCGGGCTGACATGCGCATGGATGCCAATGGGATACTTAAAATAATTGAAGTCAACGGAATTCCCGGATTAAAACCCATTAAAAGCTGGAGTCCCCAGATGTTCACCATGCACCACGCCTCTGGGGATGAAGCCCAGGATTATAAAAAGCTGGTGAATCACATTGTTACTTCAGCTCTGGCACGCTTTGAACTGATTTAGATAGACCCACCATTTTTAGATTGTATGAAAAAACGGCTTATCAGGAAAAACTCCATGCCCCTACCTTTTATAGATTCAATCAAAAAACAAATATCCCAACAGGGAGGTATTTCAGGAACAGATTCTTCACAGGGATTTGCCTATGATTTTGATTTTTCCACCCCCATCATTGCCACGGCCATCCACGCAGGGCACCATGTCCGGGATGAATTAATCCCCCTCATGGAAATCCCACAGAACCAGCGCCTGTTTGAAGAAGACACCGCCACTGAAGAGATGATTCAAGGTCTTTCCAATACCATCTGGGGACTGGAATCCCGGGCCGTGTACGATCTGAATCGATCACCGAACCTGGCGCTTCCCCTTACCCCGGAAAAGTTCTGGGGCATCAAGGTCTATGGAACCCAGCCCACACCGGAAATGAACCAAAAAAGTCTGGAGTTACACGCCCGGTTTTACGATTTCATGGGAACTATTGTCTCCCATATGCTGGACAAATTTAATGTCTGCATTGTTCTGGACATCCACTCCTATAATATATCCCGCCAAATAGAAAAAGGGTTTGCCCCACCGCCGGTATTTAACTTGGGTACAGAATCTCTGGATCGTGTTAAATGGAAAAAACAGATCCAGACCTGGATCATGGCCCTTGAAAGCATCTCCCTGCCCCGGGGAATAACCACCACAGTGGCTGAAAATGAGGTATTCTCAGGTAAAGGACAACTGTGTGAATGTCTCAGTACCTGGGATGATCGTATTCTGGTATTGCCCACAGAAGTGTCCAAGGTATACATGGATGAACATTCAGGAAAAGTGTATGACGATGTAGTTGAGGCGATTCGTAATGAGTTCCATAGAATTATCCCTCAACTTTCCTGGTGATACACGAAAATCAATTTTTGGGGTTGGTTCTAAGTACCCATGCATATATTTTTCGGTATTTCACAGATATATACCATTGATATTTATGAGTTTTATTTTGAGGAATATATGCTCGGGTACTTAACGTTGGCCAATGATCACTTTAATTTCAACAATACAAGGAATGAAAACATGAAAACAATCGGCCTGTTAGGTGGTATGAGTTGGGAAAGTACCCTGGATTACTACCGTGCGATTAATAAAGGCGTTAAAAAAACACTGGGTGATTTGCACTCAGCAAAGATTGCCATGTACAGTGTTGATTTTGAACCCATTGAAAAATTGCTACAATCTGGAGATTGGGAAGGCATTTCTAAAAGACTTTCAGACGCAGCAAAAAGCGTTGAGGCTGCCGGTGCTGATTTTTTACTCATCTGCACAAATACCATGCACAAAATTGGCCCTGAAATTGAAAAGGCCGTTCAAATCCCCCTACTACATATTGCCGATGCAACCGCAGAAGTTCTTGTGAGTGATGGAATTAAATCAGTTGGATTATTGGGAACATCCTTTACAATGGAACATGACTTTTACAAAGGCAGATTGAACAGCAAATATGGTCTCAATGTGCTGATACCAAATGATGATGACAGACAAATTGTACACGACATCATATTTCAAGAGCTTTGTCTTGGAAAAATTGAGCCTAAATCAAAGGCTGAATATTTGCGCATTATAAAAACCCTGGCAAACCAGGGGGCTGAGGCGGTGATACTTGGCTGTACAGAAATTGGAATGTTAGTAAACCAATCTGATACCAGCGTTAGGCTTTTGGATACCACCGCTATTCATGCAGAGAAGGCTGTCGAGTATGCAATGGCAATGTGACAAAACGCCATAAGAGGCTTTATCTCCAATAAAACTTGATTCTCAACCAATCATTTAAAACGAAAGTGCTTAATCTCACACCTTAACTGAACGCTCAAAAAGCAGGCACAACTGGTCATAAAAATTTAATCTTATACTCGATGTTTAAGTTTTTTTTAAACCTTTAATATAATTACATAATATCACTTAGCTTCTTAAATAAATATCTTATTGGCATGGTTTTTAATATGTAACAATATCAGTAATTTATGCTTTATTGGTGATTTTGAGTCACAAAAAAACATCATCCACAAGCATAGTGTTTACAATGGTTGCACAAAAGCTTGAACATCGATTTATAGGTTTTTTGGCATCCTTCATTTCCCAATTTACACTTGTTAGAGCAATGTCCCCATTTTTCGGGAATCATTCCTCCAAAAGTGTAAATTACTTTTGGGTTGATATGAAGGATGCCGGTTTTTTATATGAAAATGAAGTGTCTAAGTAGCTTCAGCAGAGCCCCCCCCGATGGGCAATCGGAACCGGCCAATTGTGCCGTCTACGGTTCCGGCCGGGCCCATTGCCCGTCGGGGGGGGGCGGCATAATGCCACTTTCACTATTCGTTGTGTCCAGCAGGACATGCCCTTTATATGAAAGCGTAGATATATCTACTCTTTCATATAAAAAAACTTATCAATTGTATTGTTAGCAGGGTTTCCCATGCGTTATCCAAAGTATATTGAAAATAATTTCATCTTTCCTGATTTTTATCGCGTAAAAATAAACCATCCCCCCAGAGGATTGGAACAACCGGAAAAAACCTTACATCAGAGACTTCAAAAAATTTTTCCCCAATCGGGTATAAAACCCGACGACACCGTGGCCATTGGGGTGGGAAGCCGGGGAATTGCCAATATCCCTTTACTGGTTACAACACTATGCAGGAGTCTCCGGGAAATAGGGGCAAAACCCTTTATCATTCCCGCCATGGGCAGCCACGGTGCTGCCACAGCCAAAGGGCAGATCAAGGTTCTTGAAAAACTTGGTATCACAGAGACAGTATGCGGTGCCCCCATTATCTCTTCCATGGCGGTTGGCACTGTGGGGCAAGCCATGGGCGAAGTCCCAGTCTATTTTTCCAGGGATGCCCTTGAAATGGATCATTCCATCTGCATCAACCGAATAAAGCCCCACACAAAATTCAAGGGACCGGTGGAAAGTGGTCTTTACAAAATGCTGTGCATTGGCATGGGAAAGCACCAGGGAGCCTTGAGCTACCATAACATGGCCCTGAAGCATGGCTTTTCCCCTCTGCTCAAGGCCATGGGGGATAAAATTATCCAAAAGACCAATTTCAGATTTGGCATTGCCATTGTGGAGGATTTTTTTGACCATACCATGGCAATCGAATCCATCATGGCAGAAGATATCTTTGCAAGGGAGTCAAGGCTTCTTATCCAGGCCAGGGAACATTTTCCCCATCTTCCTTTTAAAGAACTGGATGTCCTGGTCATAGAACAGATCGGAAAAGAAATCAGCGGGTCGGGCATGGATCCCAATGTCACCGGGAGAACCTTTGATCTCATGGAAGACGATTTTTCAGAAAGCCTCAAGGCGGGCCGCATTGCCATTTTAAATCTTTCTGACAACACCGCAGGCAACGGCATTGGCCTTGGCAATGCAGACATTATCACCGAAAAAGTTTTCCAAGGACTGGATTATGAGAGCACCCTGATGAATGCCATGACCAGCATGTCGCTTCGAAAGGCATTTATTCCCATTCGCCTGCCCAGTGATGAAAAGGCCATCCAGGCAGCTTTTACCACACGGGGCCCTTTGGAACCCACAACTGTGCGGGCTGTCATTATTAAAGATACACTCCATGTCCAGGAGTTCTGGGCAAGTCAGGCCCTTTTGCCCGAGCTTACTGCCATGAAGAATACGGATATTCTTGAAAAGGTTTCCCTGAATTTTAATGAAAGTGGAGAGCTGCTGGGCGTCAGATAAATTGGGCTTGATCATAAGGTATGCCATCTTGCAGTGTAAAAACTTTTGGCATTCTTCATATGATCTCAAAAGTAGTTTGCACTCGATGTTCAAGTTTTTTTAACACTCTAATATAATTACATAATATTACCTTAGCTCTTAAATAAATACCTTATTGGCATGGTTTTTAATATGTAATAATATCAAATACTTATGATTTATTGATAATTTTAGGTCACAAAAGAACATCATCCACAACCATAGTATTTACAATGGTTACACAAAAACTTGAACATTAAATTAGCGCCCTTTGGGCGGACTTTTTACAACCCGCTGATTTAACAGTTCATAAAATGGAAATTCCTATACAATCGAGTTACACTTTATTAAAGGACAATCGCCATAAAATAGGTGGTCACCCTGTGAAAGTGTAAAGTAGGAATGAAGGATGCCAAACTTTTATTCCAATTGTTTAAAGTGAATAAAATGCTATTTCCCATATAGTGCCCCCTCTTATGATCTCGTGGGTTGTAAGTTCTCATAACCTATTGAATTTATTATTAGTTAAAAAATGAGAACAAAAACTTAAGTTCTAATCATTTCAATAAGTTATAAAACAATGACTTGGCAAACTCATAGAACTTACAACCCACGAGTTATGGTCAACCCGATAAATTTATGTTGCGATCCAGGAATTTTCTATTTTTTCAGGCATAACACATCGTTGGAAGGACTCGCTGCGCTCGCCTTCCAACCAAAAGTTGCAACAGACACGCTTCGCATGCTGATGAACTTTTGGTTAAAAATGGGTTTACAAGCATTTTTAATACTGATATTCCTTTCTCATGATTATGTATTTTTTTATAAGAAAGTCCCGACAAACCAAGGCGGGCTTTCATGCTTCGTTGTGGACAGGCCGAGGCCAGAATACGGTCTGCCCGTGGCAGTTATAAGAAAGTCCCCGCGAACTTGACAGATTCTCATGCTTATTTGTGGGCGGATCAAAGTCAAAATAGGGTTCGCCCGTGGCAGTTTATTCCAAAAGACAAAGCAGATATAGCCTTGAAAATCCTTGAAGGGGTCACAAACCAATGGAAATAATGAGATTATTATTCAGACCTTTATGCTTTACGCTTGTTTTATCCTTCATCTTTGTGTGCATACCATCCGCAAGCATCCACGCCAACCCCTTGGATAATGTATTACGGTTCGGGTACCATGTCAGTCAAATGGGAAGTTTTGATCCCCATCTGGCAACGGCATCCCAGGATCGGATCATGGCTGATCTCATGTTTAACGGCCTCTTGAGATACGTGCCGGGCCAGGTTCCAAAAATTGAACCGGATCTGGCAAAAGAAATGCCCACATTCCACATTGACAATGGAAAATACGTGTGCCGCATTTTACTGAAAGAGGGTGTCATGTTCCATGCCGGGCCGGGTTTCCCTTCCCATGAGATGACTGCCGATGATGTGGTCTATTCTTTAAATAAATCCGGAGATATGAAACAATCTGCCTATGCCAGCAACTATGCAGGTATGATAGTGAAAAAAATTGGACGATATATCATTGAAATTATCATAGACCCTCCCTTGTCCACGCTTTTATTCCTTCCAAAACTGACAGATTACGGTGGAGGATTTATTGTCAGCAAAAAAGCAGTAACAAACATGGGATATAAAGAATTCAGCAAACACCCGGTGGGTACAGGCCCTTTTGCCTTCAAAAGATACTTGCCCGGCAAAAAAGTTGAACTAACGGCCCATCAAAATTACTTCAGGGGTACTCCAAAGCTTGACGGAATAGAGTTCTTTTTGATACCCGAATTGAAGGATCGGGAAACGGTCTTTTACAACGGCGGGCTGGACATCATCACAGGTTCCGGGGAAAAAGGGTGGACCAAATCAATTAAATTTCAAAAAAATGTAGCAATTGATACTCACGGTGTAGGCGAAATGAGCATCATTCTCTTTAACACCCGAATAAAACCCATGGATGACATCCGGGTTCGCAAAGCCATTGCATATGCCCTGAACCGTAACCCCTTTCTCCAGGCTACCTCACCACTGTTTTCAGGGCCTGTTTTTTCTCCTGTACCGAGCCTGTTCATGCCGGGGGGACTATCAAAATCTGACATCTGTGAATTAGGCCTTGACTATGCTCAAAATCTGGAAAAGGCGAAAAAACTCCTTGCCCAGGCGGGATATCCACAAGGATTCACCCTGGATTTGGTAAGCTCTGAAAAACGCCTCTTTCAAACCAACTATATGATCCTGAAACAACAATTGTCTCAAATTGGTATCAACTGCCGTATTAAGGTGATGTCCCACCGGGATATGCACAAAAGCATCAGGGACAAGGAATATCCTAAACCCATTGTGATCTACGTTGCATGGCGGCCCAATGCGGATGCATATCTTTCTCAATTTTTTCATTCACATTTCATTCCCTCTGTGGGGGAAAAAACAGGCACTAATTTTTCATATTATGACAAAATAGACAAATTGATCGAAGATGCCCGATTTGAGATTGATTTGGAGCGGCAAATTCACCTTTGGAGTCAGGCTCAGATCATGATTCTCAATGATGTGGCGGCCCTGCCGCTGATGTATACACGCCAAATCTATGCCAGGAAAACCTGGTTGAATTATGGGCATCCCCTTGAATCAAGTATGGCATTGTATCCCCAATTCACAGAAAACACCTGTTTTACAAAAGAATAAGGCGTTGATGACACCATCTGCCACTCTGGGGATGGGGGAGGCAGTCAATGCTCCTCTCCTGAATTGAAATAATTTCTGAAAAGCCTATTATCAAAAAGCTGCGCGGCTGGTTATAAGCGTTAGCTTTCAGTCCAAATATTGGAATTAAAATAAAATTGTGATATGTTCAGACATAACTAAGAATAAGGGGGGTGACATGTCTAACCTTTTGGAAAAAATACAAAATGATGCTCTGATTTAAACCTTAAAATGAGCGAATGGGGAGTTCAAACTCTTAAACAAAATTTATTACTCCCACAAATGTCAAACTTTGGGAGTCTCCCCGGCAAAGCCGGAGGGTTACCATGATTAGTTTTTATATGAAAATGAAGTGTCCATGTCCAAGTACCTTCAGGAGAGCCCCCCCGATGGGTAATAAGAACCGGCCAATTGTGCCGTCTACGGTTCCGGCCGGGCCCATTGCCCGTCGGGGGGGGCGGCATAATGCCATTTCCAATATTCGTTGTGTCCAGCAGGGCATGGGTGTTAAGTACCCATGCATATGTTTTTCGGTATTCCACAGAGATATGCCGTTGATATTTATGGGTTTTATTTTTAGGAATATATACTCGGGTACTTATATGAAAGAGTAGGGGTGCCTAATATTCTTTCATGCTTCGTTGTGGGCAGGCCGGAGCCAGAATACGGTCTGCCCGTGGCAGTTATTTGGTAAAAATGAATTGATTAAAAAAAGTTGAAGATTAAAATGAAATTTAACATTACAATTGATCGGGATGAGGATGGCGTTTGGATCGTTGAATGCCCGTCTATCCCCGGTTGTGTCAGCCAAGGTAAAACAAAGGATATTGCCCTTGAAAATATTAAGGAGGCCATTGAAATTTGTCTTGAAGTGCGAGCGGAAAAAGGATACCCATTGACAATTGAAACAAGGCAAATAGAGGTTGCCGCATAATGCCGAAGCTACCTAATTTGAGTGGAGGAGAGGTTGTAAGCGTTTTCCATAGATTTGGTTGGGCAATAGCACGCCAGCGGGGCAGCCACATTATCATGGCTAAAAAAGATGAAATTATCACCCTCTCTATACCCAACCACAAAGAGGTGGCTAAAGGAACGCTTAGAAGCCTGATACGAACCGCCAATATCACAATTAATGACTTTTTGGCAACTTTATAGTTAGGCGGGCGCATTCCCATTTTCCCGGTTGGAGATTCAACTCTTTGATTTATCAAGACATTTTATTTTGTATCAATGAATGATGGGTTAATGAAATCAATGGGTTATGTGATGGGCCGGGAAAATGGGAATGCGCCCAGTTAGACAAAATTCCTACCCAATCGGTCAAGCGAACTACTACACCCTATCCCTTTGCTATAGGGCTACCCGTCTAAAGCGGGACAATTTTCAGCCTTGCTGACTATATGTACATCAAGGCTCTCCAGGCAATTGATTTGACAGCTTGTCCCGGCTTGGTGGGTAGCCTGTAGTCTGCTATAGGAGCAGACGCTGGTAACCTCAATCACTCACGGGGGATTGGCTATCTGGAATGATGTGTTGACTTCATCAAGGCACGAATTCAATATGTTCCCTGTATTCACATATCAGTCTTAAAGAGAAACTACAGTTACAATACCTCCAGGAAAGACGCTGCCACTGCCAGGTTTTTATCAAGCATCATAGCTTCAGCAGAAAGCCCTATGCCAAGCCCAATAAGCTGAGGCAGATACAGCACAGTGATGGAAAGATCTTCATTTGTTCCCTTGGCAACCGATTTCTGGAATCCCTCCAGATTCATCTGGCACATGGGACACACCGTGACAATGGCATCTGCCCCCCGGGCATCCATCAAGATGTTTTTCACCAGTTGACCTGACACCTCCCGTTTGGTGTTCATGCCGGAAGCACCACAGCAGTTTGCCGCCGAATTCCAAGGAAACACCGTAGCACCGCACGCCTCGATAAGGGGTGTCATGGTGGTGGGCTCCTCCGGATCGTCAAACCCACCATAGGGTCGCAGGCACTGACACCCATAATAGGGGGCGACTTTAAGCCCTTCCAGTGGATTGACCGCCAGTTCTGAAATTTTACCTGCACCAATATCATGGGCCAGCACATCCAGCAGATGGCGAACTTTCCGAGTTCCCTTTATGCTTAGATCGTCCACACCCAGAACCTCATCAATGCGGTTACTGAGGTTTTCGTCCACGCCTCGTTCCACCATCACCTTTTTAAGGTTCAGATAACAGGCGCTGCATGGCACCAGAATATCACCGGCATCTTTTATTTTTTCAGCCAGGGCGATATTCCTGGCAGGCAGCACAAAGGAGAGCAACTCACTCATGGGTTCAGCAGCTGTGGCACCGCAGCAGTTCCAGTCTTCAATGTCAATGAGTTCTCCCCCCAGTTCTGCCATAAGTGCCCGGGTGGCACCGTCATATTCAACGGCAGACCCTTCAAGGGAACATCCCGGATAATAAATATATTTCATGGTCTCTCCTCGTCAGTCATAAGTTTTCCAGCTTATTCTTGCAGATATTAGATACATTGCTTAAATCATCAAACTTTAATTTTACTGTTAATAATAATTTCAGGGTTTTATGAGAACTTATGGTAAGTTCTCAATAACCTTGGCTGGTAAAGTATGATCACCGTTGAAACGTCAGGTTCTATTCATAATAAATCGCTGAATACCCGAATTTATTGAGAACTTACAACTTATGACTCTGGTGGTCTCTCCTCAATTTCTTTAACTTTTTGGAACAACCTGTCAAGGTTGGACGCATCTGCACGGGATGGCAGTTGAATGGCCACCTTGTGCTTTTTCATAAGCTTTAACCCGATACCGGCAAACTCCAGGGGCAGCAGTGGATTTTTCATGGCCATGAAATAAAGGGTCATGAATTCACTCTCCCGAACCCTGCCATGGCGGCGGACGCTTTCCATGAAACTGCCATAAAAGGCGGTTCCTTTCTTATATCCAGGAGTTTTTGCTTTAAATGCCTGCTCTTTTAAAAGGGACATGACCCGGGTCAGGGGTAACCCTCTGGGGCATCTTAATGTGCAGAAATAACAGGTGGAACACAGCGAAAATGTGGTGCTGTTAAATACATCTTCAGTGCGATCCATGAGTACCAGACGCCACAGCTTCCGGGGAGGCATATCCATGGCAAAGGCATTGGGGCAGGATGCCGTGCAGGTACCACATTGTATACATGTACTGAGTAATTTTTTTATGTGGGTTGTGGTGATCATATTTCTATGTTCCTTTTTTTCTATATAGCGGGCATGTCCTAGCGAACACAACGAATATTGGGTCGTAGACGCGGAGCCAAATGATATCATGCCGCCCCCCCCGACGGGCAATGGGCCCGGCCCGGAACCGTAGACGGCCCAATTGGCCGGTTCCTATTACCCATCGGGGGGGGCTCTGCTGAGGTTGCTCGAAAGTTTTATTTTCTAATAAACTGCCACGGGCAGAGCGTATTCTGGCCCCGGCCTCCCCACAACGAAGCGTGAAAGAATGTTAGGTACGTCTACTCTTTCATATAAAAAAATGTGGACTTGGCCGATGAATGCCCATCAGTGACCAAAAATTTAAAAACCAATGGCAGCATCAATGATATCCAGCATCTGTCGATCCTTGAATCCATTTAAAAAGGATGCGCTGCTGGGGCAAATGGAAGCACAAGTTCCGCACCCCTGGCACATAATGGGATCCACCTCAACCACCATGAGTTCCGAATTAAGACTTCTGGCCCCGTAAGGACAGGCTCCGATACACAGTTCACAAAGGCTGCACAAAGTGGTTTTAACGCCTGCGGTGACCGTTGCCGCCATTAATGTATTCTTGCTTAATATACGTAAAGCCCTCACCGCCGATGCCTCTGCCGATGCCATACTCTCTTCCACACTGCGGGGTCCCAGGGCCATGCCGCAGGCAAATAGGCCTTCTTTGATGCTGTCCACAGGTCTGAATTTGTCATCTGCCTGGTGAAAAAATCCATACGCATCCAGATCAACATTCATTATTTCAGCAGGTGATCCAGCCCGGGAGGGCACTACTCCGGTGGCAAGAACCAATAGATTGGGTTCTATCTCAAGGGTTTCATGGAGGATGGGCTCAAAAATTTCCACGGTAACCCCGTTATCGGTGACACGGACTTGGGGTTTTTTATCCAAAGTGTATTGAATAAAAATAATGCCTGCCTCCCGGGCCTCATTAAAAAAAGGCTCGGCAAATCCATGGGTCATCATATCCCGATACAGCACATAAATATGCATGTCAGGCGTTTGTCGTTTCATGGAAAGGGCATGTTTTAAGGCAGAGGTACAGCAGATCCGGCTGCAATAGGCTTTGTGTTCATCCCTGCAATCCACACACTGGATCATCACCACACACTCCACATCTGCCATGGCAGCCCCATCGCCCGCCATGGATTGTTCCAACTCTTTCAGGGTCACAACGGACGGATGCTTGCCATATCCCATGGATTGGGTGACGGCTTCTTGTCCGCCTGTGGCCAGGATGGTGACGCCGTGCTCTACCATTCTGATCTCCCCTTTTTCAGGTTCAATGTGGGTGACAAAATGGCCCACATGGCCAAAGGTGTCCGCAACGGTGGCGCCGGTAATAAGTTCAATGCGGGGATGGGCTTTAATGTCCCTTGTACTCTCTTCCAGAATCGATGAAAAATCCGTTCCGGTTATATTTTTTTTCAACCATTGGAGATTGCCCCCTATATCCTGGGCTTTTTCCACTACAATTACATTAATATTATTCTGGGCCAGGGCCAGGGCGGCGGTCATACCAGCAATGCCAGCCCCCACCACCAGGGCTGTTTTTTCAACGCTTCTGGGGATGGTGGTGTCCGGGGTTCTATGACGAATGCCGGTGAGGGCCATTCCCACCTTGGAACGAGCATCATCAGCGGTATCCTTAAAAATATCCACCACGTCAAAATAATGGGGATGCAATGCCATTTGATGGGAGAGTTCCTTTATTTTTTTTAAAAATAGATGGGGAAGACAGGCCGCCACCACCACCCGGTTTACTTTCAGGGGTTTTATTTTTGATGAAAAATCATCCCATCCTTCCCGGGTACACAGTTTTTTGGCGATGATGCAATGGGACACATGGGGCAGGCGTTCAAATTGTTTTGCCATTTCTTCAACAGCAATTTTATTGTCACTGGCAGCACAATGACACAACACCAAAGCCGTTGATGGCAGTTCCATGGATACATCCCGGTATGTGACGCTCTCTTTTTTTGATGCTTCTTCCACCGGGGACACTGTATTCTGCAACAAAGTTAACGCTCTTAAACTGGCAGATGATGCATGGATAAGGGTGTCATGGATATCCATGGGGCCTAAAAAACTGCCCCCGGCAAACACACCCCGTCCGGGTGTAGGGGGAAAATCCATGGCAGGAAATCCATAAGGGGTCAAGGGAATATCCCCCATTTCACAAAGGTGGGCCATATTTTTAACCGGTCTCACCCCCACGGAAAGCACCACCATATCAAAGAGTTCATCGGTTTTATCGGTGAACATATCTGCCACAAAAATGCGTAGTTTACCCAGGGCCTCATCCCATCGAACGGAATGGGGCCGGGCCCGTTTCAGGATCACCTGGTGATCCGCCAGGGCCTTGGTTTTATAGGCTTCAAAGGTTTTGCCAAAACAGCGCATATCCATGTAATAGATAACGGTTTCAATGGCATGATTGGATTTTTCCCGGGTGAGCACTGCCTCCTTTAAGGCATGCATACAGCAGATGGAAGAACAATAAGGCGCATCATTTTGAAGGGTGCGCGATCCCACGCATTGAATCCAGGCAATCCGCTCTGGGGCTTTGCCATTGGAGGGACGCAGCAGCTGGCCCCCGGTGGGACCGGTACCGCTGATGAGGCGTTCAAATTCCTGTCCGGTGACCACATCGGGATACACACCATGGCCATAGGTGTTTTTCCCTGTGGCGGGGTCATAAAAATCCGTACCGCAGGTGAGAATCACCGTGGCAATATCCAGGGAAACCTGGGTCATCTCCAGGGGTTTATTCGCCTGATAAAGGCCATCCACCAAGGCCACAACCGTGTCCGGCTCAAAGGGTTTTACAATGTACTCAAGGGCTCCTTGGGTCAGGGTCTCCACAGCGGTTTCCACCGTGGCATAGGCCGTCATCATGATCACTTTGAGATCCGGATGGGCGGCTTTCACCTGTTTTAATACTTCAGTGCCATCCATGCGACCCATTTTAATGTCCAGAAACATCAAGTCATAGGAATTTTCTGCCACTCGCTCCAGGGCTGTAGCACCGGAGTCAGCCATATCAACGGTGTATCCTTCAAATTCAAACCACTCTTTCATGGAATCCCGGACAATGAGTTCATCATCCACCACCAAGATACGAAAACTTTTCCGGGGATCTTTGGGAAGGGTGATGGCGTCCACGGGGCATACAGGTTCACAAGCCCCGCACAGGGTGCAGGCATCCATATCAATGGTATAAATATTGGGAAGGGCATGGGGCAGCGGCAAATGGGCCGCCTTTTGATGTCCCATGTTCAAATTAAATTTATTGGGAATATCCACAGGGCACACGGCGGCGCATTCTCCGCACCCATTGCATTTTTCAGGATCAATGACCTTTATCTTCTGGTCTAAATGGGCGGTGTAATGCCCCACATCTCCCTCAAGATCCGCCAATGTGGTGGAGAGCATCAGATCAATATTTTCATGGAACAATCCCCGCCTTAAACAGAACTGGGTGGACTGATCCCGCTCCACCAAGGGCAGCATCCGGCACATGCCACACCCGTCAGTGGGAAATTGATAATCCAACCGTGACAGAATGCCGCCCATGTAGGTGGAGGCATCTATCAGTGTGACATGGTGACCAGCCTCTGCCAGATCAAGTGCCGATCGGATGCCAGCAATGCCTGCCCCTACCACCAGTGCGTTTCCCTGTTTTTGAATCATAAGTTACCTCCTTAAGAAAGCCCTGTGACATCTTTAAATTCATTTTCCATGAAAACCGACAGGGGCGGTGCCTCATTCACATCTGTCCCGGAAGTATATGAAAACCCTTTTTGGGCTTTTTCCCCCACCAGTTTAAAAAGCTCAGCAAGGGGGATGTCATTGGGGCAGGCATTGGAACACTGTCCACAGCCCACACAGGAAAGCCCCATGTGAATCATGCGGGTGATGTGAAAAAAAAGCGTGTCTGTGGGCATTTTAAGCCCTCCCCGGGCCCTGGCCCATCCCTGGTATTGAAAAGGCTCATAATCCACGACATCGGTGTTAAATACGCACTCTTTGCAAAAACACACCGGACAGGCCACCCGGCAATTGTAACAATTAATACAGTCAGATAGATAGTTGGCAAGATCCGGCAGGTTTCCCGTCTGTGTAGCGACTTCCTGAAACACTTCTTTTTCCCGGGTTTTTCGTGAAGCAATCAGTGCGCTTTTCTCCTTCTCATTTTCTTCCGGGGCCGCGGGTTCCAGGGACATTGCCGCCAAAATTTTTGCGCCTTTTTCACTGGTGCCCTTCAGGCTAATCCCCTTGCCCCCCGGATAAAAAAGCCCCACGGTAATATCGGCATTTTCAGGAAAGGGCCGGGTGCAAATGGTGCAGGCCGTGGCAATGCTGTCATCCATGGTGTCTGTGAGGTTTGAACCCAGTCGTTTATCCAGAAAGGTCTGGGTAAAGGCCTCTTTTTCGTTCGCCGCCTTTTCCCTGAAAACGCTGTTGGAAAAGGCCCCGGCACAGTCCGAAGAGATGATTATCAGATTATCCCAGGTGGCCTGTTTAATTTTAACCAGCTCCACAAAGGCTCTGAGTTCACAGGGGCGAAGAAAAGCGGCCATGGGTTCCCCGGACCCCTTCCGGGTGAGCTTGGAAACCAGTTTGGCGCTGTTCAGGGGAAAGGCCGGAGAAAAAGGATCTGCCTGATCCAGCAGATCGGGGTCTGTCACCAATGTGGGCATGACGGTATTGTTATGGGGCGATCGAACGGGAATCAGCAGGGAACGATCTTTTTCTGTTTTAAGAAATGCCTTGAGAAAGGTCCGCACCGACCCAAGATGTGTGGATTTTTCTATTTTATAAATGGAGTTCATGAACCCTTTCTCCCTATATCACTTGTTTTAAATCTGTGTGAAGTGGCCCTTCCACCTTAATTTCCCTGACCATGGTATTGATGGTTTCGGCAAATTCAATACCATCACTGGCACCGATCCAGGTGAGGCGAAGCCGTTTTCTGTCAATACCGAAATTGCCCAACACATTATGGAGCAACTTTATGCGTCGTCTTGCCTTGTAATTACCGTTGATATAATGGCAATCCCCCGGGTGGCACCCTGATACCAGCACGGCATCTGCCCCCTGGAGAAAGGCCTTTAATACATATTTGGGATCCACCATTCCGGTGCACATCACCTTGATCAATCTTACATTTTCCGGATATTTTTTCCGGGAGGTACCGGCAAGATCGGCTGCCGTGTAGGTGCACCAGTTGCAGACAAATGCGATGATTGTGGGTTCAAAATTTTCCATCAAAATTTCTCCTTAATTCAGCATCTTTCAAAAGTGCTTTGCAGTTTTTTAGAACATTCCCCATTTGCAGGAAATTTTTCCCAAAAGTTTGTAAAGTACTTTGGGACTCATATGAAGGATGCCCCTAATCTTATATCCCAATGGCATGAATGGCGTCCATGACCCCATTGAGTTCACTGAACAATTGTTTTTCATTAAAATGACGTACCTGGGCCGCCCCGCTGGGACAAAATCCAGAGCAAGATCCGCACCCCTTGCAAAGCGCCTCGTTGACAACGGATATCCTGCGATTTTCATCAAAGCTGATGGCCGTGTATGGGCAAAGACCTATGCAGGTTTGACATCCAACACAGATATCTTCGTCAATGTGGGACACCGTTGAGGGGATCTCCACCTCTCCCTTGATCGCCAGTAATAAAGATTTGGCGGCTGCCCCCGAGGCCTGGGCCACGGTATCGGGGATGTCCTTGGGTCCCTGACAGGCCCCGGCTATAAAAACCCCGTCCGTTGCCGTATTTAACGGCCCAAGTTTGGGATGCTCTTCCAGGAAAAACCCATCGGCTCCCTGGTTGATCCCCAATGTGCGGCCGATGTCCCTGGCATCTTTCCGAGCTTCCATGGCGGTGCACAGAATCACCATGTCCACCTCGGTTTTAATCACCTCCCCCAACAGGGTGTCTTCGCTGACCACCACCAGTTTATCTCCATCACCCAAAGAATCATCGCCATTATTCTGAGAACTTCCATTATTATTTTGGTTTTTCCCCGGGGAAGCCTGGGTGATGGATGCCACCTTGCCCCGGATGAATTGGGTTCCCTCTTCCTGGCATTTAATGTAAAACTCTTCATAGCCCTTTCCAAAGCAACGCATGTCAATGTAATAATTATATACCATGGCATCGTGGCCTGCTTTTTCATGGATCAGATGCCCGTACTTCAAGGCATACATGCAACACACCCGGGAACAATAGGTGTGATAGTTAATGTCCCGGCTGCCGATGCAGTGGAGAATGGCAACGCTTTTGGGGGTTCGGGTCAGTTCTCCCTTATTATCCCGGATGAGAATCTGCCCCCCTGTGGGGCCGGTGGCATTGCTCAGACGTTCAAATTCCAGGTTGGTAAACACATTGGGAAATTTGCCATATCCATAAGGTTTCATGGGGGTGGGATCCAGGGCGTCAAATCCCGTGGCCGTGATGATGCTGCCCACCTGTATGGTAACCAGCTCATCTTCATCCTCATGGTTAATGGCCTCGGGTTTGCAGGCTTCAACACATTGCATGCATTCACAGCAGCCACCACAATTGATACACCGTTGGGCTTCAATGCGGGAACTGACTTCATCCAGCCCCAGATCCACCTCTTCAAAGTTGGATACCCGGGTTTCAGATGCCATCAATACGGGTTCCCGACGGGGAATTAAGGTCGGGTTTCGGGGAAGATCCGACCAAACCGGATCGGGTTCTGGATCAAATATCCCGGGAAAGTTCTTTACCATTGTCATGTGGATTTTCTTTTTTATGACTTCTTCGGGTTCATCAACAGGGGCATTTAGCCGGATATCAATGGCACACACCACCCGATGACCCGCAGCCACCGCTTCCACCACCGTGGCTGGCCCCGTCACCCCGTCCCCGGCGGCATACACACCGGGCAAAGAGGTTTCCATGGTTTCCGGGTCCACCACCAGGGTTCCCCGGGCGGTTAATTCAATGGGGGTCTCACTGTTTTGCCACAGGGTGTCCACCCGCTGACCTATGGCCGGGATCACCATGTCACAGGTGATGGTGAATTCTGAATCGGCAATGGGCACCGGTCGTCTGCGGCCACTGCCATCGGCGGATCCCAGTTTGTTTTTCATGCATTTAATGCCTGTCACCCTGCCCGCTTCTTCACAAATACCCACCGGGGTTGTCAGATGTACAAACCAGATGCCCTCCGCTTCGGCACCAAGAATCTCCTCTTCTTCGGCGGGCATTTCAGCTTTGCTCCGCCGATACACCACGGTGACGGCAGTGGCACCGGAACGAATGGCCACCCGGGCCGCATCCATGGCCACATTGCCCCCACCAATAACCACCACATGGCCGGTGACGGGCATCTCCTGTTTGAGGTTGATTTTTTTAAGAAACGCCACGGCATCCACCACACCATGGACAGTTTCGTTTTCAATGTTCATACCCATGGGAAGATGGGCACCAATGCCCAGAAATATGGCATTGAACCCCTTTTCCTTAAGAGAAGAAAGGGTAAATTCATGACCCAGGCGCTGCCCTGTTTTAAGGGTGATTCCCGTGGAGAGAATATGGTCAATCTCCTGGTCCAGGATTTCCGGTGGCAGGCGATAATCAGGAATACCGGTGCGCAGCATGCCGCCGGGTTCGTCCATGGCCTCAAAAATGGTCACTGGATATCCCTTTCTTCTCAGGTAATAGGCCACGGTGAGCCCGGCAGGGCCTGATCCCACAACGGCGATGGACTCTTTCTTTTCACGCACCTCCGGCAATACCAGCTTTGTCAGATCCCCATGGTCAGCGGCCACTCTTTTTAAATTGCGAATGGAAATGGGATCATCAACAAGGGCTCGCCTACAAGCGGTCTCACAGGGATGGGGACACACCCGCCCCAAAACACCAGGCAAGGGCAACCGTTCCATGATAATGGATAAGGCCTCCTGGTATTTGCCCTGCTTGACCATCTGGACATACCCCTGGACATTGGTGCCAGCCGGACAGGCGGTGCGACAGGGGGGTGTGGATTTCTTATCAATGGCAAAAGTGATGGGAACGGCCTGGGGAAAGGCCCGGTAAATGGCGGTTCGATTTTGGAGTCCCACATCCCATTCACTGGGCAGTTCCACCGGGCACACCGTGGCACACTCGCCACAGCCCGTGCATTTTGAACTAACATAACGGGCCTTTTTCCGCACCGTCACCGTGTAGTTGCCGATGTATCCAGACACCTCTTCCACCACAGAATTAGATAATAGATTAATGTGATCATTCTGGGCCGTCTCCACCATTTTCGGGGTACCAATGCAGGCCGCACAATCCAGAGTGGGAAAGGTTTTATCAAACTGAAGCATGTGGCCACCAATGGTGGTATCTTTTTCCACCAACCAGGCGGTGAGGCCGGAATTACCAATGTCAATGGCCGCCTGCATGCCGGCAATGCCTCCGCCCACCACCATAATATCCGGATGAATGCTCACCTTTCGCTGGGCCAGGGACTGATGAAAATTCACCCGGGCCAAGGCCGCTGCAGCCAGGGTTTTTGCCTTTTTCGTGGCACTGTCCTTGTCATCGGTGACCCAGGAGACCTGCTCCCTCACCGATGCCATCTGGAATTGATAGGGATTGAGACCGGATCGGGATAAAACGCTCTGAAAGGTTTTTTCATGGAGACGGGGTGAACAAGAAGCCACCACCACCCGGTTCAGCTTATAATCCCGGATATCCTTTTCTATGAGCTCCTGGCCAGGATCGGAGCACATAAACTTATAATCTCTTGATATCACAACATTCTTAACGGTTCTGGCATAGGCTGCCACCTCTTCCACCCGGACCATGCCAGCGATGTTAATGCCACAGTGACAGACATAAAATCCTATTCTGATATTCATTTATAGGCCCCTTTTTCATCGCGCTGAATATTTTTCAAACGGCCATGATGCGCTGCATCACAACAAAAATTAAATCTTATTGGTAAAATATAAAATGCTTCCATCATTTTTATTTTTTTTCATTAGCCGGTTTATCTGTCCTATGAGCTCATCTTCCTGTAATGGTTTTTCAAGAAATGGAACCTCAGTTGCAGAGGCGTAAACCCCTGTTCCAATTTGTAGTTTATGCCGAAAAAAAAGAACTTTTAATGGAATGGCGGAGATAAATAGAACCGGTATTTTTTCTGCATATGTCAACAGGGTTTGCATTCCCTGCTGGGGCAGCATGGCATCCAGAATCAACATGTCTGGACAATGGGCTTGGAATTTTTGGAGACCTTCGTGTTCATCCATTGCCAGAACCACATCAAAGTGTCTGTTTGTCAGAACCGTCTGAAGAAATCCACGAATATCTGCTTCTTGATCCACAACGAGTATTTTAATTTGTTTTTGATCCATGATGCCTGCCAATGGAATCTTAAATAGTTAAAAACCAACCGGAACAATGAAAATACCATCACTTTATTATCAACTCTACCCTTGGTTTTGATGATCTGTTTTTTTAATAAATGCAATTTAGAGGCCACTTTTTTTTACGTCTAACTATTATATGAAATAATTTATTTTAATGTTCATAATTATATAGAATTAAAGCATTTAATTTATTATTTTTATAAAAATATGAAATTTGAAATAAAGGGTAAGCACGAAAATTAAAAAAATTGACGATGCATAAATTGCAACATAATTAATTTCTCAAAGTTAAATTTTATAGAAATATTTAAGATATTTATGATTAACTAAGCCGGGGTTATTGTGTGTTGCAACATAATGCAACCATGCAACATAAATCAAAATAGATTTCTTCGTGTATAATAGTTCTAAGAATGTTTCTATGGGTGGAAAAGCCCAACGTAGAAAGCGGATCAAAAGACAAGCAGGTGGATATATTTTTTTTTATATGAAAAGGTAGCCTCTAAGGTTACCTAAGGCAGAGCCCCCGGGGAGGGGTAATGGAACAGACCCATTGGGCTGTCTAACAGTTCCGGGTCGCTTCCATTACCCCTCCCCGGGGGCGGCATGATATCATTTGGCTCCGCGTCTACGACCCAATATTCGTTGTGGCTGGTCTTACAGCCATGTAGGTGTCATAAGGAAAGAATAAAAAACTACGAAGGTGAAATAAGCTGGAATTTTTTCATTTTTCGCCACAATGTGGTGCGATCAATATTAAGGGCCTGGGCCGTAAGCCCCCGGTGCCAGTTGTGTTTGTTCAGAATTTTTATCAATGCATCCCGTTCTGAAAAACTTTCCGGACACATTGTTTTTTGTGAGGCGTTTTGTTGCAAAGGCAGGGGGGTGGCCGTTTGATCCAGGAGATAAGCAGGCAGATGTTCCGAACGAATCATATCATCCTGGCAGATGATAAGGGAGTGCTCCAGAATATTTTCCAACTCCCGGACATTACCGGGATACCCATAGTTCAAAAGAAATTGCATGGCAGTTTCACAAATATCAGGCACCAGTTTTTCCATGGCAGCCGATTGTTTTCTTAAAATATGGCGAATGAGCAGGGGTAAATCCCCCTGGCGCTGGGAAAGGGGGGGCAAATCCAGCCGGAGAACATTGAGCCGGTAAAAAAGATCCTCCCTGAATTTTTTTTCTGCCACCAGGTGCTCCAACCGGCGATTGGTGGCAGAGATAATTCGGATATCCACCTTTTGGGTTTTCCGGCTGCCCAGGGGATAAAATTCCCTGTCCTCCAGTACCCGCAACAATTTAGCCTGGAGAGAAAGGGGCAGATCGCCAATTTCATCCAAAAAAATCGTCCCAGTGTGAGCCTCGCTGAATCGACCGGGTTTATCTCGATCAGCCCCGGTAAAGGCTCCTTTGGCATAACCAAAAATCTCGGATTCCAGAAGATTCTCTGGAATGGCCGCGCAATTCACCTTTATAAATGGTTTTCCTGCCCGGTGGCTTTGTGAATGGATGATTTTTGCCATGAGATCTTTACCGGTTCCCGTGGGACCTTCAATGAGTATGGTGGATTCAGTGCCTGCCACCACCCGGGCAAGGTTAAACAATTTTTCCATGACAGGGGCCTTGCCAATCATGTGATGGAAATCATACTTATGATGTTTCACCTGATCCAGCTGGTGTACCAAAGTCATGTCCTGTAGGGCTGTCAACCCCCCAATCACCTTGTTCTGATTGTTGATCAGGGGGATATAATCCACGGTGATGGGTATTTTTTCATCTTCAGAATTGAGCAGGGTTCCTTTGATGCCACTGACGGGGACACCTTTTTTGATGGCCTGGCGAATCAGTCCCTTTCCTTTTTTATCCCGGTGACCAAACAGCGTACAGCTTTCCTTGCCCAGGAGGTTCATCCGGTTATAACCGGATATTTTTTCTGCAGTGCGATTGAAAAAGGTGATCAACCCATTGCGGTTCACGGTGAAGATCCCCATGTTCAGGCTGTCCAGAATAATTTTAAGACTCTGCTCTTCGTAATTGATGCGGTTTACCAACTCTGAGTAAGGCGCATGATCCTGGAGGACAGACACACATCCCTTAACATTGCCTTGGGCATCTAAAAGCGGAGCCCCCACCCGGGTGACCCGATGTTTTCCATTGTCTTCATCAAGGAGTTCAATGTCCATGTCCCGGATCTCAGCGGTTCCCTTTTCATGAAAGGGACACGTGGAAAAACAGGGAATACCACAAAAAATCTCCTGGCAATCCCCCCCCTGGATCTCATGCTCCTCCAGTCCCACAAGGATTTTTGCGCTGGTGTTAAACTGCCTGATTCGACGGTGGGCATCAACGAGAAACACACCTATATTAAGATGATCCAAAATATGAAGCCATTGCTGGTAAAGTTTCATATCCATTTTTTAAATCCTCTTTGCGCCGGTAAGCGGCAAATGAAGGGTAAATGCGGTTCCTTTCCCCGGAGTTGATTCCACCCCCACGCTTCCGCCATGGGCCTCCACGATGCCAAATAAAATAGACAACCCCAACCCCACGCCATAGCCCTGATCTTTGGTGGTGAAAAAGGGTTCAAATATTCGCTGTCTGTTTTCCGCTGTTATGCCGTGGCCGGTGTCTTTTACCTGGATGAAAACGGTTTTTTCAAGGCGATTATACCCGGCACGGATGTCCATCCGTCCCCCCTGATCCATGGCATCCATGGCGTTGAAAATCAGGTTAATGAGACATTGCTGGAGGTGGTTGGCATCCCCCTGGATGGGGGGAATGTCTGTTGGGATATCCTGGTGAAGTTCAATGTTGGCAAGGAGCATGCGGTGCTGGCTGAGCAGAATACATTTATGAATAAGGTCTGGAACAGAGACAACTTCCCGTGTGGGTTCAGACTTTCTTGAAAAGGTCAAAAGACTGGAGACAATTTGGGAAATACGATGGGATTCTGATTCCATGAGGGTGAGATAGCGGGAAAATTTTTCCTGCCGCTCTTCACCCAGTGCCCCTTTTTCAAGGATGCGCTTCATCAATCGGGCATAGTTGAGAATACCTGCCAAGGGATTGTTTATTTCATGAACCACGCCAGCGGACAATCTGCCAAGGGAAATCATTTTATCCCGGTGGAGCAATTTTGCCTGGGTAATATTGGCCTGCTCCAGAAAGGCAGTGTACTCTTTTAATTTCTTTCTGGATGTATATCGCTCCCTGGCCCGTTTCAGGGCAAGATGAAGGGTGACATCATCAACTGGCTTGGTGATAAAATCCGAAGCATCCAGATGAAGGGCTTTGATGGCATATTCCAGCTCTCCAAAGGCGGTCATGACAATCACCTCAATGTCATCAAAGGTCTCTTTTAAAGAGGCAAGGGCTTCCAGTCCATCCATTTCCGGCATTCTGACGTCAGTGAGGACAATTTGTGGATGCATCCGGGCACATAACTCAATGCCCTCACGGCCATTGGCGGCGGTACCCACGTGATACCCTTGATCCTGGAGCACAATGGAAATCACCTCCAGAATATCAGGCTCGTCATCCATCACCACTATTTTCCAGACTATTTCCGATGTCATCTTGCCTCCTTGGAGCTTGAAGGTTTGGGCTTTGCCCGACGGGTGGGCTGGGCCTCCAGGGGATTATCCGGCCAATAATGCCGGGGATACCGACCCTTTAGATCTTTTTTCACATCAATGTAGGTGTTCTCCCAGAAGCTTTTCAGATCCCGGGTAATCTGCACAGGCCGTCCGGCAGGAGAAAGCAGGTGAAGGGTCACTGCCACCGATCCCTTTGCAATGGTGGGGGTATCAGTGCATCCAAACATCTCCTGAAGTCTCACGGGTAAAATTGGGCCATCCGATATTTCTTTTTTGTCTGGAGATATGTTTACACTATTTTTTGATCCAGGGTGTTTGCCTTTATCCGGTGGGGGGTCAGGGGTGTTTATTTTTGCCGGGGAAATGCAGGTATCACCATAGACCAGGGGAATGCGGGAGCCACTGGGCACGGTGATATGAGTGGGGGCATCCTGATGGATTTGTCGACGCTGCTTCCAGGTCAACTGGGATTCCAGGGCCGATGTCAGGTCAACACGCTTCAGGGCTCCGGCCGAGGATATCCCTGTGAGAAAAGGCAACAGCCAGGATTCAAGCGTGTTCAAAAGAAAGGCATCGTCCAGGCGCGGAAAATTGGGGTAATTGCCCGTGGCCAAAAGAAAACACACCCGGGCCTGCCAGGTTCTCAGTGGTTTTGTCCAGGGAAGAATGGAGAGTCCCTCTGTGCGGATGCCTTCAACCATGGCCAGGGTCATCTTGTGGGTATCCACCTTTCTCAGCATGGATGTAGAAAGCAGCAACGCCCCATATCTGCGTTCTTGATACGCCTTCACCGATTTTGTGCTTTCATCCCAGGCAATGACCTCTTTATCAACAATGTTTTCACTAAAATCCCTTTCCACACCCGTTACATCATGGGGTGCTCCCAGAAAAACCATGGCATTGTTTCCCTGGCCATCCAGTTGTGCAGCAACAATAAAGGAAGCACCTGCCAGCGGATCTTCAGTGTGCATCTTTGCCCCGGCGCCGGATGCCATCAAAAAAAGACCCCGTTGTCCTGGTCTTGCCATGGCAATACGTTCCGGAAAGGCAAAGGAAAGCAATGACCCTGCCTGGGAAAGATCAACAAGGGCATTTGACATTTTATTTCCAGTAATTTTTATTTTACGGGCCAGGTGTTGGGCTGTGCGTATTACCTGATCCACGGCCCTGGTATTAATGGACATGCCATTTTTGCCTGCATGACCATTCTTGGCATGGGCATAAAGTATTTCCAAACGAAGGGTGATATCCGCATCCCGGGGGCCGTGGGTGAAATTTACAATATCCCGGTCTTGCAGCAGTGCTGCCATTTGGCAAGCCATCATCCCCTGACCCATGGCCTTTCCCCGACAGATCATGTGGCCCAAGCGGGGATGAATCCCCAGATGGGACAGGGTTTTTCCATGGG
>Ga0208900_1000063_pt1 | contig 62989 bp, 63 predicted proteins | sample AntAceMetag02UKK_FD_184763 | JGI IMG/M metagenome (GOLD analysis project Ga0208900, IMG submission 184763) | Saline lake microbial communities from Ace Lake, Antarctica - Antarctic Ace Lake Metagenome 02UKK (SPAdes) (version 2) | ecosystem: Environmental > Aquatic > Non-marine Saline and... | reverse complement strand
GAGAAGTATTTAAAGACAGGATCTGGTTGGTCTTTTATAAATAAAAGAATCCTCTAGTCCTCGTAGCTCAGCAAAGCTGGCGTAGTGGACCTCTCTCTCCGCCATAACTAACCAATCAGTTAAAAAAATCCTATTTATTTGAAAATAATGAATCCAAGGGTGTACAATGAAGATACTCGATTATTTAGAAGTTATTATGGACTTGGATGAAAATATCAATATTAGTTCTATTAAAGAAAAAATATTTTCTTCAATTATTTTATTATTAATAATTTTTCATTTGCCAAGAATTGCTGTGGCATTAACAGTTATGTCTTTTAATCTTATAGGTCCTGTTGTAATTTTCAACATAGTTACTGCTATTATATTCATAGTGCTTTTCTTTTTCCAAAAGGTTATTCCTTTCAAAATAAAAGTTTTTGTAGTTCTTGGACTGTTACTAATGGAAACAGCTGTCATGTTCTTTGTATTCACATTGCCAGGGCCATCTATAATATTTCTAACTATCATAATATTGCTTACAACTTTTTTACTAGGTTCTTTTATTGGAATTCTCAGCTTAACTTCTTACATCGTTATAATTTGCACATTATGGGTTCTATCCAAACAAGGAATAATAACAGCACCTACACCTCTAGCCACATTAAGTGAAGTACAACTACTTGCAGTTTTTTCATACTTCCTATTAATGGCAGGTGCTACACAAATACTGCTCATCAAAAGAATACTTAACGTTGTCAAAACATTAGCTGATAAAGTACGGTTTAGTGACGATTTATACAATGAGAAAACAGAAAACCTATCCATAACTTTAAACTCAATTGGAGATGCCGTTATTGCAACAGACACTGAAGGAATAGTTACAAACATTAACCCTGTTGCATCTCAGCTGACTAACTGGGAACAAAAAGAAGCCATAGGAAAACCAATAGACCTTATATTTAATATTGTTGATGAAAAAACAAAACGAGAGCTCATTTCTCCTATAAAAGAAGTAATGAAAACAAAAAAGATAATAGAACTTTCAAACGGAACAGTTCTTGTGTCAAGATATGGGAAAGAATATCAAATAGCAGACAGTGCCGCCCCAATCCTTAACAAACGAGGAGAAATCAAGGGCGCTGTACTTGTTTTTAGGGACGTTACTGAAAAGTACGAAAAAGAACAAAGAATACAAGAAAGCGAAAAACAATTTCGTAACCTAATAAATGCAACACCTATAGGCATCCATACTTATGAGTTAAATACTGACAATGGCTTAATCCTAATTGGTGCAAATGAAGCAGCAAATAAGATACTAGGGCTGGACCACTCTGAGCTTATAGGAAAAGAAATATACGAAGCGTTCCCTGGATTAAAAGAAAGCGAACTTCCAGCTCTTTACATGAGACTTGCTACATTAAGCAAAAATTGGGAAAAGACAGCTGACACATATTACAAAGATGAAAAAATAGAAGGCAATTTCTCTGTACAAGTATTTGTAATAAAACCACGTACAATTGGCGTAATGTTTAAAGATTTATCTGATAAATAGAAACTTATTTGCCTACGCAGAATCTAGAAAAAATATTATCTAACACCTCTTCTGAAATATTTTGCCCAACGACCTCTGACACTTCCATCAATGCCTCTCTAAGATCAATTACCCAAGTATCTACGGGCATTGACGACTTAACAGACCCCATGGCATGAGACAATAGTTTACTTGCCTTCATTAGTTGATCGCGTTGCCTTTCATTGGCTAAACAAGCATCATCGTTTTCCGAAAAATATCTAGTCTCTACATGCTCAACTATAGATTCAATCAAACTCTCAATACCAGTTCCTTCTGTTAAGGAAATATTAACTGGTTTTGGCATCCCCATCTCCAAAAGCTTCCTTTCGATTAGACTAGGACTTGCTAAGTCTGTTTTGTTCACTATTGGAATAATTTTATTATAAAACTTTGATGGAATCATTTCCAAATCAACTCGTTCAAACTCTGATGCATCAAATAACCATAAGACCAACTCTGCAGTCTCAATATACTCTTTAGACTTATTAACACCTATCTCCTCAATAGCATCCATAGCCTCTCGTATACCAGCTGTGTCTACTATTCTGAAAGGGATGCCTTGTAACTGCATCCATTCCTCAATAGTATCTCTAGTTGTGCCAGGGATATCGGATACGATTGCTCTTTCTTCTTGCAACAACACATTAAGCAAACTTGATTTCCCAGAATTTGGTTTGCCGATGATTGCCGTAACGACTCCCTCGTTATATATCCTGCCTGCATCATAAGTAGCTAAAAGAACGTCTATCTCTGACTGCATTCCGCTAATAGTTAGCTCATAAATAGGGCTTTCTTCTAACTCTTCTTCATCTGGATAATCTAAATGAACTTCTAAGTGAGAGATAAAGTCTAACAATTTTTTTCTGATTAGCTGAAGCTTATCAGAGAGCTCACCGTGAAGATTATGTGCAGCTAATTCTGCACTTTTATTTGTTTTTGAATCTATTAAATCTACTATGCTTTCTGCCTGAACTAAATCCATCTTGCCATTAACAAAAGCTCTCATTGAGAACTCCCCAGAAGAAGCTTGCCTAGCTCCTTGCTCAAATATTACTGACAATAATTTTTTGGCTACTATATATCCACCATGACAATTAAACTCGACGATATCTTCGCCCGTAAAAGAATTAGGGGATTCAAAAAAAGAAACAAGTCCTTCATCTATAATTTCTCCTGTTTCATTCTTAAACACTGAAAACTTAATTGTATTTTTTATTGGGTTCTTAATTGTGGTGAGCTGCTTAGCGATATCAAAACAACCACTGCCACTTAAACGAATAACAGCAATTCCTCCTCGCCCAATTGGAGTAGAAATCGCTGCAATAATATCTGAAAAAGATTTTAAAGACATGCTTTACGCAGGAATAATAACTATTTTTCTATCTTGTCCCTGACCCTTACTCTCAGTGTTAACTGCTGGGTTATCCTGAAGTGTCATATGAACAATCCTTCTTTCCCAAGAATTCATTGGTTTAAGAACAACTTCTTGCTCATCAGAGATAGCCTTATCAGCCATATCTAGTGCTTGTTTTCTTAATGAATCCTCTCTCTTATCTCTATAGCCACTTGCGTCTAAAACAACATTAATTGGCTGTTTGAATTTCTTACTTAGCATACTCTTCAGCAATAATTGTAATGACTGTAATGTATTACCTTCTCTTCCAATAATTCTACCCATATCGTCACCTTTAATATCTAGAGAAACGAAATTATCTTCATGTTTTACAACTTTTACAACATTGAAAAAACCCATTAAATCTAGAATCTCAGTTAACATATCTTTTGCTGCTAAATGAAAGTCATTTTCTACAACGTTGCCAAAATTATCGTCTAATTTTTTTTCTTCTACGTTTCCCTTATCTGAATTTCCGAAAAGTCCTAATAGTCCCATTATTTTGCTCCTTTTTTAGCTTTATTATTTTTTGTTTTCTTTTCTTCTTTTACTGGAGTCACTTCAATGACATCCGCAATTTCTTCTCTCTTCTTTGTAAGCCAATACTGTTGTGCTCCTGTAATTAATTGGGATAATGCCCAATAAATAAGAACACCAGTTGGCATATTAAATGCTATAAATAACATCATAAAAGGCATATATTTGAAAATTTTCTGAGTTGGATCATTTGGATCACCAGCGACTGTCATTGTTTTCTGTGATAACCATGTAGATATAGCAACTAATACTGGCAATATGTATATTGGGTCTGGTGCAATAAGATCTTTAATCCATAAGAATGTTACCTGCGCAGGTTCTGCTGCTGCCATTAAAACTTTAAATGCTTCACTATTTAATGACATAAAAATTGCAATAAAAAATGGAAGCTGAATTAATGTAGGCAAGCAACTACCAAAAGGGTTAACGCCATTATCTTTATATAAAGACATCGTCTGCGCCTGCATCTGTTTAGGATTATCCTTATATTTTTTCTGAACTTCTTTGAGCTTAGGCTGTATTTTTTTCATCTCTGCCATTGATCTAACTTGCTTAATCGTAAACGGGAATAACGCCATTTTAATTGTTAATGTTAACAAAATAATAGCCAACACATAGTTATTGGTAATTCCAAAAAAGAACTCCAAAATTGGGATCATTAAATTATCTACTAAAAAACTAAACGGGTTCATAATATCACCTTTCTATTTTACCGGGTCATACCCACCTGGATTCCAGGGGTTACACCTTAACAATCTATAAAAACCTATCATTCCACCTTTTAGCACTCCATATTTTTCTATGGCTTCTAATGTGTATGACGAGCAACTAGGATAAAAACGACATTTCTGTGGTGTTAAAGAGGAAATACTCCTGTATTTATTAATTAAGTATATTGCTATTTTCTTTCCCATATTTTTCTCTTTAAAAATGCTAACTGTTTTAACCAGTCTTCTTTTAATTCTTCAAAGCTCATTTTTAGAGAATACGCTCTAGCTACAACCACGTAACTCCCCATCATATCTGGGTTGTTTGCCCTAAAAATTTCTCTGATTCTTCTTTTTATTTTATTTCGCTGTACTGCTCTTTTGTCTACTTTCTTACTTACTACAATGCCAACTTGCATTTTGCTTGCTGACTTAAAGTAAATTATCAGACCTTTTCCTACTGACTTCTTCTGCTCTGCGAATACTGCTTTGAATTGTGAACTACTACGTAACCGAAGATCCTTTTTAAACAAAAGACTCTTAAACAGCTATCTTAGCCCTTCCTTTTTTGCGACGTGCTTTTAATACTGCTCGTCCGCCAACTGATCTTGATCTCACAAGAAAACCGTGAGTTTTACTTCTTTTTCTACTGTTAGGTTGAAAAGTTCTCTTAACCACAACTACCTCCTAATGCTTATGCTACTGCTTTTCTAGTACTTTTAACGTATGTGCATTATATGAGAAAATACTTAGAGGGTCAAACAATAAATTAATATGCCTTCTCATAATACGATGCGAATGTTTCACATGGATTTGAGAATGCATAAAGATGTTGTTTATCTGTAGGTGCTAATAGAGAATATTTGCCGAATTTACTTTGCTTACTTCTCATGGAATCCATATCGAAATTATGCTTTTGGCCCATAGCCTCTTGTTTTGTAAGCCTCATTTGTTGCATGCCAATATTATACATATTATTACCATTTAAAAATGTCTGTTCATAATGAACTACATCCCATCCACTCTTTAGTGAAAAAGCAAAGAACTCATCAAAAGTCATATTGTGTGTATGAACAGCATGCCCGACTTCGTGCTTAACTACAGGCACTAGCTGTTCAGCGTTGTCTAAATCAAAAACCAATATTCTTTGACTTGTTTTATCATAAGCTCCGTAAGCTCGGCTATGATGTCTTTTAGCAAAGATACTTTCTGGCATTGTTTCCATATTCAGCTGAATACTCTTATTCTTTACGATAGTTTTAACACCTTTAAGGTGATCTTGGGGAAGATTTCCTAATGTATATAAAAGCATTTTCAATTCTTCTTCGGAAAATTGGTTATCAGAGTTTTGTGCTTTAACTCCAAACTTCTCTTCAATCTCTTTTGATAAAAACTGTAATGCTGCAGGAATATTTCTTAATTGAATCCCACCTTGGTCTTGTTGAACCTGTTGGCTCTGGGCTCTAAAAGTAGGTGTGAATCTGCCTAATCCAGCACTATTTAAACTAGATGCTGAAAGTCCCTGTGCGCCATAAGCGCCAGCTGCAGATATGCTAGGATTGATACCTAAAACCATCTTTTACCCCTTTCTAACTTTTTTATTCAAACAACTTATACTTAACCATGCCTTCAATTCTAGCAATGGTCTTCATAAAGTTTTGAGCTGAAACTATATTAATCTTAGATGCTTCTGTCTTTAATTCAAACCGGCCATTTGTAGATTTAATCAATTCAGCCTGATTTGCATGTTTGTTATAAACACCATCATTCATGGAATCTACGGAGAATCCTCTTTTATTGAATTCTTTCCAAAAATTCTTGTCGATTGACTCTTTCTTTAAGTTTGCTTTGTGATTTGTTCTTGTACGCATAACTTCCACCCCACTTTTCGTTACTTTATGAATATAACGAACGAAAAATGAATTAATCCCATCTTTTTTTTCAATGATATCATAATCACCCATAAAAAATGAAGTTGGTCTAATCATATGCTCTACTTGATACACAGCCAAATTTTTCATCAAAAACAAACCCTTCCTTACATAAAATAAGCTTACCCTTAAAAAAGGTAATTCTCAGCTTAAATATTCTATCAACACAATAATAACGCCAATAATGAGTCGTTTCTTGTACCTAATTTTTGTGTTTTGTTCTTTATTTGCTTAGGTTTCAGCAAAAAAGACTAGATATGTAAGTAACTGGATAAATTTGCTATAATTACGTCTATTATGGAAGTATTATTCTTTATTACAGTGATTCCGGCTTTACTCTTAATTCATTATTTTCTCTTTAAAAAGGAAACAAAGCAGTTATTAGAAGAGAAACTAGGAACTATTTTTATAAATAATTTTTACCGAATCCTTTATGTAGCCTTATCTGCAGGAATAATTTATGTGTTTTTGTCATCACTATTTAAAATACCCGATATCGAAATATTTAATATGCAAGATTCTTTCAGCAATATCGTATTTTTAATAATAGATACTTTCAGGCTAATCTTTCTATTTTTAATAATAGAATCTATCTGGACACTAGGGATATCAAGGTTCCTCGGCATAAAGCAACTTGTTTCTTTTTTCTTAAAAAAGAAGCCTACGTTTTATTATGATTTTATTAAAGGTGATATAAATATTAAAGGACTATATGTAAGACATAGGCATCCATTTTTGTTTTATATGATTTTATTTATTATTCTAGATAGAAGCTTTTCTTTACAAAACTTATTTGCATTATTCTTTTGTGCTGGCTATTATTTTCTATTCTCAAAACTGGTTGAAAATCAACTAGGAGAAGCCTTTGGCGGTAATTATATTAACTACAAAAAAAATGTTAATTATTTCTGGTTAATGCTAAAAAAGTATAAAAATGAGCCTACTAAAAACTGATTTTGCTGGTAGCTTCTACGCTAACAACCAAGTTACTTTACGCAAACAATTAGATAATTTTTTTAAAAATACAAACAAAGTAATAGATCAGCCAAGAGCACTCATAGTCCCACATGCTGGATATGTCTATTCCGGACAAACAGCTGCCCATGGATATAAGCAACTTGAAAATGAAAACATAGAAACAATAATCATATTATCTCCAGCCCATAAAACTTTTCATAAAAGTCTCGCATTGCCTAATGAAACTATTTTAGAAACTCCTTTCGGGAACTTATATGTTGATATGGAAAAATCAAAACAACTAACTGATTCAGGAACTTTTTCTTTCAACTCTGCACCTCACTACGGAGAACATTCTTCTGAGGTACAGCTTCCCTTTATCAAAACAATGTCACCCGACTGCAAGGTAGTTCCTGTAAATGTAGGCATGATAGATGTTGATACTGCAAACGCAGCAGCTAAAGAAATTGCAAAGATAATAGACTATAAAACAATCGTTATTGTAAGCAATGATTTATCTCACTATCATCCACTAAATATTGCCAAAGAAATCGATAATCGCACTATCGAGAAAATACTAAAGCTATCACCTGAAGAACTATTATTAGCCTATCAGAATAAAACTATAGAATGTTGTGGAATATTTCCGATAACAGTACTACTAAGCACTTTGAAACTCCTAAATATTAACAAAAGCAAAATATTAAACTATGATACTTCAGCCTCATCTTCTTTCGATGATCAACATGTTGTTGGATACGTAAGCATTGGGTTCTACTAGACTAATCTAATTCTTGCAGCAGCGGCATGTGCTGGCAGCTGTTCTATATCCGCGAAAATAGCTGTATCTTCGCCAATTTCAGAATAATCTTCCTTCGCCATCTTTACTACAGTTGAATACTTTTGAAATTCAACAGCACTTAATGGAGAAGAAAACTTTGCGTTACCACCAGTAGGTAATACATGATTTGGTCCAAGCATGTAATCACCTAATACTTCCGCAGAATGATTTCCTATAAAAAAAGCTCCTGCGTTATTAACAAGCTTTAACAGAGCATCTTCTTCTTTATGAAAAATTTCTAAATGCTCTGGCGCAATCTGATCTGCAATACTTGCTAACTCTTCTATAGTTGCGTTCTCTTTTACTATTATCACTGAGTTATCTTCAAGTGCTTTCTTTAAAATCTCTTGTCTTGGAAGAAGGTTAAACTGTTTATTAACTTCTGAGCGAACTTTATCTGCAAAAGCCCTTGAGTCTGTTATTAATACAGCTGAAGCTAATACATCGTGCTCGGCCTGTGCAAGCAAATCTGCAGCAATGAAGTCTGCTCTCGCGCTATCATCTGCAACAACACAAACATCACTTGGGCCTGCTAGCTTATCTATACCAACTACCCCAAATACTTCTTTTTTTGCTAAAGTTACATATATATTCCCTGGGCCTACAATCTTATCTACTTTCTTTATATCTTCTGTCCCATAAGCTAAAGCAGCTACTGCTTGAGCGCCACCCATTGCATATACTTCTTTTACATCCAGCATATAAGCTGCAGCAAGCACTGCTTGGCTAAGCTTTCCGTCCTTGCCTGCAGGAGAAGCAACAACTATCTCTTTCACCCCTGCTACTTGGGCCGGTATTACATTCATTAATACAGATGTAGGATAAGCAGCTGTTCCGCCTGGGACATATACCCCTGCACGGTTAATAGGAGTAACCTTCATTCCATAAGAGGACTTATCATAGACATTACCTTGCCATGATTGAAGTAAGAATTTCTCATGATACGCTCTAATATTATCAATCGCTTTACTAAGCAGCTCTTTTAACTCATCAGCAGAAGCCTCATAGGCTTCTTGCATTTCTTTTTCGGAAACTTTTATATCTTCAAACGAATTTGCAGGAAACTCAAACTTGCTAACATAGTCTAATAAAGCAGCTGATCCCTGGTTATAAATATTCTTCAAAATATCTCGAACAACATCTGCTTCTGGCCTATCTACATAGGCAGTTCTTCTCTGAATTGCTTGGATACTTTTATCGATATTATCCGTTACTATCTTTAACATTATTAACTGATGAACTTCTTTACTTCATCATTGTGAATTGAATAGAAAACACTATTCACTGCAAGATGAGCAGTTGTTTCATAAATAGTCTTAGTCTCTACAAGATTATTCTCCTTTAAAGTCTCTCCCGTAGCTACTAAATCTACAACAAAATCACTAAGTCCTGTAATAGCTGCTAATTCTACTGAACCATACAGCTTAATAATATCGGCCTTTATTCCCACTTCTCTAAGGTAATCTGTTGCGCTCTTTACAAACTTTGTTGCTACTTTCATTCCATTAAAAAATGGTTTATCTTTGTCTTCAACTCCACAAGCAAATGATAATCTGCAATATCCAAAACCTAGATCTTTTACAACTACAAGCTCAGAATCATTCTCTATTATGATGTCCATTCCACAAATACCCATATCAACAACACCATTCTCTACATAAACAGTTACATCTGTCGGTCTAAGTATTAGAAACTTATATTTCTTAGTTCTATCATAAAAGATAAGAGCTCTTTCTGGTATATCGTCTACAAAAATACCCTTAGTTTCAAAGAACTCTAATGTTTTCTTAAATAAATATCCTTTAGGGATACCAATAGTTATTGTATCTTTCATCACATCTCCTCAAAGCACATGGCTAATTTCTCGAACTCTAAAGCAAATCCAATAGCACTAACATCATGACCATACTTCTGGTATAAATCATCATATCTGCCGCCAGATCCAACTGCATGTCCGATACCATCTACCAATACATTAAAATAAACACCAGTATAATAAGCCATTTCCTGAACCAATCCTCTGTTATAAATAACATTATCAACACATTCTGGATATTTTAACTTTAATACTTGCGCAAACTGACTCAAATAAGAGTTCTTCTCCAGGACACTCTCGTCACCTAATGGAGGAATCTCTGAAACATTATGAAAATGTTTTGTAGCTAAAGCTTTAATATCTTCTTCGCTTTTATCTTTCACATTCTCAACATGACCTAATTCGATTCTGAAATTATTAATGCCAGCGGCAGTCATAACATCAACGACAACCTTTACCATATCCACATCAGATTCGGCACTGCTCTCACCTAGTGATTCCATACCTACTTGCATGAATTCTTGTTTACGAAGAATATGGTTTTTTCTAAAAACATTCTCAGCATAATAAAGTTTTTGCGGTAATGCGATATCATCAATTCTTGAAGTAATTAGTCTTGCGATAGATGATGTCATCTCTGGCCTTAATGCCATAACAGCACCACCATCACTTATGAACTTTATTGATTCCTCTTTTAAGTAACTTCCCCAACCTTTAGATATATCACTAAATGGCTCAAAAGAAGGTGTTGTTATCCTTTTATAGCCATGCGAGATAAAAGAACCTAAAACTTTATCCAACATGTCATGACGCTTTGATAGTTGATCTGGTAATATTTCATTTATTCCTTGTAACACTTACGCAACCTCTTTCTATTTGTCTATTTTTGCATTATTTAATAGGGATGATCCCCAGGATACACGACAATGCCTTCATCACCTATCCTCATCCTATGTACATTAGTACTGTGGCTAGTGCCTCTTATCTTTCTTACTTCAATTCCTCTATATGTATGGCCAAGGTGAAGAATAATCAAACCTTGAGCAAGAAAATCCTCTATCCCAAACCTAGTTAAGCCAATCGCTCCAGAAGGTTTCTCTGTAATAACAAATGTTGTACAGCCCAACTTTCTAAGCTCATGTAAAAATAAAAATAACTCTTGCCTCATCTTATTAAAGTCTGAGTATGCCATACCAAAAGCAGGCAATGAGTCTATAACTAATCTGTCATATTTGTTGTCTTTAACCTCTTTTACTAACGTAGACAAAAGATCAAACACATTTTCATCAAAATCTTGTTTTAAAATTGGGAAATATATAAACTTTAGCTTATCTTGGTCTATCATTTTCTGGATATCCCAACCAAACCTACTCACATCTTCAATAATATCGGTTATCGGCTCTTCAAAAGAAACATATAAACCTTTTTCGTGATATTTATATGCACCATTATATAAAAACTGCGATGAAAGTATTGTTTTCCCAGAGCCTGCTGATCCAGACAGAAAAATATTACGTCCCTTTGGGAAGCCGCCTTCAACTAGAGAATCTAAGCCATTGATACCGGATGGTGTTCTATCCATTGTCTTTGATTTTCACCCAATCTCTTTCAAAATCTATCCATTTCATATTAGCAACTCTTAGATGCATCTGTCCATCTCTTTCCTTGGCCTCAATGACCCCATCCATGATGTATTTAATGTTGTTTAAGACATATTCTGAAACGGTACCTTCTTCTAACACAAAGATGGTATTTACCATTCCAAATGCCATCGAAGTCCTACAAAGTTGAGACAGAAACCTTTGAGCCATAGATAGGTCAAAATTAACTAGTAAAGAAGATATCGAATCAAATAGACGACGACCGCCTAATTTGCTCTGTATTGATTGTCCTATTTTCTGACCAGAATCAGCAATTACCATTGAAAATTGATTAAGGTCTAATACACCGTCTATTCTGAATTTCTCTTTCTTTTCAGTAGCTCCAGAAGACCAAGAATAAGCATCTACTAAAGAAAACAAATCCATTTCTTCATATTCCAAAACATCTATTTCTAAAGCGTCTGAAATCTTTTCTCTAATCTGACGAGGTGAATCATCTATGGTTGCAACCATGCAACGCTCTTTATTATGAAGGCCTTCTGTTATGAACCTCCGCCCAAGTGTAGATTTGCCTGTGCCTAAAGGACCAATCAATAAAATATTGGAACCTTTCGGGAGCCCCCCGCCAAGTAACTCATCCAGCTCTCTAACACCTGAACTGATCCTATCAATAGCAAGTTCTACATAAGAACCTTCATTTGTATCCGTTTGCTTTTGCTGCTCATTTTGGTCCTTATGCTCCTTACGTCTTAATAGTAAAGATTCTACTCTTGTTTTTAATTCTTCCAAATTAAATGGCTTAGTTATATAGTCGTCTGCACCACCTTCAAACCCTGTAATTTTATTAAATTCATCTCCAATAGCTGAAAGAATAATGATTGGAACTCCCTCAAAATCTTTATTCTCACGAAGAGTCTTACAAACTTCGAAACCATCTTTTTCTGGCATAACAATATCAGTAATCACCATATCTGGTTTTTCTTGAAAGGCTTTTTCTATCGCTTGAGCACCATTCTTAGCCAATATAGTTTCATAACCAAGATCTTCTAACATCATACTCGTAAGCATAAGAATGTTTGGTTCATCATCTGCAATTAATATTTTAAATTTTGATTCAGTCATTTATATATATTCCTACTTCCGACTTAATTCCAAAACTTAGTTCTTTTGCTGCATAATCTGTAAATAAAACCTTTTGAGGAAACAGCTTGCGAATAACACCTTCTCCATCCTCTTCAAAATACATTTTAATAACATTAGTCTCTATGCTAGAAAAATGGGCATCTTCATTATTTATTAAAAGGATTGTTATATCGATTGGCAAACTCTCTACCATATTCATAAGTTCAGTGAAATATCTTTGTTTAAGGCTATCATTCACTCCAATATACTCAGGAAGGACAGGATCAAAAACAACTCTTCTAATATCATTCTTTACAAGAATATCGCTAACCTCATTAAGCAAATTACTAAATACTGCTCTCTCTCTATCTTTTTCATTTGTTCCTGAAAAATAATCCCTAATATCTAATATGAAGAATCTCTGTTGGTCAAAAGCCCAGTCGATTTCCCATTCTAATGATGAAATAGTTTTCTTTATCTGACTTGGAGTATCCTTTATAGTAACAAACAAAACTCTTTCATCTGTGAATAAACCCTCTTTAAGAAACTGCAACCCAAAAATAGTTTTACCTATTCCAGGCTCGCCTTCAAGACATGTGATTTGGTTTTTCGGAAGGCCTCCCGAAAGCATATTATCTAATACTTTAATACCTGTAGCTACTCTATCTATCATACTTAAAATTATAGCCCCTCATAAGTGCTTTTTGAAAGAGGTATTTACTTTTAACCATCAAGAGTAAGATAATTTAAAACATGGCAGAAAAAAAATATGAAATAGATATCTCACCATCAAACAACTATTACCTTCATATTCTGAAAGAATTGAACCAGCAGGACATTTTAGATATCAAACAAACACACCATAAAATCTCTATTCATAACTTGTTCCAAAGTTCTCAACTGATAAACGAAATATACAAAGAACAGGGAACTCAAGATTTTATTTTATACAACCACAATCAGGAATCAAAAAGCTCAGCGAAATATCTCTCTAATAATTGTTTAATTACAATTGAGAACGATGAACTATCTGCAAAAATGAGGCTCGCACCGAACTGTTCATTAAATGAGATTAAAAAAGAGATAGCAAAAGCAAGAATCTCATTCGGAATAATATATGCTGAAATAGATTTTATGATTAAATTCAATCGTAAAGAAAGCTTTGTCTTTGCCAAAGGAAACCCCTCGATATCTATCGAAGAAGCTAGCCATGAATTATTATTTGAAACTATTAGGCCTTTTCCTGCAAATATCCAACAAGGAAATAAAGGCGTATACCTAGATACTACAATAGAGAACAGAACTTTTGCACACAGTACAATCGCCAAAATCCACAAAGGAGCACAAGGCCAAACAGGAAAAACCATTACTGGAGCGACTATCCCAACTAAACTACTACCCACAAAGCCAATTACATTAGGAGAAAACGTATATGAAGAAAAAGGTGAAATTAAAGCTATCATTGATGGTCTAATTGAATTCAATAAATCACATATAGAAGTAACGCCTACATTAATTATTAAAGAACCGCTATTAAATGAAAAAATCGACTTTGAAGGAACTGTCATAATTGAAAACATGATCCAAAATAGTACAATCAATGCAACGCAAGATATTATTGTCTACAATACCAGCAACTCAACCAAACTTAATGCAGATGGATACATCTATATTTTAACTGGTTTTATTGGCAAGAGCTCCAAAGCAAAAGCAAAACAAGGTATATTCTGTGGATATGCTCACAATTGCTCCCTAACTACTACCGAAGGAGATATAAATATTGGCTACGAATCATTACACGCCCATATGGACTCAGCAAAAAGCATATATATAGAAAGAAAAGCATCTGGTGGCAAACTTAAAGCCAGAGAAAATATTGTAATGGAATCTTCTGGCTCCGAACGCATTACTTCAAAAACAGATTTAAGCCTTGATTTTGACAATAACCCAAAAAACATTAAATCTGACTCATTAATAAATGATATAAAATCAACTGAAAGAAAATATGAAAATGCAATAAATGAACTTAATCGATTTAAAGATTTCTCAAAAAAATCAAAAGAATACTTAATAAAAGACCCAACTTTTCAAAAACTAACATCTATTGTTTTTAATTTACAAGAAGAATTAAAGGCGCAATTGCTTCAATTGAAAGAAGAAGAAACCGAAACAGAAGAAAAAAAACACAAATCTGGCAGAATAATAATTAGAGAAAATATCTGGAACGGAACATCAATAACTATAAACGATGACAATATTACTGTAGATAAAAACGCCAACCAAGCATCAACCTTTAGGCAAGGCCATTATGGTATAATCAGGGAAAGATATGAAAAAGACTCTGATTACTAGCGCTATTCTAGCATTAACCATTTTTTTAACTGGCTGCCAAAGCTATAAACTAGTTGCTGAGCAGAATCCGGTAACAACTCATAATGGGCTTATTTATTCCGTGTCTCCATACAACCAAGATATTCATCAACAATATAAAATTAACCCTCTATTAACCAATCTAAATTTAAGCACTACCTTTATTATTAAAATAAAAAACACAACCGAATCGCCAATTTGGACAAAGGTTAATAATAGTTTTGTATTAATTGACAGTAACAACCAGCAACATTCTCCTTTTGAAGACACATACCCATTTGTAGGCGAACTATTCCAACAAAGCGAATATTCGGATTTATCTTATAGTGAGATTCAAGGATTGAATTTAGAATTAGAACGTCTTCAAGACCAAGACATTAGCAGTGAAAACCATTTCTTATATGAAAAAGACGTTGAAACAATGCAATCAAAACTATATGGAATAGAAAAACATCAAATGTTAAAAATGGAAATTGAAAGAAGAGAAAAAGAGTTAGCGGATATTATGAAAAGATATGGATTCAAGGACCAACTGGTGTATCCAGAGGGAGAAAGTGTCTCCCTGATTTTCTTTCCATCTGTTGTAAAACATGGACATCAAAAGCTGCTTATAAACTTCATATTAGATAACAACAAAACTATTACAATGCCCTACAAATTTGAACTTATTAATTAAGACTCATATTAACCATAACTGCTACACTACCAAAATCCATCATATATTCAACCTTCTGAGATTGTTCTTGTTCCCCTGTGCCTAATTCGTTCACCTGATCGATTATTGTTCTTAATTGCTTTTCATCCATGATTTGTTTGCCCCCTTTTTTGTCTTACATATGTATTATTCCCAAGTGAGAGCATATAAAACATTGATATTTTTTAATGAGTTAAAGTTATGAGTGGTTTCTGCCGCATAAATTAAAATAATTACAGGCAAATAGGTTGACGTTGTTATTTTACAGGCTATCTAACGGGAATATTTTTAGTAGCTAGGTGTTCTTTAATTTGGGGAATAGTTAATTTCCTATAATGCAATAGAGAAGCTAATAATGCGGCATCACAAACTCTTAATGCATCTTCAATATGCTCTACAGTTCCTGCACCACCAGATGCAATAACGGGAATACCAACTGCATCAGCAATCTCTGAAGTCATTTCTAAGTCATATCCTTTTTGAGTACCATCGCCATCCATACTTGTAAGAAGTATTTCACCAGAACCTAAACGTTCTACTTTCTTAGCCCACTTAATGGCATCAATGCCTGTTCTCGTTCTTCCACCATGAACAACTACCTCGAACTTGCTTGCGTCATCGCAGGAACAGTCCCTGTTGACCTCTGATGGCTCTACTTCAGGTTTTGGGAGATTGCCTCTTCTCCTTGCATCTATAGCAACAACCATGCACTGTGCGCCGAATTTATGCGCTCCCTGGCTAATCAACTCTGGATTCTTTACTGCCGCTGAATTTACAGAAACTTTGTCTGCTCCAGCTGCAAGGACATCTCTAACATCTTCTACGGTTCTAATGCCACCGCCAACTGTAAATGGGATAAAAACTTGTTCAGCTACTCTTTTAACAAGATCAACAACTGTATCTCTTTTATCAGATGTAGCTGTAATATCTAAAAAAACTAATTCATCAGCGCCTTGCTTGTCATAAATCTTTGCAAGCTCTACTGGATCGCCTGCATCAATGATATCAACGAAATTAACGCCTTTAACCACACGGCCATTATCTATATCTAAACAAGGAATAATTCTTCTTGCTAACATAATTTTATTATAAAGCTAAAAGCTAAAAGCTAAAAGCTAAAAGCTAAGAAACAACCTCATCGAATCTCGCAGTTTTTTACGTAGGAAGAAAAGTATTCTTCAAGCTCTTTAAGCTTTGCTGATGGCAATGTCTCAGCTGAGCAACTCTTATCTAAAGTATTGCGAGGATTGTACTGCTGCAAAAAATAATTCTCTGCACCACTCACTAACTCAGCAACACTTGCTATATCAGCATCCTCAAATAAAGGAGGATATAGGGTAGATCTAAACTCATACTGAACATCCTTTTGGGATTTAAGCAGTTCTATTGATTTCTTCACATTAGCTACTAGCTCATCAGACTTAAGCTGACTAGCAAAAACTGATGGATACTTTGCCTCTGAAGTTTTGATATCCATAGCAACATAGTCTACTAATTTCTCATCTAAGATTTCTTTTAGCTTATCTGGAGCCGTTCCATTAGTATCTAACTTAATAGGCAAACCTGTTTTTTCTTTGATTAGTAAAAGAATTTGCTTAAGATTCTTTACAAGGGTAGGTTCTCCACCTGTAATAACTATACCTTCATAAAGATTTTTCTTTTTGGCTACTTTTTCAATAACTTCTAAATCATCCAGCGGTCCATCTTGATTATTTTCTTTTGCTAACGTTCCATTATGACAAAAGGGGCACCTAAAATTACAGCCTCCGTAAAAGAATACGGAGGCTATTTTATTTGGATAATCAATGAAGCTAGTCTTCTGCCAGCCGTGCATTAAACCATTAACAACTGTTCTACTTGAGCTGAGGTATGTGCTTTTTTAACAACATTTCCTAAATCATCATAGAAGATAACAGTCGGTGTTCCTGTAATATTATTTTCGATTGCTTGCTCTAGGCCTTCTTTAGTACTAGCATTCACTTCTTCACCTTGCATTGTAGTCTTTGAAAGCATATTCTTTACTGGCTTACATCCTGGGCAATGCTCTGAATAAAACATCTTATAGTTCTTGATGCTTCCTTTATCATTAACCATTATTTGAAATGATTCTTTAGATTCTTCTTGTGTGTTAGCAGACTCTAAAACAACAGATTCATCACTACAAGTTTCTCCATCATTTCCTTCGAAATGTAATCTTTGGAAATACTCATCTTTCTTTCCTTTGTTCCAGTTATTTACTGGTCTGTAGTATCCTACAATTCTTGCATACACTTCAGCATCCTGACCTTTTACGTTAGATAATTCTTCCTTAAGGTCTTCTATTTGTCTTTTGATTTCTTGTTTAATTTCCATTTTTTATTTCCCCTCCGTGATTAGGCAGTTTTCTTTTCTTGATCGTCAAAACATTTTTCCAAGTCTTTTATTTTACCCTTCAATTCTTGTTCCTTTTCTTCTTTACAAACAGGACAATTGAAGTGCTCCCCATCCAAATAACCGTGAACAGGACAAACAGAAAATACTGGCGAAATAGTGAAATAAGGAATCTTATAGTTATAAGCGATTTTCTTTACTAAACGCTTACAAACTTCAGGATCTTTAATTCTTTCACCTAACATTCCGTGGAATACAGTACCTCCCGTGTATTTGCTTTGTACTTTTTCCTGATGATCTAATGCTTCAAATACATCCGCAGTATAATCAACTGGAAGCTGAGTAGAGTTTGTATAGAATGGATCATTCTTTCCAGCAGTCTTAATCTCTGGATATTTCTCGACATCAATCTTAGCAAAACGATAAGATGTAGATTCCGCAGGTGTTGCCTCTAAGTTATAAAGGTCTCCTGTTTCTAATTGAAACTCTTTTAGTTTATCTCTCATGAAATCAATAATCTCACCAGCTAGCTGCAAGCCTTCTTCTGAAACAATGTCTTTATCCATGAAGTTTATAAGACATTCATTCATTCCATTTAGGCCAATTGTTGAAAAGTGATTATTAAAATGCTTAAGGTATTGTTGCGTATAAGGATACAGCCCAATCTCCATTAATCTATTAATTACTTTTCTCTTAACTACTAGTGAGTCACTAGCAATTTCCATAAGGTTTGTAATCTTTGCAAATAATTCTGATCTATCTTTTGATAAATAACCTATTCTTGCAAGGTTAAGAGTAACAACTCCAATTGAACCAGTGAATTCATCTGCACCGAATAGTCCACCACCTCTGTTTCTTAACTCACGTTTATCTAGCTGTAATCTACAACACATTGAACGAACGTCATTTGGATCAAGATCGCTATTAATAAAATTTTGAAAATAAGGAGTGCCATATTTTGCTGTCATTTCGAAAAGCAATTTAGAATTAGCACTATCCCAATCGAATTCTTTTGTAATGTTGTAAGTAGGTATAGGGTACGCAAAGCCTCTGCCATCAGCATCACCTTCCATCATTACTTCAAGAAATGCTCTGTTAATCACATCCATCTCTACTTGGAAATCACCGTAAGTTTCTTCCCTTCTTTCTCCACCTATAAGAACTTTAGTGTCTTTTAGGTCAGATGGAACTGTCCAATCTAATGTAATATTAGTAAATGGCGCTTGGCTTCCCCATCTTGAGGGAGTGTTGATACTAAAAATATAGCTCTGAATATGTTGTTTTACATGCTCAAAAGTAAGTTTATCGAATCTTACGAAAGGAGCAAGATAAGTATCAAAGCTAGAAAAAGCTTGCGCTCCTGCCCACTCATTTTGCATTGTTCCTAAAAAGTTCACCATCTGTGAAATCAAAGTACTTAAGTGCTTGGCTGGTTTAGAATTAATTTTATTCTTTACTCCACCAAACCCTTCTTCAATAAGCTGTCTTAATGACCAACCTGCACAATAACCAGAAAACATTGATAAATCATGAATATGAAAATCGCCGTTCTGGTGAGCATCAGCAACATCTTTAGTATAAATGTTTTGTAACCAATAATTTGCAGTTACTGTACCTGAGTTATGTAAAATCAAACCACCCAAAGAATAGTTAATGTTACTGTTCTCGTTTACACGCCAATCTGACTGTGACAAATAACCATCCATTACTTTATTAATATCAAGAATTAATTTATCTTTATCTCTTACCTTACTTCTTTGTTCTCTATAAAGGATATAAGATTTAGCTGTTTGCACATGCCCTTCATCTATTAAAACTCGTTCAATAATGTCTTGAATCTCTTCAATAGCAGGGATTGTTTTTTTGTTATAAGTTTCTGTTAATTTATGAACTACATTATCTGTAACATCTTTTGCCATTCCAACATCATGACCACCAACTGCTTCAGCAGCTTTATATATTGCATCTACTATTTTTTGCTTATCGAAAGAAACAATCTCTCCGTTTCTCTTAATAATCTTTTTGATAAGCCCTCTTTTATTTCCTGTCTCTTTTAACACATCTCTAATTTCAGCTATTACCATCCTCGTATCCCTTCTTTACATATTCTTTATTTCTTTTATAAACTCTTTTACATCCTTGAACTGTTTATAAACCGAGGCAAACCTTACATAAGCTACTTGGTCTAATTCCTGTAACTTATCCATCACCATTTGTCCAATCTCTTTTGACTGAACTTCCCTCTCTGGGCGACGATGAAGCTCCTCTGTAATCTCCTCAACGAGTTCTTGTATCTGCATTACTGTAACTGGCCTTTTTTCAGTTGCAGACAACATTCCGTTAAGTATCTTTTCCTTTTTAAAGAACTCCTTATTTTCGTTGGTTTTAACAACGACTACGGGGCGTTCTTCTAATCTTTCATAAGACGTAAACCTCTTAGTGCAAGATAAACACTCGCGACGCCTTCTGATCGCTTCTCCTTCTGATAGAGTTCTAGATTCTAGAACTTTATCTTGATTACTTCCGCAAAATGGACATTTCATAATTTTCCTCTTTACCCCTAGATGTAGTGTTCCTTCTTGTTAAGAACTAAATTAACACACTAAATGAGTTAAAGTCAATTAATCGATTTTGGCGAAAAACATCGTCTTTTTTGACCTTTTCAACAGCTTATTAACAACATGTTAACAAGTATATATATTGATATTTTCTAGTGCGTGATTAGCTAAACCCACATAAGCTCAATCACAATAAGAGATGGAGCCTTTTATTAGCTAAAGAGTTATCAACATTGTCTAGTTATTTATATTTTTATTGGTTCTGTTCCATCCCCCTCCTGGACCATGTCAGAAGAATCAAGCTTATATGTGTACATCCAAATTTGAAGTTTTAGCTTGCACTGAAATTAATTTATTTTGCATAATAATATATCGAAATCAAAACAAAGTTTTCCCAGCTATATATATTTGGAAATTTTATTATAGTTGCCGTAAAAATTAGAGACTGGTATAATATTTTTCGCGCGGATGTGGTGGAATTGGTAGACACGCTAGACTTAGGATCTAGTGCTTCGGCTTGGAGGTTCAAGTCCTCTCATCCGCACCAGCATTTCTCAGAATAAACTTAATATCTTACTTTTAACAACTTTGCTGAGTTTATAGAAATTCGCAAACATCATAACATCAGACCCACTAGCTATTGCTAATTTAGTTGCTTCGACTAAATCATAGTTCTTTGCAATTGCTCCCATTTGCAAATCATCCGTAAAAACTAAACCTCTAAATCCCTGTATAGCTCTTAGATTATCAGAAACATGTTTACTAGATATACTCGCGGGATATTCACTATCAACTCTTCTATCAAACAAATGTCCAACCATAACACCATCAACCATATTCTCTGCTATCAATTGTTGATATGGTCTAAGTTCATCACTAATAAACGTCTCCGTAATATCCGTGAACCCTTTATGTGAATCTGACTTAGAACTACCATGCCCTGGATAATGTTTAATAACTGTCATTATCCCATTGCTTCTGTGTGCCTTAATAAACTGCTTAGCATAAGCTATAACCAAGTTTGGAGATGCAGAATAGCTTCTTTTACTACCAACTATTACAGAATTAGTACTGTTTACAGCCACGTCTACAACTGGTGCAAAGTTTAGATCAAACCCCATATCTTTTAAAAATATAGCTCGCTGCAAAAAGAGCTGTCTGGCTTTATTTAAGCTCATCTTGCTTCCTATATCCTCTGCAGGTGCAATGTTAGGAAAAACTCCTCCGCTGCTTAACCGACTGACGAGTCCACCTTCCTCGTCTATAGCTAGCAATAGCTCTGTGCCATTCTTAATGGAACGTATATTCTTTATAAAACTGGACAATTGTTGTTTATTAACAATGTTTCTATCAAAGAATATCAAACCTCTAACCTGCGCACTCTCAATTAGGGATTTTGTTTCTTCAAATATATTCTCACTAACAGCTGTTCCTCTAAATCCAATCATTAGTTGAGGTTTACTAAGCTGATGATAACTGCTTGTCTGTGATGAGAGTTCTTTATACTTAAGATAATTAAATATAAACAAGCCACAAATAACCAATAATAATATGTATACAAAAAGTCGTTTAAACATAGCTGGATTGTAGCAATTTTAACTCCCCCTGTCACTTCGTGAGGGAGCTGTGATATAATTCCCTCATGCAAAACAAACAGCAACTTTTAAAACTATACAAAGGCAACTTAAAAGAGCTTATGACCAAGGCCAATGAGCTTACCGAAAAGCTATCTGAGAATCTTATAGAACTTTGCTCTATTGCAAATGTACGTTCAGGTAAATGTAGCGAGAACTGTTCTTTTTGTGCACAATCAGCGCATTTTGATACTAATGCTGATGAATATGATCTATTAGATAAAGCAAAAGTTTTAGAATATGCAAAAAAGATGGAATCTCAGAAAGTGAAAAGATTTTCACTAGTTTCTAGTGGCAAAGGACTGAACCCTGAATTACTAGAAAAATTACTACCAATATACAAAGCATTAAAAGAAGAAACATCTCTATCTATCTGTGCCTCACATGGTCTCCTTAGTAAAGATATGGCAAAAAAGCTTAAAGAAGCTGGAGTAAACAGATATCACCACAACTTAGAAGCTGGCCCAAATTACTTTCACAAAATATGCACTACCCATAAATACCAAGACAGAATTGACACTATTAAGAATGCTAAAGAAGCAGGCATGGATATTTGTGTAGGTGGTATCATGGGACTTGGGGAAACGCCTCTTGATAGAATCGAAATGGCGCTAGACATAAAAGATTTAGATGTTGATTCTATTCCATTAAATGTACTTACTCCAATTGAAGGAACTCCTCTAGGAAAAGAAGAAATTCTAACTACAGATGAAATACTTCGAACAATAGCTATTTATAGAATTATCAACCCAGACACTCCCATTAGATTCGCAGGCGGAAGAACACTATTAGAGCTAAACGAACAATTAGATACTTATAAAGCTGGGATAAACGCAATCATGGTAGGAGACTATCTAACAACTGATGGATTTGATATAGGAAAAGATTTATCTCACTTAAAAGACAATAAATTTAAGATTCTGTAATCACCCTGTCCTAAAAAGGATTATACATATGCTGCCAACTTATGCTGCAACAACTTCTTAAGCTTAGACTTTGCTCTGTATACTCTAGACTTCACAGTGCCTATTTCTAAACCTGTTACTTCTGCTATCTCATCATAAGGTAATTGATTAATCTCTTTTAAAATCAAAACGCCTCTATACCTATAGTCTATTTTATCTAGTGCTTTATAGAAGGCTTTTAATAATTCTATTTCTTCTATATCTTTTGTGAATGCTGGCGAAGTATCTTCTATACGCTCAAAGAATCCTTCATCAAAGTTATCAGTTTGTCGATTCTTTTTACGAAAATAGTTCTTAGCCATATTTACAGCTATACGGTATATCCAAGTAGAAAACTGGGCATCTCCTCTAAACTTATCTAGATAGATAAAAGCTTTATAGAAAACCTCTTGGGTTAGGTCTCTCGCATCCTCATAATTACAAGTCATCCCATTGATTGTCTTAAAAACTTTATCCCTATAACGAACAATCAGCTCACTATAGGCATCAAGCCAGCCATCTTGCACTTTGGCAACTATTTCATGATCTGGCAAATCTGCATAATTCATATTATCCAACTACTCCTAATCCAATATCACTAGCTATATTTTGCATACCTAGCTCTTCCATCCCTGGCTTTGGCAACTTTTGTGGATCAAACTCTGATGCTGTTATCTGTTTAAACATTTCAAAACCTTCTTCATAGTTCTCAGGATCGATATTCTGCATCATTGCATATTTCCCTGGATGATCACTAAGCTGGATGTGGTCAGAAACCTTATTAGGAGCATAACCATTCTTCGTTGCTTGTTCCTCTCCAACCATTAGAGAACCTTCATCACCTAATGCTGGAACAGCTCCTTTTTCTAAAACCTTAGAAAAAACTTTCTGAAATGACTCTTTATCAAAATCATCTTCTGCTACTTTATTATCTAGCTCTTTAGCAAGCTTTACTTTAATATTCGGATCAAAACTTTCTAAACCCATTCCCTGTATCATTTTGTCACCTCCCTAGACATGTTCTATATATAAGACACATCTACATTTATATTGTTCCCTCTATTTTATTTTCTTAAACATCCACTCATTTATACCATGCTATATAACACTACATATTCAATAGTCAGGAGTAATCTAGTGAGGTATAATTAAAACTATGATTATTACTAGATTTGCACCAAGCCCTACTGGGAACTTACATATTGGCGGAGCACGAACTGCTCTTTTCAACTATTTATATGCAAAACACTGTAATGGTAAATTCTTACTTCGTTTTGAAGATACTGATAAACAAAGATCAAAAGAAGAACACGCAGAACAAATAAGAGAATCACTACATTGGCTAGGCATCAAATGGGACAATGAAGATGTGCCCTACCAATCACAAAGAATTCACATATACGAATCGTATAGAGACCATCTTTTAGAAAAAGAGCTTGCATACCATAAAGATGGGGCCATTTATCTAAAAGGCAAAAATGATATAGAAGACTTTGTTATCTGGAAATCAGACGGAATGCCTGTTTTTCATTTTGCAGTAGTCATTGATGATCATGAAATGGGTGTTAACTGCATCATTAGAGGTGTAGACCATTTAACAAACACTGATAAACATAAACTAATATATGAATACCTTGGGTTCCCATTACCAGAATGGCACCATATGCCACTTATCGTAGATGATAACGACAAACCTCTTAGCAAAAGAAGAGACGATGCAAGCGTCACTTATTATCAGGAAAAGGGATATATTCCTGAAGCAGTAATGAACTATCTATCCAGACTAGGTTGGGGACATGGCAACCAAGAGATTTTCACAGAACAAGAACTTATAGACTTCTTTGATGTTGCTAAAGTTTCTAAGAACCCTGCAAAAATCGATCTTAAGAAAATGAATTGGTTAAACTCTCAATATGTTTCTAATGCTGACCACGATTTATTAAAAAGATATACTCAATACAAAAATATTGCAAAAGCTATAGACCATGCTAATCGTTCTAACAACTGTGATGATTGCCTAAAAAAAATTCAAGCAAAAGCATTCACATTAGCAGAACTTGATCTACTAATAGCGCCATTCGTTAATGACTTTATGGCTGATAAAGAACTATTAGAAGAGAATAAAGCGTTTGTTACAAGCGTATTGCCACTATTAAAAGTAATGTTAGAAAATGTTCCACAAGAACATTGGACTGAAGCAGAACTGGAAACTAAAATTAATGAATTTATAGAATCCAACAGCTTATCAATGAAAGAAGTCGCTATGCCACTTCAGCAAATAATTACAGGACAAAAGAAATCATTAGATACTACAGATATTCTTGTCTATGTTGGAAGAAAAACCGTTCTAAATAGACTTCACGTACTTTAACTTATTACTTTTTCTTGTTAAAAAGTAATCAAAAAACAAGACCTCCCAAAACTCATAAGAACTAAGAATATTAAATAAATCTCACTTGAAAAAGTATTAGGCAAAGGGATTTCTCGCTTCTTCGTTTTACTCCGAAGACGTAAAGTGTCCGTTCAACATCATTTAACTCTTAGTAACTTACTCAAACAGTTGCTCGGCCATTTATATGGATACATTTTTTGGAATTAATTGATAACTTTGATCATTCTTAACCATTTGATAGCAAATAGTCTCCGACTTATTATCATTTATCACTCTCAATATTTTCTTCTTCACCAAAGGATCAACTTCGACACCAAAGAATACTGATTTAACTATGTTTGTCTGCGTTGCTATTATATTCATTTCCTCATCATCAGCGATTACCCTGAGAGCTCTGACTTCGCCCTCATAAAACCACTGCTCACCTTTTCTAAAAAACAAAGAACCATAAAGATTAGCATTATTTTCTTTCGATGGAGTATAATCGCCAAAGATTTCATCCAACTTAGGAAACTTCTCAGAATATATAACATTATCAATCATATAAAAATGATTTGATAGTAATTCATAATCTAATTCAATAACGATACCTCTGTGATTATCTGCATAATGAGACCACATAAGAATAGACTTGTAATCAATTGTTAAAGAACAAATGCGAACATGATTTGAAGTTTCCAAAACTAATTCTTTAAGTGTATTCATCATAAAACCCTTAAAATCCTCACTCTGACAATTAGCATCAATAATTTCTTTTTGCTGATGTTTTGGCAACGTCTTTGTATGTACACTTTTTTCGATACCCAAACCTGCTACTATTCGATATGCGTCTATCGACGTGTCGTGCTTATCGAAGCTTATCTGGCAATCAAATGGATCATTAAAATCTTTGGGATTTGTTACCTTAACCTCATTTTTCATAAAAATTGACTCTATAATAACTTCGGCATCTTTCTCTAAAGAAATATATTTATACAATTTGGGAGAAACTTGTTTTTTATTAGAGGTCATATACATTATTATAATTCCCAACTTTTTTTAAGCAAGCTATAATAGCCAAATGAAAAAACATATTACCCTAGGCATAGAATCATCCTGTGACGAAACAGCTGTCTCTATATTAGAGAACGGCACTAACGTATTATCCAACATTATATTCTCACAAATCAAACAACATGCAAAATATGGCGGAGTTGTTCCTGAAATGGCATCCAGACTACATGTAATGAACATTATTCCTTGTATTGAAAACGCACTCGAGGAAGCAAAGATAACTTGGAAAGATATCGACCTAGTTGCAACGGCCAAAGGGCCTGGCTTATTAGGCGCACTAAGCACTGGTGTTAATGCCGCCAAAGCTCTTGCATATCGACTAAAAAAACCACTAATAGGAGTACATCACTTAGAAGGGCATATCTATTCCAACATACTTGATAACAACTCTAATTTTGAATATCCATGTTTGGCATTAATAGCTTCTGGTGGGCATACCCAATTAGTATTAATAAAAGACCAATTTAAATATGAATTAATAAGTAATACTCTAGATGATGCTATCGGTGAAGCTTTTGATAAATCAGCAAGAATAGCTGGGCTTGGTTACCCAGGTGGTCCCGTAATAGATAAGCTTGCCAAAAAAGGTGATCCAAAAAAATACCAGTTTCCTAATGTAAGAACAAAGAATCCTTTAGACTTTAGCTTTAGTGGACTTAAGACAGCTGCTTTAAACATGAGCACCAAGCTAAACCTACTAGAAGAAGAAAACGACAGTCAGGTAATAAAAGATTTTTGTGCATCATTACAAAACAAGCTCATATCAGAACTAACAAAGAAAACTTTCAGTGCAGCTAAACAATATAATGTGAAACAAATAATAATTGCGGGAGGCGTTTCTGCTAATTCTTTTCTAAGAAAAACGCTAAGCGAAAGAGAAGATCTGAATGTTTCTATGCCGCCTATGAAATACTGCACAGATAATGCAGCGATGATGGCTTGTGCGGGATATTTCCGTAATCAAGCTGGTGAAACATCTCCATTAAATATAGAACCTAAGTCTAATTTGAGTTTGTTTCAATAAGTATTCTTACTATAGTATTATTCTTTATGACAACTCTGTGATTTTGCTTTAAAAACTGTGGGATTTTGGTCTTCATTTAAATCTCCTTTTATTCTTATAACGCTCACAAAATAAACTTATATTTATTACATTCCCAGAAAAGACATTCCTTAAACATTATTTGCATCTATTTTTCGCATTATGACACTAGCTATAGCGCTACCGCAAACTAATAGCGCAATGACATGCGCTAAATACTTATTAAATTAACAATAAAGAAACTCAATTTGCTATAATAAGAATATGAATGATTCGCAAATTAAAAACATCTACTTATATCTTGTATGTCTTGTCGCTATTTCCTTCATGCTCTACTCCTCTGTTGGATTAGTGAAGAATATTGTCGAATATGCTTCACCACAGTCTTATCAGATTGAAGAAATCTACCTATTATCAGAATACAACAGAGTACAAGAAGAAGAACTTTCAGATAATATTACATATGAACAATTCACTGATATGAAAAAAGAAAGTCAAAAATACTACGAAAAACAGGAAAAGTTGCGAAGTCTAAAAAATATGATTTCTAGCTTAACTATATTATTAGTTGCTGCAGGTGTGTTTCTATACCACAGAAGACAAATCAGCTAAGAAACTCTCAACAGAATTAATTCCGCCTGTCTTTAATAAGTTCAGCACATGGCTACCAATAACGGCACCATCTGATAAATCTTTAAGTGCCTCAACATGCTCTTTCGAAGATATGCCAAATCCAGCTAAAACAGGCACATTAAGAACACTCTTCAGTCTCTGGGCAAACTTCATGCCTGTTTCCGAAATATCTGTTCCTGCACCGGTAATGCCAACTTTAAGCGTGGTATACACAAACCCTTTAGCAATATTTGATATAGCAAGTAATCGTTCTTCCGAGATATCAGGAGAAACAACCTGTATTGGATAAATATTCTTCTTTTCTGTTTGTGCTATATAATCTAAATTCTCATCAAAAGGGATATCTGGAATTATAAGTCCATCGATACCTACATCAGAACAATCAGACATAAATTTCTCCATGCCATAACTAAAAGGAATATTTGCATAGCTCATAAATAGCAGAGGAATATCAATCTTATCTCTAATTGATGAAACTAAATCAAGACAATCCTGCACAGTTATTCCATTATCCAGCGCCGTCTGATTTGCCTTCATGATAGTAGGTCCATCAGCTAATGGGTCTGAAAAAGGAATCTGTATCTCGATTAAATCCACACCCTGCTCTACCATAGTAAATATCAATTGTTTACATGTATCCATATCTGGATAACCAGCAACAACATGCGTCATAATATTGAATTTATCTTTTATATCATCGATTCTATTCATCTAATTCTCCACGAAGAAACTGTTTCCAATTATCATTATCCAGTTCATTTGCAGTAATAAATAAATCCTTATCTCCTCTACCAGAGATATTAACTATTACCACTTGGTCTTTAGCCATTTGTGGAACAATTTTCATTGCGTGTGCTACTGCATGCGAAGACTCTAATGCCGGAATAATTCCTTCTGTAACTGACAACAACTTAAAGGCTTCTAGTGCCTCGATATCGTTTGCTTTTGTAAACTCTACTCTACCAGCTTGTGACAAGAAAGCATGTTCAGGACCAATGCCTGCATAATCCAAACCTGCGCTAATAGAATGAGTAGGACTTATCTGCCCATCACCGTCTTGCAAGAAAAAAGACTTATATCCTTGAGCAATACCTAACTTTGGTTCTTTAATAGAAATTCTAGCAGCATGTTCCCCTATCCCATCACCTCGTCCACCAGCTTCTACGCCGATTAACTTTACATCATCGTCTAAAAAAGAATGGAATAAGCCTATAGCATTGGAGCCTCCACCCACACATGCTATACATGCGTCAGGCAAACAACCTTCTTTTTGCATAATCTGTTCCTTTGCTTCCTTACCAATTACAGACTGAAAATCTCTAACAATTGTTGGAAAAGGATGTGGGCCTAAAGCAGAACCTAGCAAATAGTGGGTATCTTCTAAATTCTCAATCCAATACTTAAGCGCAGCATTCACTGCATCTTTTAATGTTTTTGTGCCGTACTCTACAGGAATAACTTCAGCACCTAAAAGCTTCATAGAGAAAACATTGGGATACTGTCTCTTAACATCTACGGCTCCCATAAATACTTTACAACCAAAACCAAACTTTGCGGCAACTGTAGCAGTAGCTACTCCGTGTTGCCCTGCACCAGTCTCAGCAATAAGATATTTTTTACCCATACGCTTAGCAAGCATTGCCTGTCCTATAGCATTATTTATCTTATGTGCGCCAGTATGATTATGGCTTTCAAGCTTTAAATATACTTTCGCACCACCCAACTTCTTAGTAAGATTTTCTGCAAAATATAATGGACTTTTTCTGCCGACAAAATCAGTAAAGATATTAGATAATTCGTTCTGAAAAACTTCATCTTTCATCGATGATTCATAACACTGTTCTAACTCATCTAGCGCAGGAATCAGCATCTCCGGAACAAATCTCCCGCCATATTCACCAAAATAACTATTCATTACTTTTCACCTTTTCTTGTTTTATCAAACTTACTATCTGTTTGCATTTTACTATATCTTTCTTGCCTGGGCTAAGCTCTACTGAACTATTTATATCTACACCCAACGGCCTGAGACTCATTATCTCTTCAATATTTTCTATTCCTACACCGCCAGCAACTATAATATTATTGCTCATTTGTAATGCTTTGCTTATTAAATCTAAATTAATACTACTTCCAGTTCCTCCATAACTATCATCTTTAAAAGTATCCAATAAGAACACCGCATTAGGCGGATAATCATATATTACAGCTACTGAACGTTCATCTTTTACTCTTATAACCTTAAAATAAGGAACTTGTAATTTATTACAAAAAGCTAAGTCCTCGTCGCTATGCAACTGAACAATATCTAGCCCTGCCACATGAAATATCTCATGAATATCATCTACAGAAGCATTAACAAAAACCCCTACTTTTATTACCTTGTCGCTATTAAAACTAGCAACTAATTCTGGATCAACATAGCGTGGAGATTTCTTATAAAATATAAACCCTGCATAATCGATACCAAGATTGGTTAGCGCTTCAAAATCCTCTTGGTTAGTAATTCCACATATCTTAATACGAACCTCTCCCCCTGCCCCTCTCCTAAAGGAGTGGGGAGCTAAAGACAATTGCTCCCTAATTTCATCCAAAACAGACTGCATATCGTTTAATACTTGTTCATTACTAAATCTAGCCACTTTGCACCCTAACGAGATCAATCTATTATCACGTTCAAGGTCTCTCTCTCTCTGATTCAAATGAATATCGCCATCTACTTCAACAACTATTCCTTTTTCAATACAGTAAAAATCAACAATAAAGTTATCCATTACATGCTGTCTTCTAAATTTTACACCTAATGACTTCCCTCGTAGAGCTTCCCATAATTTTTCTTCTGCAAAAGTCTGATTCTTTCTCATTTCTTTTGCAGCAGGAAATAATTTCTCATATATTTTACCCGCTACAGATCCAAATATTTTGGGATGATTCTTATTCCCTTCTCCTTTAGGGGAAGGGCTAGGGATGGGGTTAGCAGCTAAGAGTTCCTTAATCTTTTCGTTTGGATTACCACTTACTAATATTGATTCACCAACCAACGCCCCATAAAAGCCGGCTTTTTTCAGCCTAACGATATCATCTGTGGAACTTATACCAGATTCACTTATAACTTTCACAGTATCTGGTATTGTTTTCTTTAATCTAAATGAAGTTTCTATATCTACATCAAATGTCTTCAAGTTTCTATTATTTATACCCACTAAAACAGGATTAATTGCTAACGCTCTAGTTAGCTCTCCTTCATCATGCACTTCTACCAACGGAGTCATGCCATATCCTATTATTAGCTCATATAGTTCTTTCAACTTAGCATCTTCCAAACAAGCAACAATCAACAGAACCATATCTGCTCCAAGCTCATATGATTCATACACTTGATACTCATCGATAATAAAATCTTTTCTAAGCACAGGTAATGAAACCTCTTTTTTAACACGTGGCAAATGTTTCTTAGCACCATGAAAAAAGTTCTTTTCTGTTAATACAGAAATGGCAGAAGCTCCTGCTTTCTCATAGCTCTTTGCTAACTCTATAGGATTATAATCTTCTTTGATAATTCCTCTAGAAGGACTGCCTTTTTTACACTCCGCTATTAGGAAAAACTCTTTACTTACCAAAACCTCTTTAGGACTATCTTCGCGAACTAAAGTTACTTTACTTCTATCAAAAGACTCAAAGAAAAGAGCCTCTTCCTGCCTTATCTTATCAGTAATCTTTATTAGGATATCAGCCATTGGTACCTCTAGCTAATTTAATAAGCTTTTCTAGCGCTTTGCCAGAATCAATAGACTCCTTAGCCAACCTAATGCCCTCTGCAATATCAACTTTATTTAAAGTAAGCGCAATCGCTACTCCTGCATTAAGCAAGACAACTTCTCGTTGGGGACCCTTTTTGCCTTCTAAAACAGATAGTGCTATATTCTTGTTTTCTTCTGATTCTCCGCCCTGAAGTTCATCCATGTTCACTAAAGAAAACCCATAGTCTTCTGGATTTAACGTAAAATCTTGAATTAATCCATCAACAACACCTAACACCTGAGTCTTTGAAGTAAGAGAAATCTCATCTGAACCATCATTCCCATGTACGACAAAGAATCTTTTTAGACCTAAGTTACTTAGCACTTCTGCAAAAATATATAATAGATTCGTATCATATACGCCGATTAACATTGTGTCGGCAAATGCGGGGTTAACTAATGGTCCTAAAATATTGAAAACTGTCCTAATCTGCAGCGACTTTCTAACAGGCATAACATGTTTCATGGAAGGATGTAGACCTGGAGCAAACAAAAATGCTAAGCCAGCACTCTCCAATACAGACTCTATCATCTCAGGAGATGCTTCAAGATTAACACCCAAGGATGACAACACTTCAGCTGATCCGCATTTAGAAGTAACAGACCGATTCCCATGTTTTGCGACAGTGACACCTGCACCAGCAGCAACAATGGCAGACAATGTAGAGATATTAAAAGTATTCATCTTGTCTCCACCTGTACCAACAACATCTAAAATACATTTCGCATTTGGAGTCTTTATTCTTCGAGCCTTATCTCTCATAACTTTAACAAACCCCGTAATCTCTATAGCAGTCTCACCTTTCATCCTAAGTGCCGTTAACATACTCGCAATATACGCATTACTGGCATCCCCTGATGTAAAATAATTCATAACCTTAATAGATTCAGATTCAGAAAGATCAATTTTGTTAATAACTTTATCTAATAAATCATTCATAAATCTTACCCCCTTTTACTGCTCCATGAACTTTAGGAGAAGCTCCCTTCTCCTTTAGGGGAAGGGTCGGGGATGGGGTTATAAAGTTCTTCAAAAGATCCATACCAAACTCTGAACCAATAGACTCTGGATGGAACTGAACTCCTTCAACATCTAAAGTCTTATGCTTTATGCCCATGATCTCATTGTCAGGAGTTCTGGCTGTTATATCAAATTCTTCTGACAAAGTGTTCTCATCAATGACTAAAGAATGATACCTAGTAGCTTTAATATCAGATGGAAGTCCTTTGAAAACTCCTTGTCCATTATTTAGCATACTATCTATCTTTCCATGACAAATATTCTTAGCATTTACAATATTTCCACCAAAAAATTGCCCAATACATTGATGCCCAAGACATATCCCCAATATAGGTTTTGCGTCTTTAAACTCTTTTAAAACTTCTAAACAAATACCAGCGCCATCTGGGCGACCTGGTCCTGGTGATAAAACTATATGCGAAGGGTCCATAGCTTTAATCTCAGCAACAGATATCTCATCATTTCTTTTAACAATCGTTTCGCAACCTAATCTTAAAAAATATTGGTATATATTATATGTAAACGAATCATAATTATCTACTATAAGTATCATCTATATCCAACCCTTCTGTAATAGTCTTAAGCAATGCGTTTGCCTTATTAATTGTTTCTTGATATTCATTCTCTGGAACTGAATCATATACAATTCCTGCTCCAGCCTGAACCGATGCTTCTCCGTCTTTCAAAACTATTGTTCTAATTGTTATACAAGAATCTAAATTGCCATTATAGCCAAGATTCACAATCATCCCGCCATAAGGACCACGTCTTTCTTTCTCAAACTGAGAAATAAGCTGCATTGCTCTTACTTTGGGTGCTCCGCTTAGTGTTCCTGCTGGGAAAGTAGCCTTAATAACATCAAATGCATCAAACCTTTCATCAAGCTTTGCTCTTACTGTAGATACAATATGCATTACATGTGAGTAACGTTCTATTATTTGATAATCAGCGACCTCTACTGTACCTGGCACTGCAATTCTGCCCAAATCATTCCTACCTAAATCAACCAACATTATATGTTCTGCTATTTCTTTAGGATCATTTAAAAGGTCTGCTTCTAATGCCCTATCTTCAGCAACATTCTTGCCTCTTGGTCTAGTTCCGGCAATTGGCTTTAGCAACACTTCATCTTCATGCACTCTTACCATTACTTCTGGTGATGATCCTATAATCTGAAAATCTCCCATATCTAAGAAAAATAAATATGGAGAAGGATTCATCATCCGAAGGATTCTATATAACTGAAAAGGGCTAGCTCCTGTTTTTACTTTAAATTTCTGAGATAGGACAACCTGAATAATATCGCCATTAACAATATACTCTTTTGCTTGTTTTACCATTTCCATAAAGTCTTCTTTCTCAAAATTAGACTCTATATTCTTCTCGCTGTGTTCAATACCTTTAAGGTCAATAACAAATGGCTCAACCAATTTTTTTTCTATCTCTTCTAACAACCGTTCTGCCTCTTCTTCGCAAGGGCTATTCTCCTCATCTGATACGGGAACAACTGCTGTCACAACTCGTTCAACAGCATCATATATAAGAATAATTTCAGGAATTATAAGGACACCGTCTGGCAAATCAGCTTGATCTGCTTTTACATCAATATCTTCAAAGTATTGAACTGTTTCATATCCTAGATAGCCAATAGCTCCGCCCCAAAAGGGAGGAAGTCCCTCTGAATTTTCTACCTGGAACTGTGAAAAGTAATTTCTTATTTCATTCAGTGGATTATCACTCTTATGAACAAAAGTATTATAAAGCGCTCTGTTTTTATAGTGCTTAAAAGTAACTTCTTTGCCCTCAAGCTCAATTACCGTTCTCTTCCCAATGCCAATTATTGAATGTTGCCCAACATACTTGCCTTGTTCAACAGACTCTAACAATAGCTCCCCTTTAACCTTAAGGAATAACGATAAAGGTGTATCAAAATCTGCAATTAATTTTTTAAAGACTGGCTTCACAACATGCTTGCCCATAACATCTCCTTTTCAGCGTTACTATGCATAGTAACATATATTATCGTCAAGTCAACATGATTTCTTGCAATAAAATTTTCATTCTTTTTATTAACAGTAGGCTACTCCTTCTTTTCTGTATATAATACATCTCATGGAATTATCAACAATAGTTGGCATTATGGCTGGCTCATTAACAACGATATCTCTAATCCCTCAAGCTATAAAAGTATGGCAAACAAAGTCCGCGACAGATTTGTCTCTTCCTATGTACATACTATTCACTTCTGGTGTCTTTTGTTGGATGACTTATGGCGTAATGTTACAACAGCTTCCAATCATTATCCCAAATTTTATCGCATTCCTTTTAGCATTATTTATTCTAAGTATTAAAATCGTTTATAAATAGATATGTATTCTGTTATTATGAAACTATGGTAGGAATACTCAGCCCTAATAATACGAAAATAATCATTACAGTTGGCCCGGCAAGTGACAGCTATGAGATGCTTAACTCTTTAATAGATGCTGGCGTAGATGTATTCAGAATAAACACCTCTCATGGAAAAATAGAAGACCACCTTGAAACAATCAGAAAAATAAAAGAATTATCAGATAATCACAAATGCCATATCCCTATATTAATTGACTTACAAGGACCAAAGATTAGACTTGGCATTCTATCTAAACCAATTAACTTAATTGATGGGCAGGAATTAATTCTAACAACAAAAGATAAGGATGCTGATGATACGCACATTCCTGTGGATTATAAAAACATTACCAATGACGTAAAAGAAGGCGATAATATATTTATAAATGATGGGAAGGTACAACTAAGAGCAACTTGGATAAACCAATCACAAATTGGATGTGCAGTAGTTCATGGCGGAGAGATTTCTTCTAGAAAAGGAATAAACTTACCTGGTGCAGAAGTAAGCACTCCTACTATTACGGAGCGCGACAAAGAATTTATTAAATTTGGCGTAGAAAATGACGTATCTTATATAGCACTTTCTTTTGTAAGATCTGAAAAAGATATTATCCAAGCAAAGGAAATTATTAATGATTTAGGCGGAAACATTCCTGTAATCGCCAAAATAGAAAAACCCCAAGCATTAGAAAGAATAGACCAAATAATTCATGTAGCAGATGGAATAATGGTAGCAAGAGGAGACCTTGGAATTGAACTATCTCCAGAGAAAGTTCCTTTAGCTCAAAAACTTATAGTTAAAAAAACAAACTTAGCGCAAAAACCAGTTATAATCGCTACTCAGATGCTGGAATCTATGATTGATTCTCCAATCCCAACAAGAGCAGAAACTAACGATGTTGCAAACTCAATACTTGATGGTGCAGATGCAATTATGCTATCAGCCGAAACTTCTGTTGGAAAATTCCCAGTTGAAGCTGTTAGTATCATGGAAAAAATTGCTGACGAAATAGAAAATAGCGAACTATATCACGACGGACTTAGCTCTATGGTTGAATACAACGCATCAAGAAGTATTGCTATAAACCATGATATTGCTATTTCAAGCCTATATAATGATTTAGATATTAAAGCAGTAGTTGCAGTAACTGACAGTGGGTATACTGCTGAAATTCTTTCAAAGGCAAGAATAAAGTTCCCTATAGTTGCTCTTAGCAACCAAACTCAACTATGCAACCAACTAAACCTACTCTGGGGAATTCTACCTGTTTATTTTGATATTGAGAAAGTGAGCCTAAATGATGAATCACTTCATCAAATCTCAGATACAATCATAAAGAAAACTTTCTTAGAGAAAAATGACAAAGTTTTAATCATAGCTGGATTGCCATATATAGACAGCGAAAAGACAACAAAAATCCGACTTTACACACTTTAAACTTCACTTACAATTAATCATTTTCTTGATCTCACAGAGAACTTATTCTTCCTTATCTGGAAACACAGAAATACTAATATTCCCATCAACCTTATAAAGAAACGACTGGTTAGCATCTGGAAGAATCTTTATAAGCATATCAGTATCCTTACCACTAATACTTGTTGGCTGCTGAGCATCCCAAACTAAAGCTCCTCCGCTTTTTAAAACATAATTTGTAGTATCTATCTTTACACTCAGAGATGGACGGTGTCCACCAATTGCAGCCTCGGTGTCTTCCACAGCAGTAATACTAGACTCAATCATTAACTTATAAGGGATATTGGAAAGAACATTGAAACCATAATTTTGCCCCCTCAATAAAGAAATATATTCCATATTTAATTCTCTATCAACAAGCTCAATTCTTGTTACAGACCTAACTCTAACTTTAACCATAATTCTCTTACTATCCACCTGCTCCCAAGTATCAACTAACGATGGAGTGCCTTTATAAAGGTGCAAATATACTTCATCGAAATAATCTCCAGGTGACACGAGTTGTCCTGATAATAATTTAATATAAAATTCTACCTCAGAAGGATAAATCAAAACATCAAACGAATGAGAGCCTAATGAATCTAGCTGTGTAACTGAAATAATAAATTCATCTACTTCTTCCCTGGCAAAATCATTTTCTATTTCAGAAAAATAATAAGAAATCTTTTCTCCATTAGCATTTTCAGCATATCTTTTTCTTATACTTAGATCCTTTTTCTCTATCAACAAAAAATAGTTTTCTGTTACAGCAAGAGATATTGGCAATCTCACTTTTTGCACATATCCATCTGTCTGCAATGCATCATAGCCCATATCCTTCGACCCCAGCACATTGATTTCTGTTAAATGCTTAAGCTGATTTATTGCAAAAGAACAACCAATGAATAACATTAATACAACTACATATTTTCTCATCTCACCCCTCCTAGCTCTATCTTTCCTAAATTATATATATTCTCAGCAGACTTTGGCACAACTATCTGCTTCAGATTATTACTATTACCATCAATTTTTAATACATATCTACCAGCTTTCAACTTTAATATTTGGAATATCCCGTTTCTATTAGTTATGAAGCTAATAGGCTTATTTTCTTCTCCATCATATGGAACAATTTTTCCTGTAACATACTTATATGCTTGGCTATTCTTATCTAGCAACTTACCATAAACAAGTATCTCTTTACTCTTTTTCAAACTAACGTGATAACCACTATATCTTTCCGGGCGTACTCTTATAATCGAAGGCTCAACAACCGTTGCAAATGGCAATCTATGAGTATCAATATAAACTGAAGAATCTCGATACTGGTTAAAATTAGTCAAAACATTATTAACAGGAGCAGCTCCTATGCCTTTCTGTTTCCACCAAATCTCTTCTGTATTATGGTTATCTTTAAATGTTGAAATAACAAAATTATTTTTAATTGGCCTAGATAAAATTGCCAGACCATCAATCATAACCAATGTAGTCCTTAGCTTTGCGCGCTGCTGAGCTGACTGACTATGCAATAAATCTAATTGCATATACTCACTATCATAGTAATATTCCAATGTCTGATCTGATAAATCAGCTCTATTCTCTATTCCAGCTTTTACTGTGTGATCACCTGTCTTATAAAAACCATTAACTTGGTATCTGGAGTCTTCATCCGTAATATCAAAAGAACTATCTATAATAAAATCTCTGTTCTCCCCCTCTAGCTTAGCCTCAAGTGAATTCGAAGCATTCAAGATATCCGAAGCTTGTCTTACAAACAAAGATTCCTCTCTCAACTCTAATCCAAATAATAAAGACTTGTTTTCAGCTGAATTCTTCCAGCCATCTTTTATGAAGATTTTTACAAATCCATTCCAATCATCCATTGGCAAATAATAAGTAAGAGTTCCTTTATATATTTTATTAATAGCGGCTACTGTATCGTCCTCAGCACCAATTGCTGCCTTCGCTCGTAAATTACCCCAATTCACAATAACCCCGGCTAATACTCTTCCACTGTCATAAGCACCTTGCTTTATAGAAAGCTGACTTTCTAGGGTTAAATAATATGAACGACCAAGCTTGTAATAATCAACAAGCTGCAACAAAGTCATATCATTTGTAGCAACAGCTGCCCCATATGGGTTTATATCTCTATAATCCTTACCCGTATGAGTAAGTGCCGTTTGTATATTATGATTAGTTAGCCAGCCATTTGAATAGGAAGATAAAGAAATAGATCCTTTCCCTCCTAACCTTCCATCTAAATAACAACCTTTTATGCCAGATCTAAACAAACCTAATCCTGTTGCTAAATACCAATGTGCCCCTGTTAAATAATGTCTCTGATTGCCATATACTGAGCCCTGAAAAACACCTCCGACTGTACTATACTTATCTATGCCCTGCTGATAATATAAATGTGCGTATACTGCTTTTCTAAAATCTCTTTTATTATCTATTAATCCAAATGGTATCCCTGCTCCATAACTAAACTCATTTAAGCCCTTTGCTAATAAATTTGTATCTCTAATCATCCAAGCTAGTTCTCGTATATCACCACTATCCCCATCACTGTGCCGAACAAACTCTATTTTGTTTAATCCTTTTTGTAATGGGAAATTTACTATCTTATATTTGCCATCTTTAAAATATAAAGAATCATAAAAGACATCATTAATAAACAAATCAATATACTGATCCCGTGTAACCATAAGACTATATGTTTCTTTCGGATACTTATTGACTTCTGGGTCAAAAGAAAACTCTCTCTTGTTAAACAGTCCTACAAAGCTATAGTCATAGTTGTCTTGTTCATTGTCAGGATTATAATCACCTAAAACAATACTCTCATTATTCTCATAATCATCCTTGTATATTTGAAATCTTTCTACTTCTGGACTCTGTCCCAATGTTGCCTTCTGGCTTATAACTCCACTCATTGAGTAATCTCCCATTACAAAAACAGGCTCATGACGAAAACCTCTTACTATTCCATAAGAACTATTCTCCCATTCCCACTCAAAATTTATATAAGCTAATAAATCATTTGGCTCTAAGACTTCTGCATAAAGGCCTTTCCCTTCATAATCTTGCAAGTCTACTACCGTAGTATCTCTGTAAACAACTGGAGAAGACACATTAAACTTCCGAGTAATCTGATCAACGTATACATCTAAGCTAAGACTATTCAAACTTATCGCTAAATACTGATCGCCCTGCATATTCTGACTTAGTATCGAATATACTTCTGGATTGATTCTATCTTTTACAACATACAAGAATTCTTTGCTGTATACTTTGTACTCTTCTCCATAAGAGGGAACATCCACAGATATCTCTCCCAATCTATGACCGTCCCAAAACAAGTCCATAGCTACAGAGAAACACTCCCTTTCTGGTTTATGTCCAAATATCTTTTCAAATAAAGCTTCATAGCTCTGAGCAGAAGAAATAATTGGTTCTTCTGCTAATGAAAACCCAAAGAGCATAATAATACTAATTATGCAGAAAAATATACTTCTTGTTTTGTTTAAAATCACAACAACTAGTCAGCTAATAGTAGCTCTAACCCAACATTCTCATAAGGCATTCCATCTGGATATGGGATAATAAATATTCTTTTCTCTTTTGCTAACAAATTTATATTACCTATATATTGGCTAACATTTACCTTCGTCTGTTTATTGTCAGACTTTAGATTAAGGACCATTTCCTTAACTATCTTATGCGCAGTTCCTTGATTGTTTAATGTAAAACTTAGCTTCTTTCTATTCACATCAATTTTAAATTTTTCTTCTAGAACTATATCTGCCTTTGAATCTTCAGGTCCAACATACATAGCCCTCATATTTTTCACAAGCAACTTGATATTAACCTTTGCGTTCTTTTTCTTATCTCCAGATAAATCATCAGGAACAGGAAACTCTTCTCCTATAAGACGATAAGCTTGTTCTGATACCAACTCTTTATCACCATTCCAAATTATATTTACTATTCTTTCTTCACCTGGCTTTAATAACAATTGTTGAGGAATGATTAAAAATTCATCTTCTACTTCCTTAATATTCTCTTGCCCATATAAAGAATAGCTCCTTTTCGCTACATATAGCTCTACTGGCAACAACCTGTCGTTATTATTTACAATCAAACAAGCTTGTCTTGAACCATTCCCCGTTGGTGTTAATACAGAATTATTTAAATGCATCATAAATGCATAAGCATTACTTAATAATAAAACACATAGCACTACTACTATTTTTTTCATCTTCCCCTCCTAATTCGATAAACCCTTATTTAATTGTAGTGAAAAGAAGCGCTAGCGACAATGGTTCTACTATAAACTAATATTCATTCCATCATAAGCAACTTGAATATTATCTGGCAACGCTGCATTTACTTTTGTATACTCTATATCATGCGTTGTATGAACTAAATAGGAGTTACCTACACCAACTTTTGTTATTAGCTCAACACTTTGAGCAATATTCAAATGCGTTGGATGCTTAGAATGCATAAGTGCATTTATTACTAAATGCTTCTTGCCAGTAATTATATTCATAGTCTTTTGAGGAACTTCACTAGCATCTGTAATATACGACAAGTTATTAAAAGAAAATCCAAAAATACTAAGGGTTCCATGCATTACTCTCAATGGCTCAATACGAACACCTTTGATATAAAATACTTGATCCTCTATCAGACATATAATCTCTACGGCAGGAACCCCTCCACCTATTTGATTTGCATCTCCAAAAATATATGAAAATGGGCGCTTAAGGCTATCTACTAAATTGTCTTCTATATAAATATCTATCTTATTCCCACGAATATAATCACCTACTCTAAGAGCAAGTGGACGCAAATCATCCATTCCGGCAATGTGATCCCAATGTGTATGTGTAACTAGGACAGCATCAACTCTTTTGATTCCGTGCTTCAATGCCTGACTTCTAAAATCTGGCCCACAATCAATCAAAATGCTTATAGATTGATCTTCGTTATGAACCCAGGCCGAAGTTCTTAACCTTTTATTTTTGGGATTATCACTAGTGCAAACAGCACATTGGCAGCCAATTAATGGCACACCGTCAGAAGTTCCTGTTCCTAATAAAGTAAGCTGCAAACTCATATACTCATTCTCTTATAAAAACTAATTAATCTCAATTATTTATTTTGGAACATAGGGTGTGCCAGAAGGTCGAAACCAAAACTCAGTTCCGGCTGGGTATGTTTTCTTTTGCGTTTTCAAGCTGGTTGGCACATAAATATTCTCAACATGATTATCACCATCAAAACTACATCTGCTACCTGCTGGATAAACTACACCTTTATAGCTAAATTCCTCACCTGTAGTAACTTGGCCATATACATATAGCTGAGCTAATCTTATTACTGTATTATTCAGTTCAGCTTCTTCAAGAAAAAGCGGATATTCTTTACCTGCATCTCTAAAAACAAATTCATCCACATCTGCCTGAGTGCAGATTCCCTCATCATCAAAAGTAAATTCTGTTTCAGCTGGAAAATTAATACCGTTCACCTTTTGTGGCGCAGATATTGTCCCATACTTAACCTGCCCATTCAGGTGAAACCATAACCCATAATTCTTAGCAAACAAATAGTCGCCTATTTTGATATCTGTTTCCGTACTTACTTGAGTAATGATACCTGCCTCATTCCTCTCAAATAAAGTACAAGGAGGAAACTCTGTTCCTTGTATTGTTGTTTTCATAGCTAACTTTCCTGACTCAAGAGCACCATTCTTATAAAAATGAACATAACTTTCATCTTCCAGCAGATATCCTTCAATCAACGTAACATCATTCATCGTTCCAGATGATAAACTTTGATCTTCATGGAACCAAATCCACTCACCCGCTTTAAAATCTAGTCCATTAATAGAAGATAAATATAGAGGTTTTGCTTTATATAATTGTTCACCGCTAAAGACCATTACTGTGCCAGCTGATAGGAATCCATTTTTTATTTTGTGTCTTCCATGAGTTAGAACCAATGAGGTGCTTTCATTTATAAAAACAATTAAAGAATCCTTGAGCAGCTTAACTCCGCAATAATCCATATCTTTAGAAACCTTTAAAATAGCAGAACTATCTACTCTAGCTTCTGAAACATCAGCAAAGTATTTTGCTGCTAGAATAGGAATATCCCTGCCTGTTGGCACAAAGGAAATTGATACAATTTTGTTTCTCATATTAATATATCGGAAGGGAGAGCGTTTTGTTGCTGTTAATCAGCAAGTACAAGATCTTTAATAGTCATCTTGCGCTGAGATAAGTATTCAGCTAACCCTTTGGCTAGTCTTTGGGAGATATCTGGTTCAACAAAATTCATCATACCTATTGAAACAGCAGTTGCTCCTACCATCATGAATTTCACGACGTCTTCAATTGTTGCGATCCCACCCATCCCAATAATAGGAAGCTTAACAACCCGAGATACATCATACACAGCTTTCAAAGCTATTGGTCTTATAGCTGGACCGCTTAAGCCTGCATATCCTCTGCTGAAAAATAATTTTCTTTTTTCTATATCTACCTCAATACCTGTAACAGTATTTATCATAGACAAAATATCTGCTCCTGCTTGTTCACATTCCTGTGCCAAGGAAACAATATCTGGAACATTAACAGCAAGCTTAACTATAAGTGGTTTATTAGTTTTTGCTCTCACTTCTCTCATCAATATTTTCAATTGATTCATATCTTGGCAGAAAGCTAGCCCTCCAGCATCTACATTCGGACAAGAAATATTTAGCTCTATTGCATCTACTCTTTCCTGTGCATCAAGTGTCTCTGCTAACTCTGCATTCTCTTCAATAGTATGCCCCGCGATATTTGCTATAACTTTTACTTTTTTTAAGTTCTTTATTGCAGGAAGCTTAATATCTACAAACTCATTTATTCCACAATTAGCCAGACCAATAGAATTCATCATTCCAGATGGTGTCTCTGCTACTCTTGGCGTTGGATTGCCCTCTCTTGGCTTCAATGTCAGGCTTTTTAGCGTAATAGCGCCCAGTGTATCCAAATCCATAAAATCGTCAAAATCCGTCCCGTATCCGAAACAGCCAGATGCTGTTGTAATCGGGTTTTGTAATTTTAGTTTCCCTAAGTTAACTTCTAAGCCCATACGTCCTCCGCCCTAAATACTGGGCCATCAACACAAACCTTTTTTAATCCATTAATTGTTTCAACAACACATCCTACACATGCACCAAAACCACAGGCCATTCTTGCCTCTAATGAGGCGATTGTCTCTACGCCCACGCTTTTCGCAATAGAAGCGGCACTCTTCATCATAATATCTGGGCCACACGTATAAATAATATCTATTTTATTATCAGAAATAACTTTCTCTAATTTATCAATAACAAAGCCACCTGCTTCTTCGTCCACATGCACTAATAAATGAGAAACATTCAAATCTACTAACTCTTGTTTAGACTTTACAGCGTACAAAGTAGTGACATCATTTTTCTTGCTCAATTCTTTCTCTAAAAAAAATACTGGAGCAATCCCCATTCCACCACCTAAGATAAGAACTCTTTTGTCTTTGCATACAGGAAAACTATTCCCAAGTGGGCCTATAACATCGACTTTATCACCTGCAGAGAACTTCGACATAAGGCCTGTGCCAGCACCACGTGTACGGTACAAAATACTAACAAATTGACCATTAACATCATGGATGCCAAACGGACGTTTTAATAGTTTTGAGTTGTCATTTACTGACACATTTACAAAATTACCGGGCATAGCTTGTGCTGCTATTTGAGGTAGCTTAATATCACATCGATAAATACCATCTGCTACTTGAGCATTAAATTCTATTTCACCATTCTCTATTTGCTTAACCATTAAGATGCTTCTCCAAAATACTAATACTAGAAGCTAACATGCCTTCATCTAATTCATCACAACATTTGTCAGCCTTAAAAGCCATAATCAAATTCCTGGTTACCTTGCATATAATGACTTCTCCGGATTCGAATTCTTTACTTAATAAGCCGTCTTTAGAAATCTTCATTTTTTGTATTTTTTTAATTGAAGAAAAATCAGTTTTATTAAGTGGTGCTATAAATGATATATTTTTATATCTAAATGGCACGAAATATTTACCTTCAGCCACATACATTATTGCTGATCTAGCATTAAATATCTCTTTGAAATAGAAAAAAACAGCATCTCTTGCAGACTCATTATTGCTTTTTAATAAATCTACTAATAATTGATGGAATTTCTTATAAACAACTATCTCCCTATCTTTAATTCGAGTAGCTGCTCCTTCGTATTTGTACCTTACGCTATCTTGAATAAATGCTTTGAATTTACCTAACTTCTTCTTATTAATTGTTTTACTATCAGATGATGAAAAAGCCACAAACCCCATAAATCCATGTATTTTATCTCTAACTGGGTAGAAATTTGCTAATCCTAATGATTCCCAATACTCTATCTCTTCTCGTAAAAGCACTGCTCCCTCTTTATGAAACAGAAGACTCTCTTTGCAAGATTCTAAAATATCTTTTTGGGAAACAAGACCACTGTTATCTTTTAACATTGAATAAACGATACTATTATTATCTAATTTTACTGAATAAGCTAGGTCACTATCAACTCCGCTAACCTTACTAAGCTCAAAAACATTACCTTTTTTCAAGAAAACTAGATAAGAATCTACTGTGTATTTGTTAAGAAATTGGGAGGTTGAGATGTCCTGTTCATTTAAGAGAACTTTTTTTTCTGTGATTAATTCTTTTTTTTCTAACCAATCAATATTGATATTTAACATCTACTTTATTCTAACATGTTTTAAGGAAAGAATTAATTACGTTAACCACTTAAGGCTGGATTTCTTTTTTACTGATTTGTTTTTCTTTTTCTTATTACTCTTCTTAAGAACAAAGATTTTCTTCAAAACGTCTTCAGCTCTATCCATTGTTATGATCTTTAAATTATTAATGAAAGTGTCTTCGATTGCCCTTACTTCTTCTAAATTCTGCTTAGGAATGAAGACAGTCTTTATAGAATGTTGTTCTGCAGCCATAAGCTTTTCTCTAAGACCGCCAACTGGCAATATCTTACCGTGTAATGAAATCTCTCCTGTCATCGCAATATTGTTATTAACGCTCTCTCCCTTTAAGGCAGAAATAAGCGAAACTGCAATAGTTATACCAGCTGAAGGGCCATCTTTTGGCACAGCATTCTCAGGCACATGAATATGAATATCATTGTCTTTATAAAAACTACGCTTTATCCCAAGCTCGTTAGATACAAACCGCACATAACTAATGGCAGCTTGAGCAGACTCTTGCATTACATCGCCCATTTTCCCTGTAAGTTTTAACTCTCCACTACCTTTAAAAACAGAGACCTCAATAGGCATCAATGCGCCACCTCTTTCGGTGTAAGCAAGTCCAATAGTTGTTCCAACTGTAGGAACTTCTGGCACATTATCATGAAGATATTTAGAATACCCTAATAATTCTTTTACTTTTTTAACGCTTATCTTGGTCTTAGTATTTGTCTCTAATTTTTCTAATACCATTTTTCTAATAATTGCTGATAGCTCTCGTTCTAGCTGTCTTAACCCAGACTCTTTTGTATATTTAAGAATGACTTCTTCAATTGCCTTAAGTGAAATTTCTACATCATTATTATCTAAACCATGGTCTTTTATTAGTTTTGGCCAAAGATGCTCTGTTGCAATCTGTTTCTTTTCCTCTAATGAATAACCACTAATCCTAATCAGCTCCATTCTGTCCAATAATGGAGCGGGAATATCCTGCACGCTGTTAGCTGTTGCTACAAACAAGACATTGCTAATATCATACGGAGCTTCAATATAATAATCATAAAACTGTTTGTTTTGTTCGGGATCTAAAATTTCCAATAATACAGCAGCTGGATTGCTCTGTACTCTCGTTGACACCTTATCAATCTCATCTAAAAGAATTACTGAATCTTTTTCTCCAGTTGAATGTATCGCTTGGATGATTCTTCCTGGCATTGCCCCTACATAAGTACGTCTATGCCCTCGAAGTTCTGCTTCATCATTTAATCCGCCTAAAGATATCTTAAAGAACTCTTTATTCATTGCTTGTGCAATAGATTTAACGATACTTGTCTTACCAACACCACTTGGACCTGTTAGGCATAATATAGAACCTTGCACGTTGCCCGTAAGCTTCACTACTCCGAGGAACTCAATGATTCTTTCTTTTACTTTTTCCAACCCATAATGATTTACATTTAGTAATCTTCTACAAGCACTGATATCCATTTGCTCTTTAGATGGAACAACTGTCCATGGCATCTCTAAAAGCCACTCCAAATAACTTTTTATTATTCCTGCTTCTGCAGACATATTGGAGACATTTCTAAGCTTATTAACTTCTCTTAAAGCCTTCTTCTGAACTTCTGCAGACATAGAAGATTGTTCTATCTTGGATTGATACTCAGCGGCTTCATCTATATATTCAGTGCCATCGCCAAGCTCTTCTTGTATTGCCTTGATTTTCTCTTTTAAATAAAACTGTTTCTGGCTTTTTTCAACACGTTCTTTTACTGCAACATGAATATTATCTTCTATCGCTATCATCTCAATCTCTGCTTCTAATAACTCAAGCAACCCTTCAGTTCTTAGTCTCAAACCATCTTCCTCTAATAACTGCTGTTTTCTGTCCATCGGAAACATTAAAAAATGAGAAATAATAAAAATCATACTTTCTAAATCTGCATCAAAAACCATTTCCTCTATGATTGTTGCAGAAATATTCTTGTGAAGTGCTAGATACTGCTTTAAAGCTCGAATTACACGTTCCTTATATTCCGAATGTTCGTCTTCAGTTAATTCATCTACAGTTTCTAATTCTATTGGTGTTGCACTAAAGAACTTCTTATTATCGCTTAGTTTCTTCCATGTTACTCTCTGGAATCCATTAACTAAAACCTTATACACCTTAGAATCTAATCTTTTGATACTAGTAAGCTCAGCTATTACGCCTACGTTATATAGATCTTTCTGAGTTGGATCCTCGCTCATGACTGACTGCAAGACAAAGACAATCTCTTTTTTTTTCTTCTTATTGTCCTTTACTACACTAAGCAAAGACTGCAATGAGCGCCCTCTACCTACAAAAATAGGAATAATGATATTCGGATAAACAACGATATTTTTAAGTGGTATTACTGGATACGAATTACGCAGCATTTTTCCCTAGCTTTTCTGCTCGGGGGAATTTTCCTAGGATATCTTTCTTTGTGATTTTTATTTTTCGTTTTTTGCTTTTGCTGGTATCTTCAGGTATATCGTACATATAATCTAGCATCAGCTGTTCAGTGATAGTCCTTAACGCCCTTGCCCCCATTTTTTTATCAACTGCCAATCTTGCAATAAATATCAATGCTTCTTCGGTAAAATCTATTTCTAAATTATCGTATTCCATCAACTTCTTGTACTGTTTGACCAAGGCATTCTTTGGCTCGGTAAGTATCTGAACCATTTCTTCTTCAGTAAGTGCTTCTAATGCTGCTATGATAGGCAATCTTCCAACAAGTTCCGGAATCATTCCATACTTTATTAAATCTTCTGTTTCAACCTGATTAACTGCATCATCATCAGTATCATCATGACCGGTTACAAACCCAATAGATCCTTTATTTAATCTTTTTTCTACTATCTCATCTAAGCCATCAAATGCTCCACCGCAAATAAATAAGATATTACTAGTATCTACTTGGACAAAGTCATCTTGTGGGTGTTTTCTGCCCGGATGCATTGGGACATTAACTACTGTACCTTCAAGCAACTTAAGCATTGCTTGCTGAACACCTTCTCCAGAAACATCTCTTGTTATAGACCTATTTTCACTAAGTCTAGAAATCTTATCAATCTCATCAATATAAATAATACCTCTTTGGGCTTTCTCTATGTCATCTTCTGCAATCTGAAGTAATCTAAAAATAACAGACTCAACATCTTCACCTACATAACCAGATTCAGTTAGAGTTGTCGCATCAGTAATTGTAAAAGGGACATCTAATAATTTAGCCAAAACTTGGGCGAACAAAGTCTTTCCTGATCCTGTAGGCCCAACCAAAAGAATATTAGATTTCTGTATCTCGACATCGTTATCACTTGCATTAGCTGCATGTAACAATCTTTTATAATGATTATATACAGCAACCGAAATAACTTTTTTAGCGTTATTTTGTCCAATAATGTACTGATCTAAATGCTTGTTAATTGGCTTTGGTTTTACAACTTTAAGTTCAAAATCTTTACCAGTTGCAGCCTGATGTATTATTTCATGACCTGTATCTAAACATTTGTCACAAATATAGTCATCTAAATGTCCTTCAAAATCACTCTTGAAGAAATAATCAGCATCTTTTTCTGTTACACCACAGAAACAACAAATTTTATTTTTTTTAGTCATTATTTAGAAATTAATACCTCGTCAATTAAGCCATACTTAACTGATTCTTCAGCTGACAGAAAGAAATCTCTGTCTGTATCTTTTTTGATAACATCCATCGGCTGACCTGTAGTATCTACCAAAATCTGATTTAAATAAGTCTTTAATCTAAGAATCTCTTTTGTTTGTATCTCAATATCGGTAGCCTGACCTTGAGCACCCCCAAGTGGTTGATGAATCATTATTCTAGAACTAGGCAACGCATATCTTTTCCCTTTAGCTCCAGAAGTAAGCAAGATTGCACCCATGCTTGCAGCTTGTCCAATACAAATTGTAGAAACAGGCGTTTTTAAGTATCTCATTGTATCAAAAATAGCTAATCCAGCAGTAACTACTCCACCAGGACTATTAATATACATATAGGCATCTTTTTCTGGATTCTCAGCTTCTAAAAATAATAACTGCGAAACAACTAAACTAGCTGTAACATCATTGATTTCTCCGCTAACGAAGATAATTCGTTCTTTTAATAGACGAGAATATATATCATAAGAACGTTCTCCTCTTCCAGTTTGTTCGACGACCATAGGCACTAATGTCATACTCAAATCCTCCTGTTAAATTTTTATTTCTTTTGCTTTATCTTTGCATTTTCAAGAAGGAAATCAATTACCTTCTTATTAACAACTGACGCAGAAATATCTTCTTTCATAGCTTCCATTTGCATACGCATATTCTTTTTCATTTCTTCGTCTTCTTGATTCTTGACTGCATCATCAATCTCTTCTTTAATATCATCTTCAGAAGCTTCTATGCTCTCTTGTTTAGAAATCTCTTCAAGACCTAAACGAAGTTTCACAGTATTCTCTGCTTCTGTCTTGTATTCTTCTTTAAGATCATCAATTGTTTTTTGCATCATTTGCAAATACTGATCTAGCCCCATGTTATACATTCTAAGGCTGTTTTCCATTCTTCTAAGAAGAAATTCCACTTCTCTCTCTACCATTACATTCGGCACATCTGTCTGAACGCTCTCGATAACCCATTTAGAAGCATCATCTTTTAGCTTATTTTCAGAAGCTAGTTCTATATTTGCTCTTAGCTTTTCTTCTGTTTCTTTTTTGAAATCATCCAAAGACATACTTTCTGTTTTATCAGCAATAAATTCATCAGTTACTTTTGGTAAATTTTTAGCTTTTACTTTGTTAATCTTAACTGTAAATTCAATAGACTTACCCGCAATTTCCTTATTTGGAGAATCTTCTTCAAACGCAATTGAAAATGTTTTTTCTTCATCTTGCTTAAGACCATAAATCTCATCATCAAATTTTGTTCCCACAGCACTATTTCCTGCTTTAAACACATCGTTCTCTTTTGTCCATGGAGAAAAATCTTCACCATCAAGCTTTGCTACAGTATTAGAAGTAACTAAGTCGCCTTCTTTAATAGCCGCTTTTTCATCGAAATCATATTCTGCAAATTTTTCTGCAAGTGCATCTATCTCTACTTGAACATCTGTTGCAGCTACTTTCACTGCATCTTTTTCTAACTTAATACCTTTGTACTTAGAAATTTTTACTTCTGGCTTTACTTCAACTGACAAACTAACTTTTATCGGTTGTCCCTCTTCCATCTGAATAATATCTAAATCCTTTGGTTGATCAATTGCTTCAATATTATTTTCTTTAACAACTAATGGGTATTTTGCATTAAGCAATTCAATTAAAGCATCAAAATCTAATCTTTCTTTGCCATAATGTTGAATAAAAATACCTAAAGGTGCTTTCCCTTGTCTGAACCCAGGAATCTTCGTTTTCTTAACTTCTTGCTTATATTTAAGCTTCACAAATCCTTCTAATTCTTGATAATCTTCTTCTAGTTGAAAAGTTACTAGGTTTCCTTCTCTTTTCAAATCATTAAGTTTCATGTACCGTCACTCCTTTTATTTTCTGTTACTGCCCATAATAGGTTATACCGTAATTCTATCATGGTTTCAGGCTTGAGCAAAGAAATTAGGAGTGTTCAAAAACAGTAATTATTTTTAATTACTTTGCAATTTTTCACATACACCTACGATATATTTGTATGCAACTTAAAATTATTAGTCTAACCCCTGATCTTTTAGCATTTAACACTGCCGCAACAGCAGTAGCTAAGATTCTTGATAGAATTGCCGGAACTAATGATGTTAAATGTATTGTTGATGCTTTAGAAGCTAATCCTTTCAGTCTTGATGATTATTTCTGGCTACCAAATGGAGAGCCTGTTTCACTTGAGTTAATAGAGGCAACACTACTAAGCATGAGCGACAAGACTGTTGAAAGAGAAATCTTGAATATAAGCACCTGGTCTGTAAATGAGAAAAACCTAGCCGAATGGTTGTTTTTTTTATTAATAAAAGGACACTCCGACCCTATAAGGAATTATTTAACATTCTACTTCAACACAAAAAAGCTATTCCTTTGGCTAAAATAATAATTGATCTTGCTAGAACAGAAGCAAAAACAAAAAAACGAACTAAAGAGCTATGGCCTTTATACCCTACGGCTGGAATGATTTGTTTTCATGCTAAACCAGAAACATTAAAAGCTTTTATATCTGACGCCCAAAGATACATTGATTCACTCGACTAATTGCCTAAATAATTCGGTTCTTTCTTATTTAAGTTGCAAGAAAATTTAAATAAGGGCTTCCCACTACGCTACTACGTAGCTTCGAGGGACAGGTCCGCAGCCCTTATATATCCCCTCTGCACCTCGATACAATTTTGCTGTGCAAAATCACTCGGTGACCTTGGCTCTGATTTTCAATATGATTACCGGTCATCGAGTGATTGCGGAGCAATAGTATCGAGATGCTACGTTTCACTTATGTACTTCATCTAATTACATTCTCGCTAGGTGCAAAAGCCAATACAACCAATAATTCTTGAATTAATAAAAAAAGGACGCCTTTCGGCGTCCTTTTATAAAACTCTCAATTCTTAATTAGAAATTAAAGCATAAACATCATTTCTGCATAAGTTGGAAGTGGCCAGTAATCTGCTCCTACAATTGTTTCTAGGTAATCTACTGTTTCTCTAAGATCTGCCTGAGCAGTGAACACCTTGTCTCTAAATGCTTCAGCTTGCTTAACAGTATCATCAATTGCATTTGCTTTATCAGCAGCAGATTCTAATGCATCAATCTTAAATAAAGTAGTTTCAAGATTAGCATTAACATCTTTAACCAAAGCAGAAAGAGCTTTATTTTTAAGGCCTAATGACTCAACACTACTAAGTGTAGCAGCCTGATCAACTAAAAATTGGCTAACTGCAGGAACAATATCTCTCTTAGCTAACTGTAACGAAGTTTTTGCTTCAATATTAATATCCATTGCATATCTTTCAACATACACTTCGTATCTAGAATGAAGTTCTCTTTTAGAAAGAACATTATACTTCTCAAATAGTTCAACATTTGCTGGTTTAATGTATGCAGCAAGTGCTCCAACTGTATTTTTAACATTTGGGAGTCCTCTTTTTTCTGCTTCTTTAACCCATTCTTCTCCGTATCCATCTCCGTTAAAGATGATTTTCTTATGAGCTTTGATTAGTTTCACAAGAACATCCTGGATAGTCTTATCTTTATTATCAGATTTCTCAACTTCAGTAGCAATATCATCTAGAAATTTTGCAACTATTGTATTTAATACACAGTTTGGTCCAGCAACAGATCCTGAAGATGGAGGCATTCTAAACTCAAACCTGTTGCCTGTGAAAGCAAATGGAGAAGTTCTATTTCTATCTGTATTATCTACAGGCACAGATGGAAGTGTTTTAACATTCATTTGAAGCTCACCTTTAATAGAAGCTGCTTTAAGTTCGCCTTTTTCCATTCCTTCTATAATCTCAGTAAGCTGAGTGCCAACGAATGCTGAAATAATTGCAGGAGGTGCTTCATTGCCGCCTAATCTGTGATCATTCCCAGAATTTGCTGCTGATGCTCTTAATAAATCAGAATACTTATCTACAGCAGCAACAGTTGCAATCAAAAATACTAGGAACTGTAAATTATCATGTGGAGTAGCACCTGGCTCTAATAAGTTTTGCCCATCATTTGATGATAGAGACCAGTTATTATGTTTCCCTGAACCATTTACTTTTGCATATGGTTTTTCATGTAATAAACAAACTAAATCATGTCTGCCAGCTACACTTTTAAGTATTTCCATTACTAGATGGTTATGGTCGGTAGCTACGTTAGTAGTTCCATACACAACCGCTATCTCGAATTGAGATGGAGCAACTTCGTTATGCTTAGTTTTTGCATTAACACCATGTCTCCATAGTTCTGCGTCAACTTCGTGCATATAAGCAGCAACTCTTTCTTTAATAGCACCGAAATAATGGTCATCCAGCTCTTGTCCTTTTGGAGCTGGAGCACCAAATAACGTTCTGCCAGAAGTAATAAGATCCATTCTGCTTTCGAATAAAGATCGATCAATCAAGAAATACTCTTGCTCAGGACCTACTGTTGAAGTGACTCTTGTTGCTTTATCATTACCAAAAATCTTCAATACTCTTAATGCTTGTTCATTAATTGATTGCATTGATCTTAGTAGTGGAGTTTTCTTATCTAATGCTTCACCAGTATAAGAATAAAATGCAGTTGGTATATATAATGTATAAGAACTTCCGTTGTCTCTTAGAAATGCTGGAGAAGTACAATCCCATGCTGTATATCCTCTAGCTTCGAAAGTTTCTCTAATTCCACCATTAGGGAAAGAAGATGCGTCAGGCTCACCCTTAATAAGTTCTTTTCCTTTGAACTCAAGAAGCATTCCTTTTCCACCATCTACTGGATTGAAAAAAGAATCATGCTTTTCTGCAGTAGCTCCTGTTAATGGCTGAAACCAATGCGTATAATGAGTAGCGCCTTTATCTACAGCCCAATCTTTCATTGCATTTGCAACAACATCAGCTATTGATGGATCAATAGTCTCACCATCACTAATTGTCTTTTTTAATTTCTTATAAACATCCTTAGGAAGTCTAGTTTGCATAACTTCATCGTTAAAAACTAGTTCGCCAAATCTATTTAGTGCGTTTTCTACATTCATACTTTGTCCTCCTTATTATTAATACCTTATTTATAGAACCCATTGCTGAGTGTAAGTCGCATTATATTACTCCTTTCAACAACTTGTCAAATCATTTATTTAAATAGCAAGTAAACGCGGCAAAATTGCTCGTGATTTATGCATTTCAAATAAAACGTAGAGCTGTTTTTATGCAAAACACGAGTTATCTCTATTTTTTGCTCTACAAATTTAAAGTAATAAAAATTTGAGAAAATGAATTTTTGAATTTTAAAACAATATTTTGACTTACGTTCTATAAAAAAATATAATACAGTCATGCCTAAACAAGACAAACAACAACCACTTATAAATTTCCTAATGAATAAGTTCAGCTATTCGGTGATATCAATCATTAAGCATAGAAGTGATTTGCTGCATGATGACAATAAGTCTAGCCAAAATCTTTTACTGATAATGAAAGACAACTTTGAGTTCAAAAACTTTTACAAAGAACTTGAGGCTGATAAAAAAGCACATAAATCTTTTCGTTCGACAGACATATTAATAATGAGGCAGAAAGAAATCACAGACTCATGCGACATTTTCCCAATTGAATATTTAGAAATAACAGATTCTGAAGAAGCAATTGTTGGAAAGAAACTTGCAGACCTAGTAAAAATCAAAAATACAAACCTAAGACTACAAATAGAATCAAACATTAGAAGAAACTCGATATTACTTAAAAATGCATTTGTTTATAATAAGAAGGATGTAGTAAGCATACTTGAAGGCTCACTGAACAACTTTGTTGTAAGCCTAAAGAATTTACTTAGGCTTCACGATGTGCCTGTTGGCAGAATGTCTGCTAGAGATATTTTAGTAAAAACAGCGGACATAATAGAATTTGATATCCAATTATTCTTTTTACTAATGAGAGTTATGGAAAACCCTAAAACTATAAAATTAAATAAACTTGATATTGATGATATTTTTTGCTCATACCTTGCTCAAATAGACAACATCGCTGCATATGTGGACAAACTCGATTTATCTCAAAAAAATGCCTCAGTGAAAAAAGCGCCTACAAAGAAACCAGCTAGCAAGAAAAATGAAAAAGAATCTAAATAGATTAAGCCTTTTCTCAATAACCCTAATACTGGGAACACTTTTTTTTAACCTATCTTTTGCCAATCAGCGAATATTTGATGATGCAAACATTTTAGAAAGAAAACATGAGCTAGTAATAGATAGAATGATTTGGGAATGGGAACAAAAAACCAATCACCAAATGGCAATAATCACCATCCCTTCACTTCAAGGAGTACCAATAGAAGACTATGCTGTATCTCAATTTGAGAAACTAGGGATTGGCAGCAAAGAAAATAATGACGGATTGCTATTCATAATCTCAATGGAAGATAGAAAAATGAGAATAGAAGTAGGATACGGACTTGAGCAATACCTGCCTGATGGTTTAGTCGGCAATATTCGAGACAACTACATCCTTCCTCACTTCAAAAATAACGACTTTCCTTCAGGCATACTTCAGGGAACATACGCATTGCTAACAGAGCAAGCAAAAATGGAAGGCATAAAACTTCCGCAATTAGGCCAAGGGCACTTGCCAAAAGCTCCTGAAAAAGATATCCAACAAACACAAGGAAACATGGCTGGCCTAATCTTCTTTATAGTAATAATTGTATTTATGATGAAAAGCAAGAATGGAAGATCTATACTTTTCTGGAGTTTAATTGCTAGCAGCGCCGGTGGCGGCAGATATCGATCTAATGGAAACATGGGTGCAGGCAATTTTGGGAGCTTCGGAGGAGGCTTTGGCGGTTTTGGTGGTGGATTTTCCGGTGGCGGTGGCGCTAGCGGTGGATGGTAATGCTCTTATTCATTTTGCCTTGATGCAAAACGAACCAAAAAATCAAACAAAAACAAAACAACTCTTTTAACGTATCATTAAAAAAAATCTGCAATTTTAGCCTGACATAACTGTGAACATTAAAAATTATAAATTATTCTCTTTCTATAAATATTAACTCATCACATGTTTTACATTTAATACTTGGCTTATGTTGCGATATTGTTAAATTATTATCGCAATTTGGGCATTTCACATTTCTCATTAACAAAGACGCCCCCACCGTCATAATTCCTATCCCTGGCAATATCCCAATTATAGTTAAAAAGAGTAATGCCCCTATTGTTATTATTACCCAACCCAATGATTGTTGTAGTATGTTTGTTTTTTTAATAGTTATTTTTGTTTTTTTATTTGTCATGACAACTCCTTCGTTGCATTATTTATTAAAAAATAAAATCCTATTCTAAATCTAATCTAGTCTAACCTAAAATAAAATATTTGGGAACACGCTCCTTTACAATTTCATGCTGTATTCACTTCTAATAGTTTATTTCACCCCGCAGAAACTGTTTGAATGAATGTATAAAAGTTATAAGTATTTTTAGTATTCTGGAGAGCCCAATTAAATACTTATATAATGAGTGAGTTTTTCGTAAGGGCTAGCGGATTGTAAAGGTCGGCAATGAGACCTTAACAAAAAAAATTCCGTTAGCAAAAGGGACAAGAAATCAATCTATTTAAAATAAATCTCTGCTATAATCAAATAATACAATCTTTTGGAGGAACATTATGAAAAATAAAAAACTATTAATAACACTAGGAGTAATTGCTTTAATAATCTTAAGTAGCATATTTTGGTATGTAGGAACTTTCAACAAACTAATAACAATGGATGAAACTCTAAATGAAAGCTGGGCACAAGTTGAAAACGTAATGCAAAGACGCTACGACCTTATGCCAAACCTTATTAATACTGTAAAGGGTTATGCTAAACATGAAAAAGAACTATTCGAAAACATTGCTGAATCTAGATCTAAACTAGCTGGAGCAGGAAATGCACAAAGCAAAATGAAAGCAGCTAACGGACTTGAGGGTTCATTAAGCAGGCTATTAGTTGTTGTAGAAAGATATCCAGACCTAAAGGCTAATGCAAACTTCATTAGACTTATGGATGAACTGGCTGGATCAGAAAATAGGCTTACTGTTGAGAGACAAAGATACAACAAAGCTGTTAAGAACTTTAATATCACTATCAGACGTTTTCCAAGCAGCATAATAGCCAACAACCTTGGATATGAGAAAAAAGATATGTTCCAAATGAACGAGAAAGCTAAAGAAGTTCCTCAAGTAAATTTCGAATAAATGGACTGCGCCAACAAAGAAAGAAATCTTTTAGACTGCAACTGTTCAGCTCTAGGATGTAACAAAAGAGGCATCTGTTGCGAATGCCTTCGGAAGCACAGAGACAGTGGCGAACTTCCTGGCTGTTATTTCGACAAAGATGCAGAAGCTACTTGGGATAGAAGTATCGAACATTTCGTAAAACTCTACATTGAAAAAAACGGCATCCCAAGCTAAAATATTCTCGTTATGACGATTGAAAAACAGACTGTAAAACACTTAGCCATGCTTTCAAGGCTTAAATTTAATGAAGAAGAAATTCAAGGATTCACTAACGACTTAGATGAAATATTTGAATACGCAAACTCGCTTCAAAAAGTAGACACAGATGGCATAGAACCTTCTGCCCATGCAATCCTGTTACAAAATGTTTTCAAAAAAGATGAAATAAAAACATACGACCGTGTCGATGATTTAGTAAAAAATGGACCAGACATAGAGAACCACTCGTTTAAAGTTCCAAGGATACTAACAAACTAATGAATGAAATATTAAAACTTACAGCAACCGAAATATCCGAAAAATATAAAAGCAAAGAGCTTACTTGTACAGAAGTAACAAAAGCCTTCTTGGACAGATCAGAAGCTACAAATGCTGAGCTTAATTCTTATGTAACTATCACAAGAGAATCCGCACTAGCAACAGCTGCGATAGTAGATAAAAAGATAACCAATAATGAGCCCTTAGGATTACTAGAGGGCGTTCCAATCGCAATAAAAGATAATATGTGCACAGATGGAGTTACCACAACTTGCTCATCAAAAATGTTAAGCAACTTTATACCATCATATAACGCCACTGTTATTGAAAAAATCATAAAAAACAATATGCCTATCTTAGGCAAAACAAATATGGATGAATTTGCTATGGGATCATCTACAGAAACTTCATTCTTTGGAGTAACAAAAAATCCATGGAACACAAGCACAGTGCCTGGCGGATCTTCTGGAGGATCAGCAGTTGTAATATCATCATTACAAGCGCCTCTTTCACTTGGCTCTGATACAGGAGGATCTATTAGACAACCTGCTAGCTTTTGCGGAATAGTTGGGATGAAGCCTACTTATGGCTTGGTATCTAGATATGGGCTAATCGCATTTGCTTCATCGCTAGACCAAATTGGACCATTCTCAAAAAATGTTGAAGACTCTGCTTCACTACTGTCTGTAATAAGTGGGCATGATGCCAAAGACTCTACATCTCAACCAATAGGATCACAAGATTATAGTAATATTGAAGATCAAAAAGAAATAAAAATAGGCCTACCAAAAGAATTCTTTGATAACCTGCAAGGTGAAACTGCAGAATTCTATAAAGGAATTATTTCAAAACTTGCTGATAATGGAATCATGCTAGAAGAAACAACATTACCTTCTATCGACCAAGGAATAGCAACGTATTATATTATTGCTCCTGCTGAAGCTAGCTCGAACCTATCACGGTTTGATGGCGTTCGTTATGGTCATAGATCAGAAAAGGCAAACTCTCTAGTAGAAATGATGGGAAATACAAGAAGCGAAGGCTTTGGGCCAGAAGTAAAAAGAAGAATTCTAATAGGAACATATGTATTGAGTAGTGGCTACTACGATGCTTATTATAAAAAAGCTCAACAGGTAAGAACTATAATGAAACAAGATTTCCAAGATGCTTTTAAAAAATATGATGTAATACTTTCACCAACAACACCTACTCCTGCATTTAATCTTGGAGAAAAGAATAATCCTCTAGAAATGTACCTGAACGATATCATGACGATACCTGCAAACATTGCTGGCATTCCTGCATTATCACTTCCTTGCGGAACTATAAACAAGTTACCAATGGGACTACATTTGATGGGCAATATCCTAGAGGAAAAGAAATTATTTGCTATCTCTAAAAGAATTGAAAGCATACTTGATTTTGATATAACAAATCAATATTGGAGCAAATCATGAGCTGGGAAGTAGTAATTGGTGTAGAAATACATATACAAATGAAAACTAACTCAAAACTAATGTGTAATTGTGATTCTTCTTTTTCTAGCGAACCAAACACACATATATGTCCTGTTTGTACTGGCCAACCAGGAATGCTTCCTGTTATCAACAAACAAGCTGTAGAGAATGCTATTATGCTTGGTCTTGCTATTGATTGTAATATAAGAAAAATAAACGAATTTGCAAGAAAAAACTACTTCTACCCAGATTTACCAAAAGGATATCAGATTTCACAATATGATAAACCTATCTGCGAAGATGGAAAACTTGAAGTAAAGTTTGATAATAAAAAAACTATTGTCGGCATAACAAGAATTCATATGGAAGAAGATGCAGGGAAACTTGTTCATGCTGGAAGTGACAACATAAAAGATGCTTCGTATAGCATGTCTGACTTAAACAGATCTTCGGTTCCTCTTTGCGAGCTAGTAAGCGAGCCAGATATTAGATCTGCAGCAGAAGCAAAAGCTTTTGCCGAGAAAATAAGACAAATCGTTCTTTATCTAGGCATTTGTGATGGAAATATGGAAGAAGGATCAATGCGCTGTGATGCGAATATCTCTATAAGAAAAAAAGGCGATACAAAGCTTGGGACAAGAACCGAAGTTAAAAATTTAAACAGCTTCAAAGCCATAGAAAAAGCCATCCATATTGAAGCAGAACGACAAATAGACATACTTGAAGAAGGTGGAGAAATAATTCAAGAAACTAGACATTATAATGAAGGAACAAATTCTACTAAGTCTATGAGAAGCAAAGAAGATGCTCACGACTATAGATACTTTCCTGATCCAGATCTTGTACCACTAGTAATAGAAGATGACTGGATAGAAGCAGTAAGAAATTCACTACCGGAACTACCTGCTGCAAAAAAAGAAAGATACATAAAAGACCTGGGCCTTTCTGAATATGATGCCAATGTAATAACTTCCGAGAAAGAAATGGCAGATTTCTTTGAAGAAACAATTAAGCTAAAAGCCAATGCAAAAGACGCAGTAAACTGGATTATGAGTGAAGTCGTTGGTTACCTAAACCAAAAAAACTTACAGCTAGTAGAATCAAAACTAACTCCAGAATTATTAGCTGGATTATTAAAACTAATTGATAAAAACACTATCTCAGGAAAAATCGCAAAAAAAGTACTTCCTGAAATTCTTTCTACTGGGAAAGATGCTGAAACTATTGTAAAAGAAAAAGGACTATCTCAGGTATCTGACGAAGGCGCTATAAAGAAAATAGTCGAAAATGTAATCTCTGAAAATGATGCTGTTGTTGCTGATATAAAAAGCGGCAATCCTAAAGCAATGGGATTCTTGGTTGGACAAGTAATGAAAAAATCTCAGGGTAAAGCAAACCCAGGAGTAGTGAATAAGCTGCTTCGAGAATTACTTAGCTAAGCTAGCTAAACCCTCTAATAATAATGTAGGATTAACTACATTATAATTATCAATAACATCAACAAATAACAAAGAATCTCCGCCCGTTAAAACAACAACCAGGTCTTTACCAATCGCTGCTGTATATTTATCTATAAGTCCTGACACCGCCTGCTTGTAGAAGTTTAAAACTCCTGACAATATAGCAGGCTGTGTCTCTTTTTGAAAAATGTCTAGATTCGCAATTCCTTCTACTCCAGGCAACATGACCGCGTTCTGGGATAGCGACCGTTTAGCTAAGCCATAGCCTGCCATGATAATTCCACCCCTGAAATCCTGGTGTGCACAACATGTAAAAGTCAATGCCGTGCCGAAATCAACAACAAGAACATTTTTTGTTTTATATAATTTTTGAGCTGAAAAACAATTTATAGCTCTATCAACACCAATATTATTGGGAAATTTAATACCAACATCTTTTAATGAAACAACGATTGATAATGGATATTTAGATAATATAATCTCAGTGGTCCTTGGAACTACTGAAGATATAATTATATTTAAAGAGTCTTTCAGTTTAAATGAACTCTTTAGATACTTTGTCTTCCTTGTCTCTTGCCTTATCAGTTGTCCCTCTAAAAAATAACCAATAGAAATATTACTATTCCCAATATCAATTGCAGCTAAAGAATACTGGCTCAAAAAGTTCTCCTTAACCACTCTTTAAAATACTGATCTACAAATCGTATGCCAGAGTCTTTAGAAACAAATTGTTTCTTGATAAGCCCTTTTATCGATGTCTGTACTGATGGCACTGAAACAAGCCCATTGTTATATATAAACTCACCTTTAAAAACATGCTCGCCAGAATGTTTCGCTATAGCGATAATTAGTTTCTTTTGATGAACAGATAAAGAATCAAAATATAATTGAAACACTTTATCTTTCTTCTCGATTATTGCTGTTATTGCACGCTTAACACCTCTTGCTGTTACTTCACTATTCTTAGGGTAATTTATAATCAACTCTTCGATTGCAAAAATATTCGAACCAAGATTGTCAGTCACATATTGCATTGCGCCTTCTTCGATTTCTACTGAATGGAACTTTTTAACTATCTCTTTCAAGATATCTTTTTGATCAAATTTTGCGATATCCGTTATTAATCCTAACGATAGTTTTTGTCTTTCCCTCTTAATTTTTAGCTTCTTCACTAAACCAAAATCTGTTGTTGAACATACATAAACTACACCAGAACTACTTTTTCTTGCCATAAACTTATGCAGCTCTAGAAAATCTATTTTCAATAAGCTATCATAATCATCCAAAATAACGACAATTTGTTCACCCTTTAACTTGCTCACCTTATATGGAGCATCTAAAACATCTAGAGCGAATTTATTCATATCATCCAACGTAAAACTATAAGACATAGAAAGCTCTACCCCCTTAGAAGCGCTAGAACTCATAGATGGTTTAATATTTGGCAGAACTGAATAAGCATCCTGAACAGCACCAGATACTCCACCAGACAACATCTTTAAAACTTGTTTTGAGTATTCTGTAAGAAAACTTAGGCCATCGAAACACTTTCGGCAATCGATATAGATATAGGAAACTTTCTCTTTATTTAGCTCAGCTTCAAGCTGTTCCAACATCACTGTTTTACCCTGATACAAAGCACCAGCTATCAAAGCATTTTTACCATCTGAAATGCATTTTACTATTTCTAATATTTCTTGTTTACGTTGAATCATTATATATTTTTACATACTCTTCTTTAGGATTATTCTATTATACATAAAATTAAAGAATATAGTCAATTATAATGCCTAAAAGGCAATAATTAATTATGAATCAATATTGAGAAGTTATTTTTTCTTTTGCTTAAGTCTATCAGAAAGCTTGCCGAGCTTAACTCTTGCAACTTTCTTAACTGGTTTGCGGTATCCTGTAACCAACTTAGAAATAGTGCTCTCATCAATCTCTGCCTGTAGCTCTTCATCCCATTCTGTAACATTGTCAAACAATCGCAGCTCTTT
>Ga0208900_1000062_pt1 | contig 63016 bp, 61 predicted proteins | sample AntAceMetag02UKK_FD_184763 | JGI IMG/M metagenome (GOLD analysis project Ga0208900, IMG submission 184763) | Saline lake microbial communities from Ace Lake, Antarctica - Antarctic Ace Lake Metagenome 02UKK (SPAdes) (version 2) | ecosystem: Environmental > Aquatic > Non-marine Saline and... | reverse complement strand
CCAGTCGGTGCAAAAAGGCAGTCCCGGTTGTGGACTCGAAAAAATTAATGATATCAGGATCGGCATCAATAGAATCCTTACGCTTAAGCCAATATTGCAATGTTGAGCGGGGAATCCCAAGTTCTTCTACTATCTCCCGTTGGCTTTGGGATAACTCAATTGCTGCTTCATACTCTTGAAGATGAGCAGCTATCTCTTGTCTTGTTTTGCGTGCCTGGTGGCTAAATTTTGTGTCATACTAATAGTTTATATATTACAATTATGTAAATATATAGATTTATTACATAATTCTATATGCCTATTTTTAAGTGGCCGAAACGATGATCAAGGCCCAATATTCTTATGGTAAATAAAGCACCGGTAGCAGCACAAATTGGCTTCAGGAGTGGACAATCTCTTGCACTGATACGGATTGGTTATAATGAAAATTTAAAAGATATAGGGCCTGGAAACATCCAGTTGCTTAAGTGTCTGGAGCATGAAACAATGAAATCCAGTCATGAGCTTAATTTAGTATCCAACCCGCCCTGGTAAGTACCTTGGCATTTTGAGGTGGAAAACAAAAGGATTTTTGTTCGTTTCAATAACTCGATTAAAGCCAGATTTTTGCAAATAGCCTACTATTTACGATTGTTGTTAAAAAAATTTTCCTAAAAACAGTAAGGAATGAAAATAAAACAAACTGATCCTAATTATGCTTTTCCCAGTATCTCACTATAATTCCACTGCCCCAAATAATCAAGTTTTCATTCCTTAGCGAAATCAATATTCACAGAATCATTTTTTTATAATCATTTTTCATGGATTATAATCATTTTTCATGCCATTATGAATCGAACAAATAAAATTGGAATTTTTGAAAATGGTAATTTATAATCAAAATTTACAGGATGTAACTGTTTTTCATGGGTTTCCAGCTTTGGAGAAGGGGAGCCGTTTAGCTGGATATTCAGCTTTAATTTTAGCACATGATTTGAAAGTGCCTATTCCTGACTATCTCTGTACCATAGGTACGAAACATAAAAAATATGATCATAAACGCTGGCATATTTTTACACCGCGCCATAAACCGCAAGAAACGCTTTATGGACATTTGATCTTTGCTTTGAAGTATGAGGGCATTGATTTGGCTATCCTCAATGCTTTGTTTCAAGCGATTGGGGCCAAAGAAATTCAAGAGATTATTTGCTCAGAACCAACAGGAAGCTACAGTCGCAGGCTGTGGTTTTTGTGGGAATGGTTACGTGAAGAGCAACTTGATATTGATGGTGCGCGGGCTGGAAATTTTGTTCCTCTCGTTAATAGCAAGTTACAATACGAAGGCAAATCATATCCATCCAAACGCCATCGGGTCCGCAACAACTTGCCGGGGACGCGCAATTTTTGCCCTTTGATTCGAAAAACAAAAAAGCTTGAGCAATATACAGGTAAGAAGCTATCCGATACAGCCATAAAAAATATCGGTCAGACCCATCCCGACCTATTAAGTCGCGCTGCCATTTTTTTACTCCTTAAGGATTCAAAAGCATCTTACACAATTGAAGGGGAGACGCCACCACACAGTCGGATCGAACGATGGGGAAGAATAATTGGCGAAGCCGGGCAACGTAAACTCAGCCTTCTTGAACTGGAACATCTGCAACAGATTGTTATCTTAGATAATCGCTTCATCGAGCCAGGTCTGCGCATGGAAGGCGGTTTCGTTGGAGAACATGACCGTGCTACAGGCATGCCTATGCCCGATCATATTTCTGCTAGACCGAATGATTTAAGAGCACTTATGACTGGCTTAATCGAAGCATACGAGCTTCTTCGTAAGGATGATTTTGACCCTGTCCTAACGGCAACACTTATTGCGTTTGGTTTTGTATTTATCCATCCACTTGAAGATGGAAATGGCCGCATTCACCGTTATTTATTTCACCATGTTCTGGCTGAGAAAGGGTTTGTCCCAAAAGGGTTAATATTTCCGGTATCCGCTGTTATTTTGGAGCGAATAGATGAATATCGTAAAATATTAGAGCATTATTCAAAGCCGCGACTTGATTTGATCGAATGGCGACCTACAGAGAAAAATAATGTTGAGGTTCTCAACGAGACCATTGATTTATATCGCTATTTTGATGCAACAAAGCAGGCTGAATTTTTTTTTGAATGCGTAGAGGAAACAGTAAATAAAACGCTTCCTGACGAGGTTGAATATTTGAAAAAGTATGATTTCCTCAACAAATTTATCAAAAATTATATTGATATGCCTGATGAGCTTGTTGATTTACTTATAAGGTTTCTTGTCCAAAATGGTGGAAAGTTTTCAAAACGTGCACGAGAAAAAGAATTTAAAAAACTAACTGTTGCAGAAATTCAAGCCATTGAGCATAAATATGCAGAAATTTTTGATTAAAAAGTTCTGCATATGCCGCAATCCAGATGAGCCTCGGAGATCTTGATGTCCAGATCAATATCAACTCCAGGAACGAGATTGGATTGCTGGCCAAGTCAATTATCAGAATGCAGACAAGCTTGACCAATGCCATGAAACGGTTGGAGAAGACTTGATTTCCCCGGCGGTACAGGTATAATACTAATTTGTCAAATGACCCTAACCAATGAGGAAATATGAAGATCATCACCACCCACAAAGGTTCTGATTTTGATGCCCTGGCAAGCCTTGTTGCGGCCAAGCTTTTGTATCCCGAGGCAAAACCGGTACTGCCCGGTTCAATCAATGCCAATCTCAAGAGTTTTTTATCCATTCACAAGGATTTATTTGATTTCTATTCTCCAGCTGAAATCAATTATGATGAAGTGGAGACCCTCATTGTTGTGGATACCCATACATGGGATCGCCTTGACCGGCGGATGGGAGTTTTGAGGGAAAAACAAAATCTTGAAATTATTGTCTGGGATCATCATCTCAATGGGGACATGGAGACCGACCAGAAAACTGTCAGGGAGATAGGGGCAACGGTTACCATGCTGATTCAGGAGATAGAAAAACAACGAAAACTGATAACCCCCATCCAGGCGACTCTTTTTCTGATAGGCCTTTATGAGGATACCGGCAACCTGTCTTTTCCCTCCACCCTGCCGGAAGATGCCTATGCTGCAGGGTTTTTGCTGGACCGGAAAGCAGACTTGAATATTCTGGCCACCTTTTTAAAATCTGCCTACAGCAAGCGCCAGAAAGACATTCTTTTTGAAATGGTTAAGAAGGCGGAACGGACACAATTGGGCGGATTTTCCTTTAGTTTATCCCAGTTGGCTATCAGTGGCCGGATCCAGAATCTGGCCATGGTTGTGCAAATGTACCGGGAAATTGTGAACGTGGATGTGGCCTTTGGTATTTTTCAAGATACGGAACAGGATAAATGCATGGTCATCGGCCGAAGCGGCGTGGATGAAATCAATATCGGCGTGCTCATGCGAAGCATGGGAGGCGGGGGGCATCCCGGGGCAGGATCGGCCTTGTTAAAGGGCGTCAATCCTGACACCATCAAGGAGATGATCATTGAACTTGTAAACGGCAACCAGTATTCCTCGGTCAAGTTGTCTGATATTATGTCCTATCCTGTGGTCACGGTGGACCAGGATACCCTGGTGGAAGAGGTGGCCATGCTGCTGAGGAATATGGGCTGCACTGGCATGCCCGTGGTGGACAAGGAGAAAAATCTGGTGGGAGTGGTTTCCCGGCGTGATTTTAAAAAAATCAGAAAGTCAAACCAGATGCAGTCGCCCATCAAGGCTTTTATGAGTCGAAATCTTGTGACCATTTCCCATGAGAAAAGCGCCGTTGAAGCGGCCAAGCTTATGATTAAACATGATATCGGCAGGATTCCCGTGATGAAGGAGGATAAACTCATCGGCATCATCACCCGGTCCGATGCCATGCTTTATTTTTATGATCTTTTGCCGGATTAATGGCCGGGTCGAGCTATGGTTGTTTAAAGCTTGAGCATTTCTTTTGCCTTGATGGCCAGCTTTTCCCTGAATATTTTTGAATTGTGACGGATATCCACCGGAAAGTTTCGTTCGATAAAAATGTGCTGGATGCTGGCAGTCAGGGGGGTGGATTTGGCCAGGGTTAAAAGCTCCTGGATAAAGGCGGGTTTATTTCCTATCTTTGTATTGGGTTCAATAAAGACCACGGGGATCTGATTGGCTTTGGGGCCAACACCTGTCAGGGCACTTCTGAAAACTTTTTCATGGTTGTTAAAGATGGCTTCAACGGGAATGGTAAACAGCGTCTCCTTTCCCGTGGTCACCCGGTGATTTTTCCTGCCGCAGAACCAGATCCTGCCCTTTGAATCCTGCCACCCCAGATCCCCCATACGGTGCCAGATGGCGCCGTCGGTATCCGGGACCTTGGCCAGGAGATCTGCTTCACGATTGTTAAAATATTGTTGGGTCACAAGGTCAGCCTGGACGGTTATTTCCCCCACCTGGTTTTCAGGAACGACCAGGGTATCTCGCAGCTGGGTGATGGGGTCATCAATGATTTTCAAAAGCTTGATGCGGGTATTTTCGATGGGCCGGCCAATGCACATGCCAAATCCCTGTTCACTTAAGTGTTTGGTCTCCGAAAGAATTTCATGGGAGCCAATGGATATGATGGGAACCGCTTCTGTGGCTCCGTAGGGAGTATGGATCTGGGTCCCTTCTGCGAGCATGGTTGAAAATTGTTCAATATTGGCGGGGCTCACAGGAGCCCCGGCCGACACCACCCGCCGAAGTGACGGCAGTTTGATCTTGTTTTCTTTGCCGTATTTTCCCACCCGGTTGAGGAGAGCTGGCGAGGCAAACATATTGGTCACCCCGTGGTTTTCAATTGCTTCAATGATTTTACCCGGGTTTACCCGGGCCGGCTTGGTGGGATCCATATCTGGTATCACCGCTGTCATTCCCAATACCGGATCAAACAGGGCAAACAAGGGAAAGGTGGGAAGATCAATTTCATCGGGTTCAATTTGAAAATGGTCCTGGATTTGTCGTATCTGGGCATCAAAATTTCCATGGGTGTAGACTACCCCCTTGGCAGGGCCTGTGGAGCCGGTGGTAAATACAATGGCGGCTGTTTCATCCCAGGTGGTATGGGCCTTGGGGAAATCTTCCCGGGTATGGGTCATGAGCTCAGAAAGAGTATGGCCTCCCCAGAACCAGCGGTTGCCCACGGTTACCCAGTGTTTGACGGTTTTAAAATACTTCGGTTTCAGGGTCCGGAGCAAATGGGCCCGTTCAATGCCGATGAATGCCTTGGGTCTGCCCTGTTGGAGGCATTGGAGCATCCGGGCAATTCCCATGCCCGGATCCACCACAACCGGTACGGCTCCCACCTTGAACATGGCAAACATGGTAATAAAAAATTCCATGCCCGGTGTGATCATTAAAATGGTCCGGGTTCCCCGGATAATGCCGATACTTTCCAGCCCAAAGGCCAGGCTGTCGGAAAGCATATCCAACTGACTCAAGGTGATCTGGCTGTATAATACCCGTCCGCTTTTGTCGTGTCCGTCGGGATAGACCACGGCTCTTTTAAAGGGGTAAAGTTTGGCTGTTTGTTGAAGCCTCAGTGAAATATTGGTGAATTTTGTCATAGAAATTTCTTTTTTAATTTATACAGGGTTCTCTGAAAGATGCCTTTTTGCGCTTGGGGAGCATGGGCCTTGATTTTTCTCTTTTTTCCAAATTCAAGCATAGATGGTGTTTACCTGACCCGGTTCAAAAAGTCAAAAGGGGCATGACTTTTTAGGTTAAAAATGAGGTGATAAGGTCCAAGGTTTCTTTGGGTTTGTCTTCAAACAGATAATGGCCGGCATCTTGAAACACCTGGCAGTTTGCCCTGGGAAACCGATGTCTGAATTCATTTAAAAATGTCAGGTCAAAGACAAAATCCTTTGCCCCCCAGAGGAAGAGAAGTTTTTCTTCATTCAATTTTCTCAGGTGTCTGTCCACATGGTCCACAAGGGAATAGCTTTTGTCATTTTTATCTATCGGTATGTCCTGGACAAATTTTAGAGTGGCAATACGATTTTTCCATGAATTATAGGGGGCAATCAGCCCTCGTTTAACGGCGGGTGACAGTTTTGTTTCCGATCCCATATACAGGGCTCCCCTTGCAAAGGCATTCAACCCAAGTACTGCTGGGATCCCGAACCAGCCAAGATATTTGATCAGCCACAACCGCAAAGGAAAAGATTTTTCCTCGGGCAGAAGAAAGCCTGCGGTATTGGTGATAACGATCTTGTCAATTCTATCCAAATGATCCAGGGCCCAGGCAAGCCCGATCATGCCGCCCCAGTCATGGACGATGAGGGATATCTTTTCATTGGGGGCAAGGTGTTCAATCAGAATATCCAGATCCTTAATTCTTGAAGCCAGGGTATAGTCATAACTTTTTGGGCCTGGCTTGTCGGAAAATCCGCAGCCGATATGGTCTGGGGCAATGGTGCGAAACCGTTTGGATAAATGGGTGATCAGGTTCCGGTAATAAAAGGACCAGGTGGGGTTGCCGTGGACCATGACAACGAGAGGACCTGTTCCCTGGTCCACATAGTGAAGGTTGTGCCCTTTGATGTTTAAAAAATGGGGTTCAAAGGGGTAGAGATCTTGAAAACCTCGTGTTGAAATTTGTTTGTTGTTGATCCTTTTTTTTACCATTCCACACCCAGCATATAACAGTTTAGCCCCGAGCCGATCCCCATCAGGGCAACAAAATCGCCGGGCAAAAGAAATCCTCTTTCATCGGCAATGGCTGCGGTAATGGGCAGGGAGACCGAGCCCACGTTCCCCAGGAACGGGAAGGTGATAAAATCTTTTTTACGGTCCAGGTTTAACGCCTTGTAGAGCAATTGATGGTGGCCTTCTCCCACCTGGTGACCGATGAATTTGTCGGGCTTGTCATCGGGGATATTTAATTCTAGTTTAAAGCGTTTATAGGTTTTTATTCCCAGGGCTATTCCGTTCTCCAGAACTTCCTGGGCTTTTGTCCGCATGATAACCCGGGAAGAGGTGGGCATTCCCTTTTCTTCAAAGCCCCAATAACACAGCTTGTGATGCTGGATGGCATTCTGGACCACCCCGCCTTTGAGGGCATGGCGTTGGGTGCCGGGGTTGCCAAGGGTTCCATCGGTGAGGAGGATGGCAGCAGCGCCGGATCCGCCGGTCATGGTGGCAATTGTGTCTTTATAAAAATTAATATCCTTTCGAATATTGATTTCATCAATGGTGCTTTCCACAATCTGTCTGGCGGTTTCACAGGAAACCACAAGGCCTGCTTTTATATTGCCAAGTTCAATTTCATTGGCCACATGGACCATGCCGGTGACCATGCCCAGGCAGGCGGACTTTAGATCATACACATGGGCATCGGGCCCCAGGTTCAGTTGGTCGGCAACGGCACAGGAGGTGGCCGGTTCGAATCCGTCCTGGCCCACGCCGCAAAAGGTCAGGGCACCGATCTCTTTGGGGTCGATTCCGGCTTCATCAATGGCCTTTTGCCCGGCGGCTGCGGCATGCTCTGCCAGGGTATGGTCCACGTCCCAAAATCTTCGTTCTTTGATACCGGTCAATGCTTCAAGTTGGCCAGGGTTAAACCCGGCTGAATCAAAAAAGGGTTTGAGCTGTTCTTCTAGTTCCTCTGATGTGACAATATGGGGTGCCAGTTCATATCCAAAGGCTTCAATATATACAGTTGAGTACTTCATCGTTTTCTCCAAAAAGTCATAAGATCGTCCCGGGTAACGTTGCAAAGCTTCATTCCCATGTCCTTGTATAGCACAATTTGTAAATCATCGGAAAACATATGTGCATCGGCGATCACATAGGGCTCAGGAGAATATCCCATCTCCTTGATTTCTATTTTATACCTTACGGTTCTGGTTTCCCGGGTGACAGGTCCCCGGCATTTTAAATCACTTTCATTGGAAGGGATCACATCATAGTGGACAGCAATATCCTCGCTGATCCAGCCCATCCTTTGGACAAAAACCCTCAGGGTATGGGCACAGCATTCATACATCAGGGTGCCGGGCATGACCATGTCATCAATGAAATGACAGGTTAAAAACCAGTCATCGGGATGGATGTCGGCCTCGGCACTGATGGTGCCCATACCGAATCGGCCTCCCTGGGGATCCAATTCAATAATCCGGTCAATGAGGGTCATTTTTCCCCTGGGAAGCCATTGGTTCTTCCCAAGACGGATTCCCTTAAACAGACTGCCAAAGGCGGTTTCAAGATCCCCCTGTCCCAGGGCCTGGATTTTGGCCGCCGGAAAAGTGGTCTTGTTCATGGCCACAAGGGGGGGGAGGGGTGTCTTGGGTGCTATCTCTTTGAGATCTTCCTTTTTAAGGATAATGCCCCCGGAATTTTTAACTTCTTCTTCCGTGAAAAAACCGGCACACCCGTCCCGCATGGAAATAAATAATTGGTTGTCAATATATCCCTTGTAGTGGAAAAAGAAGAGATAGACATCCCCCTGTTTTAAAAACCGATCAATTTCAATGTGGTATTCAATGGTTTCATTGGGGACGGGCAGGGGTCTGTGAAAGGTCACCTTTGCATCCAGAAGCCTGTATCTGCGCTTTCCTTTAACTGCATGGTCAATGCCCAGATAGGCGCATAAAAACAGATCTGCCTGGCCCGCCTCAATGGAAATGGAAACCGGTGCTCTGCCCCCGTCAAGATACCAGGCGTTTTCTTGTACATCATGCTGGGTGATGATTTTTCCCCGTGTGAGGGAGAGCATCTCTCCTTGAATATCTATGATCCGGTCCACCAGCATCAGGGGTTCTGCCGGCAATCTCACCCGGACAGGATAGGTGTCAATGATGTCAAAGGCGGGTCCCAAAATATTTCCTGCCTTTCCAATGGCATATTCCAGGCATTTGTCCCGGTCCAGAAATACAGGGGTTTCCCTGGGGGATTCCGTGGGGGAGGCCGGGGCAATGGGGGGACGCCCGGGCGTCGCTTGGATAAAGCCTCCCCCGGCACCAGCCGGTATTTCACCGGTTACCCTGGCAGCCGCCTGGACCAGGGCTTTAAACTGGTGTTCCATCTGCGCCATATTCCGGTTTGAAAATTCAAGGAAGCGTTCATGGGTCCTGGCGGTGGTGCGGACTGCATCCGCAAAAAGGGCCGGGCCCGTCAGGGATATCGCTGGCGTTTTTTGGATCTCTTTACTGTGATAGTCTGAAGGGACGGCCTTGGGCCTATTCATTTCCATATCCATTGTCATGGGAGGGCGGGATGTTTTTATCTGAAACAAAGGCTGGTTTCTGGGCCGTTCAGGTTTCGGGACAGGGGCATCCGGGTCAACAAGGGAAAAGGCATGACTACTTGTGGGATATTCTTCCACAACCGCATGGGCAAAGGCTCCGTCCAGGGTTATGGACCCCACAGCAGCCGTTCTTGGTTTTCCCTGGGCTGTCTGCCGGAATTGAAGGATTTCAGGTGTTGTAAATCCATGAAGCCCCTTGAAGTTGGATTCTGCGGGGAAAAAAGATCCGGGCAAACTTTTGTGGTAGAGAAAAAGGGATGACTTGATGATGGAAAAGAGGCTGGCCGTCCCGCTGGTGTTGCCAAGGGTTGAAGCGGCACAGGAAAGGGGGATCGGGGTGTACAATTGGGTTTGTGACGAGGCCATTTGAGCAAGGGCCTGGGCCTCTGCTGCTCCCTGATTCCCCATTCCCGTGGAGTGGGTATCGATGAAAGACAGGTCTGAAAATTTTGTATCAGCTTCTTTTAGCGCCCTGTTAAAGGAATTGATATATTGACGGGCGAGGGTTGTTTCGCCTAACGTCTGGGTTTCTCCCGGGAGCCTTGCTCCGCCGGAGCCTCCGATTCCTTTGATGATACCGTAGATCCTGTCTTTGTCCCGGATGGCAGTGTCAAGGCGTTTTAGGACCAGGGCACACGCGCCTTCCGACGGGAAGGCAGCGCCTGTGGGGTTTGCAGCTTGGTTCAGGGTAAATTCACGAATATCACCTGCAAGGTCCACACATCCGCATAGAAAGGTGTCAGTTTCATGGGCGCAAAGGGAATGGACAGCGGTCTCAAGGGCTTTTATGCCCGAAGCCGCACCTGCGGAAAGGGTGAAGCAGGGACCGCCCAGTTTGAATTCCCTGGCAATTCGGGATGCCACAATTCCGCCAAGGGCTCCCAGTGTTCTGTTAAAGTTGAGTTCTGGACCGATTTCGTCTAAACGTCTTTTGTTTAACAGGTCCTTGTCTAATCGATTTTTGTTCAATCGATTTTTGTTCAATCGATTTTTGTTTTGGGCCTGAAGTTTCCAGCGCAGGAAAAAATCCGTGGCCCCAAAATCAAACTCAATGCCAATGGCACACCCCGTTTTTATGCGGTCGGGCTCGGTTTTAAGGGGCCTGGGGCTTATGCCGGCATCTTCAAGGGCCCCCTTTGCCGCTTTGAGCATGACCAGGTGCTGGGGCAAAATATCTTCGAACTGGTTGGGGGGAATATGAAACTGGCCAAGTTCTATACAGATCTTGTCCATGAAGGCGGTTTGGGTTTTAGCAAGCTCTGGTGCCAGGTGGCGGGTATGCCGCCATCTGGATCCGGGAATCCCAGTTTCAGGGTTGGTTTTTCCAAAGATCAGATCTTTAAATGATTCCAGATTTTCAGCATTTTTGGAAAGGGTTTCCATTCCCACAATGGCACAGGGAACTGTTTTAAAGGGGGTTGGTTCCAAAGCAGATGGTTCCAAAGCAGATGGTTCCAAATTAGATGGTTCCAAATTAGATGGTTCCATGGCGTTGGGTACAAAATGCAGGTTGGATCTTTTTAAAAATTCTTCTACCAGAATATGGGCGTTGATACCGCCGAATCCAAAGGCGGAAACACCTGCTTTTCGAGGAATTCCCGATTGTTCTGGTTCCCAGGCTTCCACTTTCGTCTGGACCTTGATGCGGCTTTGGTTCAAGGGGCTGTTATCCGGGAGGGCCGTGAAATTCAAGGAGGGGGGCAGGCACCCTTTTTCCATGGCCAATACGGTTTTAATGAAGCCGGCAGCCCCGGCTGCAGTGAGCAAATGGCCAATCATGGATTTGATGGACCCAATGGACATTCGTTTATCCGGGCAGTCATAAAGATCCAGCAGCCGTTTTATACTGGTGGCTTCCACCTGGTCCCCCACAGGGGTGCCGGAACCGTGGCATTCCATGTACTGGATATTTGCTGGGGTGATGCCTGCCTGGTCATAGGCCGCTTGCATGGCCCGAATCTGTCCTTCACAAGCAGGTCCCACCAGGTTGCCTTCAAGGTCATTGGATGCGCCTATTCCTGCGATGACGGCATGGATGGTGTCCTTGCAGGCAATGGCATCCTCCAGTCGTTTTAACACCAGGATACCTGCGCCTTCCCCCACCACAAGTCCGTTTGCATTTTTATCAAAGGGGGCACAGCAGCCGGAAGGGGACAATGCCCGAAGTTGGGTAAATCCCACTTGGGTGTACAATGGGTCCGGCCTGGAAACCCCGCCGGCTACCATGATGTCTGCTTTTTTAAGGTTCAGGTGTTCGCAGGCAAGTTTTATGGCATATAAAGAAGAGGCACAGGCAGCATCCAGGGTAAAGCTGCCGCCGTGAAATCCCATGGCCCTGGCCAGAATTGCTGCCGGCGCTGACACTGCAGCAGCCCTTGCCGCATTGGCAGGAGAAAAGGTGATGGGAGACTTTGCACACATGATTTCCCAGGAAACCATGGAGGCAGTGTCCGTGGGCAGGGAAATGGCGGCCAGGATGACGCCGGTTCGTTTTTTTGAATTCTCTGTTATATGACAGGATTCAAAAGCCCTTTGGCCTGCTGCGAGAGCAAAGTGGTGAACCGGGTCCAGGTTTGCTAGAAGATCTTTATCCACCAGGAATCCAGAAGGGTCAAACTGAAAGTGGGTGATTAGTCCGGCTTTGTCTGAAATAACCCGGTCCGGTGTGTGAACCGAACAGACCATGGCGCTGGCAGGGGCGACCCATCTTGCGGGGGGTACCGTTATGACAGAGGTTTGTTTATTCAGAATATTTTTTATAAACTGGGTTGTGTTCTCGGCCCCGGGACGGCCCCGGGAAAGATACCTGCCATGGAGACAACTGCAATTTTACTCATCTTAAATTTCATAGGAGGTCATATAGTGTAGAACCGGTTTGATTTCAAGGGAGCAATGTAAAAATTGTGTAAAATTATCGAACCGGTTTTCAGGGTCTATCCGGTAAAGATCAGAAAAAATCCCTGGACAATGGAGCGCACCAGAAGCAGCGCAGTGAGAAGCATCAGGAGAAGGCCCAGCACGCTGTCTGGTTTGCCTTCCTTTCTTTTGTCATTGTATCCCAGAATCCAGCCAAGAAAGATCCCGGCCGCAAGTCCACCGCCATGGCCCCAATTATTGATATTGGGTATAAGAAAACCGAAGACTAAAAGGCTGACAATCCATCCCGAGGTTTGCTTATAAACCCGTTGTCCCCATTCACCTCCCCTGGATTTTCCAAAATAGAGCAGGGTCCCAATAAGGCCGCACAGCCCGGAAGAAGCACCAATGGTCAGGGGAACATTGCCCAGATAGGAGAGATAAAAGCCTGCTGCCCCGCTGATGGTGTATATGGAAAACATCCGGTAAAGGCCGAATTCATGGATGACAAGAGGTGCGACGGTTCTAAGGGCCAGCATATTAAAAATAATATGGAGGAGGCTGCCGTGGAGCCAGTTGGCCGTAATCAGGGACCACCAGGCATGAAAATGGTCAATGGGAATTGTGCCCGAAGCGCCGAGAAAATTGAGCACATCCATGGACGGGGTCAGTGCAAAAAAGGGGTTGATGCTCATGACCATATCCCTGCCGCTATATATCAGACTGATGATGAACAAGAAAACATTGGTGTAAAGGATGCCTTTTAAGAGCAGGGCCGGGGTAAGGACGTTTTTTTTGGGGGGGAGCATTATATACACACTTTTTTTATTATATTTATATGGGTCAATTGAACCGGATATCATCAATCTGGACGGTATTGAGATATTCTTTGATGGCTCCCAGGGTCAGGGTGAACATTTTGGTGCCGGTAAGAATGGCAATGGCATTGTCCGGATTGCCGCAAATACCGGCAAAGACAGGTCCCATAATTAATGCGGGATTGGTTGCCTTGGGGTTTTCCTGCATTCCTTTTATATAGACGGCCAGGCGTTCTTTTAAAATATTGAAATAGTCCACCCGGGTACCGGTGGTGGTGTGGGTCAAATCGGAGATGCTTTGGGATATTTCCTGGATCGTTTCCCAGAAATATTGTGTCACCATTCCTTTGTTCCTATCCGTGACAGCCATGAAAAAAGAAATACCCCAGCCCACACTGAGTATTTTTAAAATTCCCAATTCATATTCAACCGCAGTGATGTTCAGGGCATTTTCCGGGGGGAGGGCTGCCATCAGTTCTTTTAAGTCTGTCCTGTCTATGGCAAAACTGGCAAGGTTTCGGGCCAGTCGTTCAACCGTAAGGGTGTCTTTATTTTGGGCTTCCATAAGCAATCATTTTCTGTTAAATTTAGTGTTAACTATTATGGGGATCCACCAATATACGCCTTTTTAATAACAGCCGGAATGGAAAGTGTAAACATAAATGATTCAAATAGACCTAAAGCTGTTTGTCACCCTTGCTAAATATTTTCCCTTGGGCAGCCGTACCCATGAAATCAAAGAGGGGACCACTGTAAAGGAACTTATCAAAGATCTTGGCATTCCCCCTGATATGGTTAAATTGATCTTTATCAATGGTAAAAAACAAGATGGCAATTATCGTATCCAGCACAAGGATCGGGTGGGGATGTTTCCGCCCGTTGGCGGTGGATAGGGCGTCAATTTCTGGGGATGGAGGGTTTGGCGTCTATAAACGCCGGTAATCAAGGGAAAAATATCGTGAATCAAGGGCGGTATGACCGGAATTTTAGTACCATAAGCCATGAAGAACAGGCGCTATTGGCACGTTTCCATGTGGCCGTCATCGGGCTGGGGGGGCTGGGGGGCGGGGTGTGTGAAATGCTTGCCAGAACCGGTGTCGGGACCCTGACATTGGTGGACGGTGATGTCTTTGATACCACCAACCTGAATCGTCAGCTTTTGAGCCGGGAAGAAAATATCGGTGTGTCAAAGGCCCAAGAGGCCAAAGAGAGGGTCTTTGCGGTTAATTCAACCATACAGGTAAATGTTTTCCAGGCCTATGCCGATGAAACCAATCTCGATGGCATGATACAAGGGGCTGACCTGGTGGTGGACTGCCTTGATACCATTGATACCCGGTTTCTTCTCCAGGAAATTGTTCAAAAGGCGGGTCTCCCTCTTGTATCCGGTGCCATTGCCGGTGTTTGCGGACAGGTGACGGTTATTTTTCCCCAGGATTTAGGATATGAGTTGATTTATGGTAAAAAAAGAAATGCCCAATCCTCAGGAGTTGAAACCCTGACCGGAAATGTCTCCTATTGCGCCCTTTTTATCGCCTCACTACAGGCATCTGAATGCATAAAGGTGCTGCTCAACAGAGGAGATATTTTAAGGAATAAATTGTTGATTGCCGATTTATGGAGCAATTCCTTTGACGTCATGGAACTAATCTGACCAAGGTATTATATGCCAATGTATGCCAAAGCTGCCAAAATTATAAAATCAGCACAAAGATGTGTGGCCTTCACCGGTGCCGGAATATCGGTTGAAAGCGGTATTCCTCCCTTCAGAGGGGAAAATGGTCTGTGGAATAAATATGATCCTGCGATTTTTGATATCCAATATTTTCACCGGAATACCCGGCAGTCCTGGGAGGTGATCCGGGAAATTTTTTATGATCTTTTTGGCCGGGTTCAGCCCAATACAGCCCATTATATCCTGGCTCAAATGGAGGCCAAGGGTCATGTTGCGGCTGTGATTACCCAGAATGTGGATAATCTCCATGCCGAGGCCGGGAGCAGAAGGATCCATGAGTTCCATGGGTCCTTGAAAAAACTGGTCTGCCTTGGGTGCAAAACTTCCTACAATGTTTCACAAATTGATCTAAACATCCTGCCCCCTGTCTGTTTGGGGTGTGGGGGAATACTGAAACCGGATGTGATTTTTTTTGGTGAAGCGATTCCAGAACCTGCCAGGACCCATTCCTTCAATGAAACAAGTCGTGCAGATTGTTTTATTCTCATCGGCACCACAGGGACCGTTGCCCCGGCCAACATGATTCCCTGGGAAGCAAAATCAAATGGAGCCCATATTATAGAAATAAACCCCAATCCATCGGAATATACCCAATCGGTCACCGATATTTTCCTCCAGGATAAGGCTTCTGTGGCCATGGAAAAATTAATGAGAGAAATAGAAAAATAAATTTAACGGATCAATATATTTGAAAGGAGAATTCAATGTCCCATGACTGTTTGTTCTGCAAAATTGTAAACCGAGAAATCCCCAGTGAGTTTTTATTTGAAGACGATGCCTATGTGGTGTTTAAAGATATCAATCCTGCCGCCCCGGTGCACCTGCTGCTGGTCCCTAAAAAGCATATCCGCAGTATCAATGATCTGAGCCCGGAAGAGGGTGATGTCATTTCCGGGCTGTTCATGGTTGCCAAAGAAATGGCCAGGGAACAAGGGGTTAACGAATCTGGCTATAAACTGCTTTTTAATGTTGAAAAAGGGGGTGGCCAGGAAATTTTCCATCTTCATTTACATTTGATCGGTGGCTGGCAAAAAAAATAAACAAGAGTGAATTATCATGGGGATAACAAACTAAGATATTCCTTGACAAGGAGGAAAATGCCTTCTATTTTAATCGACACAAATTTAAAAGTTTATTAAAGTTAAAAAGAGATACACTCATGAACATTGGAACAAAGAGAGCACAGTTTATATTTATTTTTGGACGCTTCTTCTTTTTTAGGAGCGTTCATCCGGTGTAGCATTTTATAACTTTATAAGTTTATAAAAGGCCCCGGGTGGACATGCCACCCGGGGCCTTTTTATGTTTTTAGGCCCTGGGGAAAATCCTCGGGGCCTTTTTTTGTTTTTAGAAGGTATGAATTTTATCGACAAATTAATGTAAGGAGAATGACAATGATACTTGTTTTAGACGACAAGATTACACGAGACCAGAAAGCCAAGATCACCTCCCAGTTGTCAAATGACGGGTGTATTACCCGGGAAATCACAGATGCCGGACAACATATTATCGGCATTATCGCAAATAACAAACGAACGGCAGAAGATTACAAAGGGATGGAAGGAGTGGCGGATGTCCGGACTATTAAAACTTCCCATAAGCTTGTCAGCCGGGATTTTCAATCCGAAGATACCCTGGTCAGAATCGGCAATGTTGTGGTCGGGGGAGACAGGATTGTGGTGATTGCAGGGCCCTGTGCCGTGGAAAGCCATGCCCAGGCCATGACCATTGCACAGGAAGTTAAACGTTACGGTGCGGTTTTATTCCGGGGTGGGGCTTATAAACCCAGGTCATCCCCTTATTCTTTCCAGGGGATGGAAGAAGAAGGGCTTAAAATTCTTGCCGATGTCCGGGAAAAAACAGGGCTTGGGGTGGTCACCGAGATGACCTCTCCTGTCCAGGCAGATCTCATGGAAAAGTATGTGGATGTTGTCCAGATCGGTGCCAGGAATATGCAAAATTTTGAACTGCTCAAGTGTGTGGGGAAAATGAGCAAACCCGTTGTTCTGAAAAGGGGCCTTGCTTCCACCATCCAGGAATGGCTCATGTCTGCCGAGTATATTGTGGCCGGGGGAAACAAGAATGTAATTTTGTGCGAACGGGGAATCCGTACCTTTGAGCCCTATACCCGGAACACCCTGGACCTTTCCGCCATTCCCGTATTGAAACAGCTGACCCATCTTCCCATTATGATTGATCCCAGTCATGCCACGGGTATCCGGGAAAAGGTCAGTCCCATGGCAAGGGCCGCCATTGCCGCCGGGGCCGATGCCCTGATGATCGAGGTTCACAATGACCCGGATAATGCCTTGTCAGATGGTCCCCAAAGCCTGTATCCCGAGCAGTTCAGTGAATTAACCCGGGATCTTTATGTAATCGCCCCTGTAGTGGGGAAACAGCTTGATTTTGACTATTTAAAGAGATCCGAAGTGATCCGTCAGATGAACGGCGGGGGAACAACCTCAGCCGCCTTTATCGGTGAAAATGGGGATTACAGCCACAAGGCTGGCCTGTCTTATTTTGGCGATGAGGTGACCTGCCTTCCCATGAAATCCTATCGGGATATTTTTAATGCCTGTGCCAGCGGCAATGTGGAATTTGGGGTGATTCCCGTTGAGAACTCCCTGTCCGGGTCCATCCATGAAAATTTTGATCTGCTCCAGGAGTATGATTTAAAGATAATCGGTGAAGTCACCCTTCGTATCAAACATGCCCTCATTGCCCATGGGGACGCCCCAAAAAATGGGATTAAGACAATATTGGCATCTCCCCCGGCCTTTTCCCAATGTAAAAATTTTATGGATCAGTCCCCCGGGGTGGAACCTTTGCCTGTCAAGGCCGACACCAGTGCTGTCCGACAGCTTAAGGAATCTGGCGATACCACCGTTGCTGCCATTGGATCTGCCATGGCAGCTGATCTCTTTGGCCTGAAGATGATCGAAGATTCCATTGAGGATAACCCGCGAAATTTTACCCGGTTTGCCATCATCTCCAAAGAATTCAAGGGCACTAAAAAAGTGAATAAAACCTCGATTATTTTTTCAACGGGCAACAAACCCGGCGCCCTGTTTGAAGTGATGAAGGTATTTTCAACCTACGAGATCAATTTGGTCAAACTCGAATCCAGACCCATATTGGGAAAACCCTGGGAATACATGTTTTATGCAGATTTTGAGGCAGATATCCTCAGTGATGCCCTTTCGCCCATGATGGTTACCTTAAGGGAAAAATCAGAAATTTTGAAAATTCTGGGCCGGTATTAATGTCACCCCTTCCTGGCCTGGTAAAATGGGTTTGGTAAAATGGATCAAGATGAACGGGCCGGGAAGGGTTCCTTTGGCACCCGAGTTTAATTTTTGGGTTTAATTTTTTAAGGCTGTTGCACCGGTCATTTCCTGGAAATCGGTACGGTTTATTATCTCCTGGGTATTTCCTGCGGCCTTGAGCTGCCCCCGGGTCAACACCAGAATTTTTTGGGCAATAAGGATGATCTCTTCTATGCTGTGGCTTACATACAAAATCGGTATGGATAATTGGGTGGAAAGGGCCTTGATAAACGGCAGCACTTCATGTTTTCTTGCCTGATCAAGGGATGCCAGGGGTTCATCCATGAGCAGGAGAGAAGGACTTGTCAGAAGGGCTCTTCCAATGGCTACCCGTTGTTTCTCCCCCCCGGACAATTTTGAAGGTCTTCGATCCAGCAGCGTTGAAAGGCCCAAAAGATCAATCACCTGGTCCAACCCAATGTATCGTTCACCCCGGGGGATCAGTTTCATTCCATAGGTCAGGTTTGACATCACCGATAAATGGGGGAAGAGTCTTCCCTCCTGGAAAACATAACCAAACCGCCTTTTTTCAGGGGGCAGGTTAATGTTTTTTTTAGAATGATAGACCGATCTGTCCCCAATGGTGATATGCCCCTTGTCCGGCTGGGTTAATCCGGCGATCATATTGATAACCGATGTCTTGCCGGCACCTGAACGACCCAGCAGGGCTGTGATTCCGATGTCTTCACAGTCATAGCTCACCTTTACCTTAAAATCTTTATATTGTTTTTCAATATGGATATCAATCACAAATAATCAGTCTCCCCTGACCCTCTTTGATACTTTGTTTGACAAAAAATCAGCGCCCATGAGGGCAAAAAATGCTGTCACCACCGAGATAATACACAGCCTCATGGCCCCGGTCTCCCCATCGGGCACCTGGGTCATGGTATAAAGGGCCAACGGAAGTGTCCTTGTTTCTCCGGGGATGTTTGACACAAAGGTGATGGTGGCCCCGAATTCGCTCAAACTTCTTGCAAAGGCCAGAATCATGCCGGTGAGAATCCCCGGCGCGATCAGGGGAAGGGTGATGGTGAAAAAAATATGGATTTTACCGGCACCCAGTGTTCTGGCAGCATTTTCAAGTCCTGAATCAACTGCCTCCAAGGAGAGCCTCACCGCCCGGACAAAAAGGGGGAAGGCCATGACGGCCGATGCCAAAGCCGCCCCCTTCCAGTCAAAGGCAAAGCTTATGCCTGTATACTCGAACAACAGGCCGCCGATAAGCCCCTTGCGTCCCATAAGAACCAGCAAAAAATATCCTGTTACCACCGGGGGAAGGACAAGGGGCAGATGTATTAAACTGTCAACCAGGGCTTTGCCAAAAAAACTTTTCCTTGCAAGCAGCCAGGCCGCAAGGATGCCCGGAACAAGGGAGACAAAAACTGCCCATAAAGAGACCTTGAGGCTCAAAGACAAGGCCTCTATTTCAAAAGAGGTAAGTGTGAAGAAATCCATTATTTGACTGAGAAACCAAATTTTTCAAAAACCTGCCTGGCATCGGGTGATTTTAAGAATTCCAGGAAGGCAAGGGCGGTTTGGGTACTATTCCCCTTTACAATGGCCGCCTGATAGGTGATTGGCGGATGGGAATCTTCAGGGAACACGCCTGCCACCCTTACCTTGGCCGTGATGGCCGCATCCGTGGTATAGACAAGTCCCAGGGGAACTTCTCCCCGTTCAACAAAGACAAGGGCCGTTCGAACATCCTTGGCCCTCACAACCTTTGAGGCTATTTCATCCCATGCCCCCAGGGTTATCAATGCCTGCTTTCCATAAATACCGGCGGGCACATGGTCAGGGTCCCCCATGGATATTTTCTCATTGCCCAGGACGTTTAAAAGGGAAAATCCCGGGTGGATATCAATTTTTAAATCACTTGCAGATGGTGTGATTAAAACGATGGCGTTTCCAAGAATATCACAACGGGTTCCTTTCTCAACAAGATTTTTCTTATCAAGATAGCTCATCCATTTGGGATTGGCAGAGATATAAACATTTGCCGGAGCCCCGGCAGCAATCTGTTTTGCAAGGGTTGAAGAAGATGCAAATGAGGGGATAAATTTGGACAGTTTTTTTTGGGCGAACAATTGGCCGATCTCATCAACAGCATTGGTGGTGGATGCCGCTGCGAAAACAAGCACCTTTTTGTTTGGTTCCGCGGTTACTAAATTAAAGCATCCTAGGGTCAAGATCATCAGCAATAGGGAAATGATTGGAATAGTTCTCCGGCCAGGGGTTGAAAATGTCATAATGAAATCATCCTTATGCCTAAAAGGGTTTAAAGTATTCACTGCCAGGTAGGGTTTCTTTTATAGTCACCATGTTTTGTCACGTCAAGATGTATTTTTTAAAGTACATCTCATTTCCATTCTTTAATGAAAAACCGGCTGTCATTGTGAACGTCACAATGACAGCCGGTTTGGTTTCTTTGATATAGGTAACTTACGGTGAATTACCCTTCAAGAACCTCTTTAAGGGTATTTACGACCATGGTCAGTTCCTCTTTGCTGATGGACAAAGGTGGCTGAATACGAAGGACATTTCCGAACCCGCCACCCACACCGATAAGAACCCCTTTTTCTCTCATGGCTGCACGAATTTTGCCTGCCTGGGCAGTGGCAGGGGCTTTGGTCCCAAGGTCCTCAACCAATTCGACTCCCACCATTAGGCCTTTGCCCCGGATTTCTCCCACGTGAATATTTTTTGGGGTAATGGCGGCCAGTGCCTTTTTCAAAAATTTTCCTTTTTCAGCACTTTGTTCGACAATTTTGTTTTGTTCCATGAAATCGATATTGGCAAGGGAGGCCGCGCATGAAACAGGATTGCCGCCAAATGTTGACAAATGATCTCCCGGCTGAAAGGAATCGGCAATTTCGTCCCTGGCAATGAAACAGCTCAGGGGGAACCCATTGGCAATACCCTTTGCCATCACCATGATGTCCGGTTCAATATCGTAATGCTCAATGGCAAACATTTTGCCAGTTCTGCCGAATCCTGATTGGACTTCATCGGCCATGAACAAAATTTCATGGGTATCTAAAATTTCCTTAACCCGTTTGAAATAATTTTTTGGGGGGGCAATAATTCCGCCTTCTCCCATGACAGGTTCTGCTATGAACAGGCTGACATTGTCCGCGGTATGGCATCTGATAACTTCATCAAGATAATCGGCACAGGCCATGTCGCATTTCTCTGAATCATATATTTTAAAGGGACAGCGGTAGCAATTGGGCGCGGGTGAGAAGGTGACACCGGGCATATAGGGTCCGCCGCCTCTTTTCCTGCCGCAGTTTCCCGTGAGGCTCAAGGTGGCATAGGTCCGGCCATGGAATGAATTGGTAAGGGCTATCATTTCATTTTTGCCGTTAAATCGTTTTGCCAGCCTGAGAGCCCCTTCAATTCCCTCTGCACCGCCATTTCCGAAAAAACTTTTTTTCAGCCTCCCGGGAGTTATGGATGCCAGCTTTTCGGCCAGGTCAGCCACCGGTTTTGCGTGGTAAACATAGGAACAGCAATGGACCAACTTATCGATCTGCTCTTTGGCGGCTGTGTTAATGGCTTTATTGCCATGGCCGGAGTTTACAACAGATATCCCGGCAAAGCAGTCAAGATAGTGGGTGCCGTCTTCATCAAAATAAGTTGCACCTTCTGCCCGTTCGATGACCAGAGGTTCCACTGCTCCCACAAATGCAGTGTTGACAAATTCTTTATATTTATCTTTCGTGTTCATGATTCCAATCTCCATTTATAAGTTTTTGATAGTTTGTCATGGCGTGCTTAAAAATATATTCTCTGTCAGCCTGAAAAAAGGGATTATAAGGCAGAAACGATTTGAATATCACCCGGATTTTTTAAATATCCCCATAAAAGTACCCAATAGATGAAAATATCCAGGGTGTCAAGAAAAAAATCGAAAAAAATCAATTGGATTGGAAGTATTTTATCTAAATAGTTATTTGAAATAGAAAAAATAGTGTAAATCGTATTCTGGCATATTGGAAAAATAATCGGAATTTCATGGTTGTTAGGGGGGGATTATTATTATATACCTATTTTAAGGATACTTTTTTTAAGTTGCCCCCGTATATAAGGAGTCTTATTCAGTGCGAATAGATATAGATCAAACAGATTGCAAGATAATTGAACTGCTTCAGCAAGATGGAAGAATGCCCAATACAATGATCGCAAAACAGCTTGGGGTTTCTGAGGCTACGGTTAGAAGCAGGATGACACGCCTGATCAAAGAAAAATTCATTCAGATTGTCGCGGTGAGTAATCCTTTAAAGCTTGGGTTTGAGATTGTCGGCATCCTTAAAATAAATGCGGATGTTAAAAAAATTGAGCATGTCAGTGAAGCCTTAAGCAAGATACGGCAAATCTGGTACATTGTTCACGCCACAGGTGCTGGTGATATCTATGCAGAATTTAATACCAAATCCATTGAGGAACTTAACTCAATTCTTTCCCAGAAAATACATAAAATAGATGGGATTAAGACCACGGAAACCTCCTTGATTCTGAATTATGTAAAGCGCCGGTATGATTGGAAGACCTCCATCGATTAGATCAATGAAGCCGTTATGCCGGGTTTCTCGATGAAACAGACCCTGACCGCCAGGGAGATCAATTTTTCACGGCGGTCAGGGCGGGATTTTTTCAATTGAGCAAAAACTATTCAGCGTCCACTTTCAAAACCGCATTTAACATAACTGTCGCTCCCTGGGTACATTGCTCGGGAGAAGAGTATTCGGGTTCACAGTGGGACAGGCCGTCTTTAGATTGAACAAAAATCATGGAAGTCGGCAGCATATACGATGCAAACTGTGCATCATGACCCGCACCTGAATGGAGTACCTGGTGCTTGACACCACTTTTTTCAGCGGATTCTTTGATATATTTTACCAGTGTCTTATCCCAGTATACGGTATCGCGGTTCCACATTTTGTCCACTTTGCAGCGACAGCCTGCCCATTCTTTGTCTGCACAGCTTTTCACGATGGCCAGCACTTTTTCCAGCACTTCAGCGCTTTCATGACGGGAATCGATACAAAAATCCACATAATCCGGAACACAGGTATGCACATTGGGGTGGCATTCTATTTCACCTGTTGTATAAACCAGATCAGAATATTCCAGTTTGTCTATCTTTTCATGGAGATAGCAGAGCGCCTGGGAGGCGGCCCAAAGAGCGTCCTGCCGTTTGGGCATGGGAAATGTTCCCGCATGGACCGTCTGACCGTAAAATCTTAACCGATAATTGAACATGCCCAGAACGCAGTCCACAACCCCCACATCGTTGCCCGCATCTTCCAGGATGGGGCCCTGCTCCACATGAATTTCAAACATGGCCGCATAGGTGTCAGGCGACAGACGATATGCTGCATCCCCTTTGTAACCCGAGGCATCAAGGGCCTCACCAAAAGAGGTCTCTTTATCGAGAACATTTATAGAGGCCATCATGTCTTCATGTTTAAACTTGCTTTTCACCGCATCGGGAAGATAGTCATAGCAGACAATGCCGGAAACCATCAGGGCAGGGGGATACAAAGAGCCCTCTTCATTGGTCCAGATCATTGCCGTAAGCGGGTGTTTGTGGGGAATATTCTGATTTGTTACCGTTTCAAGAACTTCCATGGCGGACATAACGCCCAGAATACCGTCATAGTTACCACCGTTTTTAACCGAATCCGTATGAGACGCCATGACAATACGTTTGGCTTCAGAATCACTGCCGGGCAGGGTGGCATACATATTGGCCAAATCATCAACTTCTATAACCGCTCCAATGGCCTCCATCCTTTTTTTAAACTCTTCTCTGGCCAGATTGTCTTCCGGTGAAAGGGTGTAACGGGTAACGCCTCCGTGGCCGGCATCTCCAAATTGACTGAAGGTTTTTATTTTGTCTTCCATCCGTTTTTGACTGCATGTAAACATGTTTTGCTCTCCTGATTTTTTTAATAGCGAGTTAAGTCGTTGCCAATCCGGGTTTAGAATAAGAACTGGTATTTTGTCAAGTCAAGTATCTAAAAAAAGTGAAATATGCATATCCCAGTAGCAGACAGAAAATATTGTGTTGGTTGCTCTGTGACACACTGGATTTCGATTCCGAATTTAAATTGACACGATCTGTCCCCTTTGATTTTATTGAAACTGCCCCTTTAAAAGGTGGTAATTATGGTTTATGATCCATCCCCATAATGAAAGATTCACTATAAAACATAATACGAGGATGATCATTCATGTTTAGAAAAATGAGAAGAAAAGAAAAAACAATGTCAGAGGAATCAGTTATTGAGGTTTTAAATGTAGCAGAAGAAGGGATTCTGGCAACAGTAGGGCAGGATGACTATCCTTATGCCGTACCATTAAATTATGTATACCATAATGGAGGCATCTATTTTCACTGTGCCAAAACAGGGCAAAAGATAGACAATATGGAGCAAAATGACAAGGTCTCTTTTTGTGTGGTCAAGGATACAAAAATAATTCCGGATGACTTCACTACGAAATTTAAAAGTGTTATTCTGTTTGGAAAAACACGGGAAATATTTGATGATGAAAAAGAGGATGCGCTTCTGGCGCTGATTCAAAAGTATTCCAGTGATTATCTGGAAGCCGGTAAAAAATATATTAAAAATGCAGGAGATAAAACCAGGGTGTTTAAGATTGAGGTTGAACATATGTCCGGCAAAGAGACAAAATGAGGTTATGCTATTAAGAGACCTGCCCCGTTGATCCAGCATATAGGACAGTTAATCGATTGACGGGGCAGGCATACCGCATGGAATTTTTTATAGCTGATAAAACTGTCGGATATGGTATTCATGCAGGGTAAAAGACCAGTGCTCAAATTGCAGGATGCTGGCGGCAGCCCTGAAATTCCCCTTTTGTATGGAATCGATTAGCCGGGTATGTTCTGACAGATTGATTTTTTCCCATTCCACAATATAGGTTCGTAAGGGGAAATTATAGAGCCTTTGCATAATGGGGGAGGTGATTTCCATTAACAGCCTGTTTTCCGCAAGTTCAAGGAAGATGTTATGAAAAGCAGTATTCAGCTGATAGTATTGGTCAAATTGGCCGTTTTCAAGGGTTTTCAATAACCTGGCATTAATCGTTTTCATTTCTTTCAAGTGGGCGTGATCGATCCGGTCAAAGGTTGACAGTATGGCCGATGATTCCAACGCAGCCAGGAGGTCATAGGCCTCTTTCACATCCTGGAGGGTCATGGAGTTGATCAGAACGCCTTTTCTCGGCAGGATGGTGACAAACCCCTCTGTTTCCAGCTGGATCAGGGCATCCCGCAGGGGTGCCTTGCTGATATTCAGTTCCTGACAGATCTCGGGTTGATTGATGTAATTCCCTGCCGCAAGGCGCCCTTGTTTCATTTGTTCACAAAAATAAGCGTGTACTGCCTCACGCAATGATGTTTCATCTTTCATGGGGGTTGCCTGCCTGAAAATAATTAAAAATAAGCGTTAATAACTGATATATCAAGAAGGGGGATTCGTCAAGGGATACCGCTAAAAATCAGTGATTAATTCTGTTTTTAGGGGTTGACAACCCATTTTAGATGATATAACTATGGTTGAACTGATATCTGATATATCAGATATCGCATATTTGAAGAGATACATAGGCCAACCGTACTTATTATTTTTCAGCGTGTCGGACAAAGGATCTGGAATCAAGGCTATTTGAATTGGATTGATCATTTGTTTGGGCGCATTCAAGGAGGGAAGTTTGATGGAATTTACACGGGTTAAGAATTATATTGATGGAGAATGGGCAGAAGAGACCGGTGTTGAATATGTCCCCCTGTTTAACCCTTCCACCGGAGAAGCCATTGGGGAGGTTCCCCTTTCCTCGGATGAAACCTCCCTTGCGGCAGTGGATTCGTCCTATGCTGCCTTTGAAGGATGGAGGAGGCTTTCCATTAGCAAGCGGATGGGGTATCTTTTTGATATGCGCCAGGCCCTTATGGAGGATCTGGAAGAACTGGCCATCTCTATTGCCATTGACCAGGCAAAGCATATCAGCGAGGCCAGGGGGGAAGTTTTGCGGGCAATTCAGCTTGTGGAGGCAGCCTGCACCATTCCCTCTCTGATTCAGGGCGAGACCCTGGATAATATCGCAACCAATATCAACGGCCGGGTTACCAAACAGCCTCTGGGGGTGTTTGGCGGCGTCGCTCCTTTTAACTTTCCCGCCCTGGTTTTCGGGTGGTTTATTCCTTATGCCATCGGCTGCGGAAATACCTTTATCTATAAGCCCTCCACCCAGTCTCCCTTGTTTATGCAGAAGGTTGGCGATATCTTTACTAAGATCGGTCTGCCCAAGGGGGTGGTTAATATTGTCCATGGAAACCGTTCTATTCCCGGTACCTGGTATGAAAATCCTAAAATGAGTGGTGTCTGTCTGGTCGGCTCCACCCCCACTGCCAAAAAAATGGCAGAAGCCTGTGGCCGGGGCGGAAAACGCAGTATGCTCCTGGGTGGTGCCAAGAATTATCTGGTGGTCATGGAAGATGTGGACTGGGATGTGTTCGTTGAAAATTTTATCCATTCCTGCTACGGGTCTGCTGGCCAGCGTTGTCTGGCAGGCTCCATTGTTGCGGCAGTGCCTGAAGTCTATGATGAACTAATAGAGCGGGTGCTCGTTGCCTCCAAAAAAGTTACGGTGGGAGATGCCATGGATCCGGATGTGTATATGGGGCCGGTGATTTCAAAGAAAGCAAAACAGCGTATTGAAAACTATATCCAGATTGGGATCGACCAGGGGTCAAACCTGGTGCTGGATGGCCGAAATCCCAAGGTTGCCGATGAAATAAAAAACGGGTTTTATGTAGGTCCGACTGTTTTTACCGACGTGACCCCCTGCCGAATCATCGCCAAGGAAGAAATCTTCGGACCCGTGGTCTCTATCATGAAGATTCGAGATATCAATGACGCTCTTTCCGTAATCCGCGCCCAGGAATTTGGGAATGGGGCCTGTATTTTTACCCAGAGCCAGTATTATACCGAAAAATTTATTGCAGAGGCCGATGCCGGAATGATCGGTGTGAATGTCGGTGTCTGTGCTCCCCATCCCTATTTGCCCTTTGGCGGTATCAAGGATTCCCACTTGGGAACAAACAAGGTACAGGGCAAGGACGGCATTGCCTTTTTTACCCAGAATAAAGTTGCCACCATCCGGGTGGCACCCCCTGCCAGCATGTCAGAAGACAAGGCCGGCGGTGTCGATAACCCTTCGGTTAGAAGTTGTGTGGCACAATAAGAAGACCAGTCACCATACCTCCGGCAAAGCCGGAGGTATGTATTGTGAACCGCTTAAACCCTGAATGATAGAACCTGACGGCTTAGGATCTTATGGTCTATGATTTAACCAACAATACGGTTGAAACGGCCCGGCGGATCACTTTTTCAGAAACAGATCCGATGCGGGCGCCTTTGATATTATTTTTGCCGTGGGACCCCATTACAATGGCCGAGACAGTTTCTTCTTTTTCCACTTTGAGAATTTCCTTTACCGGGTAGCCTTTTTCGATTCTGGTTTTTACTTCAAACCCGGCGGCTTCCAATTCAGCCACCATGGGGGCTATCATTGTCCACCGCTCGTTTTCCAGTTTCTGCTGGGTTTCATCCCAGTCTTTATAGTAACGGCTATCCTGAAAATATGCCGTCTTGTTGACGGTTTCAAGGGTGTCCAGGATGCGCTGGTGGATAACATTCAGCAGAATAATCTTTTTGGCTCCGGCGCTGCGCAATTGTTTAAGATATTCCATGTTTTTTCCAGAAGTATCTGAAAAATCAGTTGGGTATAGTATGGTTTTAAACACCGTAAACTCCTTATTCAGAAAATGTGAAATCAAGTCATTCTTTATGTTATATTTCAATCATTTGCAACAACTAATATTTCTTAAACAAGAATCAAATGGCAAACAGATCGGTACTGATATATCGCAAACAACAAATTTAAAATCATCCGTTGGCCAGCAGAATCAAACCTATAAACATGATGACGACGCTGACAAGCTTTGGCGGGTGGAGTTTTTCTTTTAAGACAAGAATGCCCAGTGCCGCCCCCAGGGGGATGCTAAGCTGGCGAAAACCAACCACATAACTTACATTGACTTGTCCTGAGTATTCTCAGGGCTTCATCATCTAAAAGTGTGTAGCCTGATGTGCCAAGAGCTGCCAATAAGGCAAGTCTGCAAGTCTTATTCAAGTAGTTTTTCAGGTGAAGATCGCCGAACTGCTGGAGGGGGATCAGAAAGCAGCCCCCGACAACCAGTATGATTCCTGCAATACACAGCCCCGACACCTGGTCCCCCCGGCCAAGGAACAGGGTAACAACCGACACAACGATGACGGGAGAAGATCTGGCAATCGGATATGCGACAGATATATCCCCCGCCCGGTAGGCCCCCGCAAGGGCAATATAGTACAGGGCCATAAAAAAGCCTGCCATGATGACCTGTAGCCAGACCTGAAAAGGGATGCCATGGGCAACGGCATCCCAATAGACGAGAAGAACAGGAGATAAAACCAAGGCACCGATGAAGCTTGCGGTCAGGAAAAAGGAGGCGGACGAATCTTGGCTCTTACTGAGGATATTCCACCCCGCATGCATGAACGCTGATATGAGAACAAGAATAATTGCGAGTATGGACATATTTGTGAGGGGAAGCTTTCAGTTGAGAATATTGCTAATTAATTGTGGCATTAGTTTGGGGGGATTTTCATCGGCAAAAATTGTCTCGCATAGGCCCCCATAGGCTTAAAGGATGAAAATTTTCTGGCTGTGAATCCTGTAAACATAGCTACCCTTAATACAGGTATTTGCCGAAAACAAGGGGGCGGTGGAGGGCTGCTCACATCCTCCGACGCTGGCCGTATATTTCCTTGCTCCCTTGACAGGGTCACAGATAGTATGTATTAAATTTTTAACTTTCAATGGTTGGGATAATGGGACTGATATTTTGCACTTCATATGTGACCGGCTGGGAAAACATATTGCCTTTTGGCTGCTTTTTATGGCGTTTATGCCAGTTTGTTCCCCATCAACAGCCCGGGGAACTTCAGACTCGAGGTCCTCAGCACAGGGTCATCCCATTGTATTGACACCCTTGGAACAGGAATGGATCAGGACACACCCCATTATAACCTCTGCCCCTGATCCTGATTTCCCGCCAGCTGAATTTTTTGATGCATCGGGCCAGTATAAGGGACTTGTGGCGGATTATCTGGATGTTATTTCCAAACGGGTGGGGTTTGAGCTTAAAATTGTGAGATTGGACAAATGGTCGGATGTCATGGATCATGCCAAACAAAAAAGAATTCAGTTGGTGACTGCGGCATCAAAAACCCTTCGGCGGCAGTCGTTCCTTGATTTTTCTCACCCCTTTGTTGAGCTTCCAGCAGTGATTATCGTACGCCGGCAGGTCAACCAGGAACTGACCCTGGAAAAACTAAAGGGGATGACCGTATCCGTGGTTTATCAATATGCAGTCCATGATTATCTTATTGAAAATTATCCCTACCTGAAGCTGGATCTTGTCTCTGATATTCAAACGGGTTTAAGAAAAGTATCCTTTGGAATCGTCGATGCCATGGTGGCAAATATTGCCACGGTTTCCTATTATATTGAAAAAGGAACCATCACCAACCTGAAGGTGGCAGGAGAGTCAGGGTTTACCTATAGACTTTGCTTTGCTCCCATAAAAGAGTTGCCGGTCTTAACCCGTATCCTTAATAAGGGGCTTGCCAGCCTGGGGAAAGAAGAAAGGCATCGCATATACAGTAAATGGATCCGTCTTGAGCAACCCAAGTTTTTAAGCCAAACCATGCTGGTATACATGGGGGGGGGCCTGGGGATGATTATCTTTTTAATCATTGGTGTTTTGGTCTGGAATCGGTCCCTTAGAATCAATGTGGATGAAAAGACCCGGGAATTAAAAAAGGAAATAGTGGACCACGAGCAGGCAAAAAAAACCATTGCCGAAAGTGAAACTCGTTACAGGGGTATATTTGAATATACAAAAAGCGGTGTCATTATCTACGAGGTCGCAGGGGATGGAGATGATTTTATTTGCGTGGATTTAAATAAATCTGCCGAAGGAATTGATGACCTTAAACGCCAGGAAATTATCGGTAAGAGTATCCGGGAGGTGTTTCCCAATATTGAACCCTTTGGATTGCTTTATGTTATGCAAAAAGTAATGCAATCGGGTGTCCCTTCCTATTTTCCTACTGCCTGGTATAGGGATTACCGAATAGCAGGCTGGCGTGAATATTTTGTTTATAAACTTCCGTCAAAGGAAATTGTCACCGTATACTCGGATGAGACAGATCGTAAGCTGGCTGAAACTGCTCTGAGGGAGAGTGAAGAAACACTGGCCGGTATTATCCATTCTGTGAATGATCACATGGTGATGCTGGATGAACAATTGAATATTTTGTGGGCTAACAACACCGTTAAAAAAACCTTTGGTGATCAACTGGGAGATAAAAAATGTTATGAGATCTTTGCCGGGTTGTCGGTCCCCTGTGAAGACTGTATTGCAGAGCAGTGTTTCAGAGATGGTCAAATGAAGGAGCAGGAGATCCGGCTGGAAAAAAAGGATGGCACCCGGCTTGATTTCTGGGAAACAACCAACCCTACCTCCCTGAACCAAAAAGGGCTCCCAAAAACCGTTGTCATTATTTTCAGGGATATCACCCAAAGAAAAGCCCTGGCGGCAGAAGCCATGCGATCCGGGCGTCTGGCATCCATTGGTGAACTTGCCGCAGGGGTTGCCCACGAAATCAACAATCCCATCAACAGCGTCATAAACCTTGCCCAGATCATGGTAAATGAAGAACGGAAAAATGGGGTTGAAAATGATATCGCCCTTCGCATGATCGATGAAGGGAACCGAATTGCAGAGATCGTCCGCAGTCTCCTTGCTTTTTCAAGGGACAATCAAGGAAGCAAAAAACCATTGCATCTTAAGGAAATATTGTTTGAGACCTTTGCTTTGACAGAGGTGCAGATCGTTAAAAGCGGCATCACCCTGGAGGTGGATACCCCTATCTCTCTGCCAATGATTTTCGGGCATATGCAGCAGATTCAGCAGGTGTTTCTCAATCTCATTAATAACGCCCGCTTTGCGTTGACCGACAAAAATTTTGCTCCGGGTTCTTTAAAACGGATTAAAATTAAAGGCCGGGAGAAGAAAATAGACGGTCAGGAATATATCAGAATTATTTTTGAAGATAATGGGACGGGTATTCCCGATAAACTGATTGACCGTATCATGGATCCCTTTTTTACGACAAAACCTGAAGACTTGGGGACAGGCCTTGGATTGAGCATCAGCCACACGATTATCAGTGACCACAAAGGGCGAATGAAAATTGAAAGTAAGGAGGGCAAATTTACTCGATTTGTTATTGACCTTCCCACAGGAAAACAAGGATTACAGGAAAACAAGGATGATTGAAAAAATATTGATTGTGGATGATGAGGAGAATATCTGTTTTACCCTGGGGCGATTTTTATCCGACGAAGGGTATGAGGTAACAACTGTCGGTGATGTTGAAACCGCCCTGGAAAAAATTAAAAAAACCGATTTTGATTTGGTGTTTGCCGATATTTTGCTCAAGGGCCGATCTGGAACAGAGATACTAAAAGCGGTAAATAATCGACAGAAAAATTGCCCGGTTGTGATGATAACGGGTGTGCCAACCATAGAAACGGCCTCGGAAGCGGTACGGTTAGGGGCCTTTGAATATCTTTCAAAGCCTGTGTTGCAGGATGGACTGCTAAAGGTTGCCAAAGCTGCCCTGCGCCACAAACGCCTTATTGATGAGGGGCAGCGATACCGGGCAAACCTGGAGGCGATTTTTTCAAGTGTTAAGGATGGCCTCATCTCCGTTGACAAGGACCTGAATATAATTGAATTTAATAGGGCTGCAAAAGAAATATGTGGAATTTCACGCGAGTTAGGCAGTAAAAATACACTGGGCTCAATGAAACTTTTTTGTGACGGCCCCTGTGTCAAAGCCCTTGAAGAAACAATTGCATCGAAAAAGCCCGGGGAGTATTCACAAATCAGGTGCCGGCATAATAAAAATAGCGAGCAGGTTGTCAGCCTAACGGTCACGCCTTTATTGGATTTAAATGAAAACCTGTCCGGCGGCCTTTTGGCCATCCGGGATCAGACAAGATTGTTCCACCTTGAGCGGGACCTGAAAATGCGCCACAAATGCCATAATATAATTGGAAAGAGCGAAGCCATCCAGAAAATTTTCACCCTCATTGAGAATTTGGCAGATGTAAAAACGACGGTGTTGATTTCAGGGGAAAGCGGTACGGGCAAGGAATTGGTGGCAGATGCCCTTCATTTTAAAGGGGGGGATGCCCAAAAACCATTGGTGAAATTAAATTGCGGGGCCCTGCCGGAAAATCTCATAGAAAGTGAATTGTTCGGTCACGTCAAAGGTGCTTTCAGTGGCGCAACCCAGAACAGGGCCGGCCGTTTTGAACACGCAGACGGGGGCATGATTTTCCTGGATGAGGTGGGTGAGATGTCGCCAAGAATGCAGCTTCGATTGCTTCGGGTTATACAGGAGCAGGAATTTGAAAGGCTGGGTGATTCCACGACCATTAAAGTTGATGTGCGGGTGGTGGCGGCCAGCAATCTTGATTTGAAAGAGGAAATACGCCAGGGCCGATTCCGACAGGATTTATACTATCGACTGAAAGTTGTCGAGATCGTTTTGCCGCCATTACGGCAGCGACTTGAAGATATTCCTTTATTGGCGGCGCATTTTATCAATTTGTTTAACGAGCAGTTTGGAAAGCAGATTAAAGGTCTCTCCGATGAGGTGTACCAGGCATTCATGGAGTATTCCTGGCCCGGTAATATCAGGGAATTTCGCCATGCCATCGAGCATGCCTTTATTATCTGCCCCTTGGAGATAATTGACCTGAAGCACCTTCCCCTTGAAATCCATAGCATGCATTCAATCCCTGGTGAAAAACAAAGGCTTCTTGGTGCCCTTGAGAACGCCCATTGGAATAAAACAAAGGCTGCCGCGGAATTGGGTATAAGCCGCCAAAGCCTTTATCGTAAAATAAAAGTCCATAAGATTTCAAACTTCTGATGGCGTCATCTTGTTTTGTCTGAATGTTACACTCGTGTTACAGTTTGTTCCACTATGGAAGAGATGAGACAGTTTTACGATAACCTCTTGTTTTTATTTTTGATTTGGTGTACTCTTATTGAGGTTTATGTTCTCTGCCTTCAGTGTTATCCCGGGGTAATTCACGGGATGATGTGCTATGACCTGGCATGTTACAGATTGTCCGAAAATGACAGATCCGGGAATAGTGATTTGTTAAACACAGCGGGGTTCTTTTCTTAACCTGTTGATATTCAATATGATTATCGGTGAATAAAAATTTTTATACCAATGGCATTGTTTTTGCGGATGTTATTGGAGAAAGGCTCAAAAAAAGAGTTGCGATAAGAACCAGCACCTAAACATCAACAATAAAAAGGAATCAGAATGAAACAAACATTTCGTATCTTAATGGTTGGTTTGGTAGTAATGGCATTATCCGTGTCACCTGTTTTTGCAGGCAAAAAGATTTGTAAGCTGGGGCATGTAAATTCACCGGCCTCCATTTTCCAGTTTGGCGCAGAAGTATTCAAGGCAGAAGTGGAAAAACAACTTCCCGACTGGACCATTGAGCTTTATCCTGCCGGTCAGCTGGGCGGTAGCCTGGCAATGATCCAGGGCCTTACCCTTGGCACCGTTGATATTTACACGGAGTTCATCAGCGTCTGGGCAGATATGGTCCCGGAATATCAAGTGTTTGCCGTTCATTATAAGTTTGATTCCGTGGATGAGTATGAACACTTCATGGATTCAGAAACCTTTGCTAAGATGAACGAAAAAATGATCAAAACCAATAATACCACCAATATCGGTAATATGCGGGCAGGCAGCGTGTACAATCATTTGAGCAACAAACCTCTGTATACGGTTGAAGATGCCAAGGGTCTTGTGGGTCGTGTGGCACAGATGGCTCCCCTGGTTCGCTGCTGGCAGGCCTATGGTGCAAAACCGACTTCCATGGATTGGGGTGAGATCTATACAAGCCTCCAGACCGGCGTCATTACCGCCATTGATAACCCGATTCTGGATATGTATGACGAAAAATTCCATGAAGCCGTTAAATACCTGAACATGACCAATAATATTTACAACATGATTTCCTATCAGACCAGTACGATTTTCTGGGATGGGCTTTCTGCCAAGGAAAAAGAAGTGTTTAAAAATGCCGTTAAAATTGCCAGCCAGAAAGGTGCAGTAGAAGTGGACAGACGGCTGGGCAAGGTTATCGACGAATTAAAGGCCAAAGGCATTAAAATAATTGATACCGACACATCCGGTTTCAAAAAAGCAGTTCAGGCAAATATTGATACCATCCTGGATGGCGACAAAGATGCCATTGCGGTTTATAAAAAAATTATGGCCAAAGACTACTAGGCACCTGCCCGTTAACGCTGTCAGGGCAGCATTGTTTTTTCCAAAGCCCTTCCGGAATCTCCGGAAGGGCTCCTTAAGTTTTTTTCAATGATACTGCATAACCCAAAAAAACATCGGGGCGTCCTTTAAAAAACCACAGGAGAAGCAGATGAATATTGTTATAGTTGCAGATAATGTACTTGATGCCATCAATACCTTCATGGAATATGTCATGGGGATATTATTCCTGACCCTGGTGTGTGTCACCTTCCAGGAGGTATTTCGGCGGTATCTTTTTAATGATCCCACCGCCTGGGCTTCGGAATTGAGTCGGTTTCTTCTCATCTGGATGACCTTTACCGGTGCCGGTATTGTCACCCGTCTGGTTACCCATCTGACCATGGGGTTTACCATCCACCGGTTTGTGAACAAAACCACCAGCAAGGCCATTAAAATTTTCATTTCGATCGCCTCCCTGGTCAGCCTGATCCTGTTGACCTACTACAGCGGGAAGGTAACTTTGCTGGCAGGGTATCGGTCGGCGCCCATGACCGGCATGCCCATGTATATCCCCTGGGCGGCGCTTCCCATTAACGGGGCGATCATGTCTATTTACATGCTGGCGGAATTGGTGAAAAATATATATAAACCAAGTGGTAAACCAGATAGAAAAATTGGAGAGGTGACCCTGTGATTTATATTTTTACGGCCATGTTTATCTTCTTTTTTTTCGGTATGCCCATTGCCTTTGGTATTTTTTCTTCCACCATTTATTATTTATTGTTCTCCGGTCAATCCCGGGAGATGCTTTCCTTTTCCGCCCGGATGATATCCGCTTCTGATTCCTATGTGCTTCTGGCGGTTCCCTTTTTTATGCTGGCAGCCGAACTGATGAACGAGGCCAAAATCACCGACAGGATCTTTAACTTTGCCAAGGCCATGGTCGGTCACATCCCAGGAGGACTTGGCCATGTCAATATCGTTGCCAGCATGATCTTTGCGGGCATGTCCGGATCGGGTCTTGCCGATACGGCAGGCCTGGGGAAAGTAGAGATAAAGGCCATGAAGGACGGAGGATATGACCCGGCCTTCAGTGCCGCGGTCACCGCCTCTTCGGCCATCATCGGACCCATTATTCCTCCCAGCATCTGCATGGTGGTGGGGGCGGTTGTGACCAATACTTCCGTGGGCAAAATGCTGGTGGGCGGTATTATCCCTGGCTGCATGATGGGAGCAGGCCTGATGTTTGTGGTGTACTTTTTATCCAAAAAAAGAGGCTATCCCAAGGGAGAAAGGGCCACCCTACCGGAACTCTGGCGCGAATTTGTGGGGACGGGACCCGCCTTGTTAACCCCCTTCATCCTTGTGGGCGGTATTTTAACCGGTGTTTTTACCCCAACGGAAGCGGCTGCCGTTGCCTGTCTCTATGCCATGATTCTGGCAATCTTTTTTTACCGGGCCTTTGGCCTGAAGCGATTGTTTCGGATTTTTATCAATGTGGGAACCGGAACAGGGGCATTGCTCTTTGTCATGTCAGCGGCTTCTGCCCTGGGAACTCTTGCGGCCCGGGCCCAGGTTCCCCAGAATCTTATGAGCGCTGTGACTTCAGTTACCACAAACCCCACGGTGACCATGTTTATCATTGTGGGAATTTTGATCCTGCTGGGGATGATCATGGAGGATTTATCGTTGCTGGTGATCATGGGGCCTCTGCTGCTGCCGGTGGTCCTGAAGCTGGGGATCAACCCGGTTCATTTCGGCGTTATCATGGTCCTTACCCTCCAGCTTGCTATGATCACCCCGCCTGTGGGAATGGGGTTTTACATCACCTGCAACCTTGCCAAGGTGGATGCCCTTGCCTATAGCAAGGAGATCCTCTGGTTTGTCCTGGTTTTGATTGTGGTGGTCATCTTGATGGTCCTGATTCCTTCGCTGGTGACTTTTTTGCCTGATTTCTTTTTCGGGAAATAGGCCGGCTGAGAAATAGGTCGGCTGAGAAGTTGGCCAATAGGCCAGCTGTTAAATTACGAAACTGTTAAATGACGAAAGCGAGTGAAGAAAAGTACTCCCTGAATCCCAGGGAGTACCTTTGTAAAGTTTTTTGTTCAGGGCGGAACAAATAATTAGAGATTAGTTAATGGAACCCGTTTCACAAACCTGCCGTGGCCTTTCTCTCCGACAAACTCAACATGGTCTTTTTGCCATTGGGCCACTTTTTTACCCCGGGAGTAGACTTCAACGGGCATTCCCGTGACTTCCATCCCCTCATAGGGCGTATAGTCCACATTCATGTGCAGCTTTTCCTGGGTAATGGTAAATTTCTGGGCGGGATCAAAGATGACGATATCGGCATCCTTGCCAACAACAATCTCCCCTTTGTCGGCCAGGCCGAACATACGGGCGGTGGCCGTTGACAACACATCCACCATTTTTTCCAGGGTGATGTTCCCTTTGACAACCCCTTCGGAATGCAGGAGCATGAGCAGGGTTTCTATCCCGGGTGGCCAGCCCTCTCCACACTCATGTGGGTAGGAGAAATTTAATTCCAGCATGTCGGCCCCGTTGTCTTCGGAAACCTTGGCCAGATAGGCCCACTCGTCATTGGAAAATCCCATGATACTGGAGATGAGTACATGTTCCGGACAGCGTTTCTTTAAATACAAAAAGTCTGCCAGATTGTCTTTGAGGGGCCGGTCCGAGATCATTTCAACATTCTGAAGTCCCACCAGCCGTTTATTGCCATAGTCCAATCCGTTCATCCGGGGAGAGGGGTGGATGATGGGAGTGGTGTCTGAGTTCAGGGTTTTAAAAACCACGCCTGACCTGGCACAACCAAAATAGATTTGGATTTTAGATAAAAACCGTTAGCTGTAGGTTCAATAAATGATCTGATCCTGTCGGCAGCTGGGTTGCTGGCGGGAGACTGAAAAAAGTGTAATAGTGACTCTTACTTCTTTTAAGAGCAATTTAATTCAGAAGTGGTCTTAGTTGAAATAGAATAATATTTGACAAGTGTAAATTATATGTATACATTAACCACCATGACAGAGACGCAGGATATAAAAGTTAAAATTTCAGAAAAGAACGGCAAATCAATTTTCAAAGATTGGTTTGCAGGCCTTGAAGGTAAAACTAAAACCAAAATAATCAGGCGATTTGCCCAGGTAACCACGGGTAACCTGGGGGATCATAAACACTTGAGAGACAAAATAGCTGAACTAAGATTTAAGGACGGTTGTCGGATTTATTATACAATGATATCTCCTGCTATGTTGTTGCTACTTGGGGGCACTAAATCAAATCAAGACAAAGATATTAAAAGGGCGATAAAATGGTTGAAAAAATTAAACAAATAGATGTTGAATCAATGCCGGACATGGATGATTTCATCATTGAGCAATTAAAAAAAAACCCAGAATTAATCCCTGATTTACTCCGGGATACGCTCCAGGAATTAAACTCTGAAGATGATAACTTTAAAAGTCTAATGAAAACTCTTTTTTATGTTACGAGGTCAAAAGAGGGCGGGGTTTCTAAGTTAGCAAAGCAAACCGGCCTAACAAGACAATCCCTTTATAGGCTTTTTAAAAAAGGCAATCCTACATTAAAAACCTTGGTTAATATTTTGAATTGTTTGGGGATGAGCCTTGAAATAAAAGCTATCGGGGGATAATAACTTTGTCTATGAATCGCCCAGTATCTTCCTCAAGCCCCCCGCAGCCGATGCAGCTCCGCAGTCCCCATCTCCAATCAACGGATCAGTTCCGCTTCCTTGGCCGGATCTGTCAGCTCGGCCTCTTGAACCTGAACATAATCCATCTTCCCATGTTTTTTCGAGTGATTTTCGATCAAAAAGCGTAGGTCTACTTTCTTGATTAATTTGTTTTTTTTACAAATTCAGAGATTCTGATATTAGCTATACTTATGTGCAGTTAATGCAGCCTTAAATATTAGTTTCAGCTCTGTTGGGGTAAAAGTAGCGTTGCTGTCAAGAAGTGCGGTTTATGATTTTCCAAAGACCATGCTTTTAAGATAGGAAGATGCTTTTAGCCAAGAAAAGTATGAAAAATTATTAAAGAGTTGAAATATGCACCCAACCGGGCACTGGCACAACATGTTGTGCCAGTGCCCGGTTGGGTCAAAACATTCCTGAAATAAAACATAGGCATTAAGTGGGGGGGATGAAAATAGTCTGGATTTTATTTTAACGATCAAAGATTATCAAATTTCTGATGATTTTGGGTAAATCAAAGTGTCAAATTCATATACTTTCTGGCACGAAGTGAAGCTTTAGCGCTATTAACCGAGCCCAATTTTGCCGGAATTCTTTGGAAGAGATCTCATTGGGTATAATAGCCTGGATATTATCATCAGCATCAGCCTTTTTTCTTAAACCTCTTGATTTGTTTGAATAGAAACCGTAATAGCGAACCGTTTGTTCGTATCTATCCCCAACCCCCTAAAGACAGCTCCATTTACAATACCCATTTTACAGCCATCCCCTTTAATGCACCCAATAAGCCTGGTGCCATGATTTTAGCAGACTTCCTCATTTCAGTGGAAGCACAGTTGTCCAAATACAATCCTGACAAGTGGGGAGATTTTCTCGCCCTGGATCTGGGACCGGCCACCCTGGGGTCTGATATTCTGAATCCCTTGGCAGTTCCGGAAAAAATACCTTCGGAATTCCTGGAGGCTCTGGAGCAAGGCTGGAAGGAACATGTCCTGGACAAGTAAACATTGCCTCAGGCTCAGCTCTTTGTTGCTATCCATTGTTTTGTTTCTGATCATTGATATGATCCTGGTCGGGTCTACCGGAAAAGAGGGATGGTATAGGAACACAGGAATAAAAAAACCTTCCCCTGGATGGGGAGGGTTTTTTTATTCATTTTTTTGCGGGATTAAAGGTGCGTTAGTGGAACCCGTTTCACAAACCTGCCGTGGCCTTTCTCTCCGACAAACTCAACATGGTCTTTTTGCCATTGGGCCACTTTTTTACCCCGGGAGTAGACTTCAACGGGCATTCCCGTGACTTCCATCCCCTCATAGGGCGTATAGTCCACATTCATGTGCAGCTTTTCCTGGGTAATGGTAAATTTCTGGGCGGGATCAAAGATGACGATATCGGCATCCTTGCCAACAACAATCTCCCCTTTGTCGGCCAGGCCGAACATACGGGCGGTGGCCGTTGACAACACATCCACCATTTTTTCCAGGGTGATGTTCCCTTTGACAACCCCTTCAGAGTGCATGAGCATGAGCAGGGTTTCGATGCCGGGTGCCCCATTGGGGATTTTCCGATAATCATCTGTACCGTTCATGTCTTTTTTGCCCTTGATATCAAAGGGACAATGGTCGGTGGCCAGCACCTGGACATCACCCTGGTTGATACCCTCCCACAGGGCCTGGTTGCTCGCCTTTGTTCGCAAAGGCGGTGACATGACATATTTGGCGCCGTTAAATCCCGATTCCTTGTATCGCTCTTCGTCGAGCAGCAGGTATTGGGGGCAGGTTTCGGCAAATACCTTGACCCCTTTGTCCCGGGCTTCCTTTACCCTTGCAAGTCCTTCTTTGGAGGAAAGATGCACAATGTAGATTCTGGAACCGGTCAGCTCCACCATTTTGGCTGCCCTTGATACGGCCTCTTCTTCGGCAATATTGGGCCGGCTTTTGGCGTGAAAATAGGGGGTCAGGGTGCCGGCCTGTTCAAACTCCCGGTTGAGGTGATCAATCATGTGGACGTTTTCGGCATGGACCTGTACCAGGCCTCCATATTTTTTGGTTTCTTCCAGCAGTTTGATCATGGTGGCATCGTCCACCCGGAAATCATATACCATGAAGATTTTAAAGCTGGGGGTGCCGTATTCCAAGATGGCATCCTTGATTTCGTCAATGACTTCCGGGCGGGGGTCCGTGATGGCAGGATGGAGGGAATAATCAACAGCCACCTTCCCTTCGGCCCAGGATTGTTTTCTTTCCAGGGCCTGTTTGATGGACTCCCCTTTTTGCTGGATATCAAAGTCAACCACCGCGGTGACACCGCCGCAGGCCGCTGCAATGGTACCGGTCTCATAGTCGTCCTGGGCATTGGTTCCCATGAAGGGCATGGCCAGATGGGTATGGGGATCAATGGCCCCGGGCAGCACATATTTGCCCGTGGCATCCACAACGGTATCCGCTGCAAACGATAGGTTTGTCCCGATGGCGTTTATTTTACCTAGTTCAACATATACGTCAGCCGTATAACTGCTGGTGGAAGTGACAACCAGACCATTCTTTATTAACACAGACATCTTTTGCCTCCTTTTATGATTGTTTAAACGGTTGATAGTTCAGCTGATCTTCCAGATCCTTGCCCATGACAATCGCCTCTTCGCGTTTCCAGGTGCTTGGCATCTCTTTATAAGAGATAATGTCTGAAACCGGGCAGACAAAACTGCAGATCATACAGCTCAGGCATTTGTCCTCAATGAGGACAGGGCGTCTTTTTTCCCCATCCCATTCCAGGGCAAATCCGCCGGCATCCTTACACACGGTGTAGCATTGACCGCATCCCACACATTTTTCAAGATCATATTCAGCCCGTCCCTGACGTTTGAGATCAAAGTTGTCCGTGGTCGTAAGATTTGTCAGGGCTCGGCCCACAAGGTCTTCGACCTTTGTGATCTTTTTTTCAACCATGAAGTCGGTGAGCCCTTCGATCAGATCCTCCACAATGCCGTATCCATAGTGGATAATGCCCGTGGTGACCTGGATGGTGGAAGATCCAAGGAGTATATACTCCAGGGCATCCACCCAGGTTTCGATTCCGCCGATGCCAGACAGGGGAAGACTCAGTTCTTTGCATTTTGCCATTTCCGAGATAAATCTTAGGCCAATGGGCTTGACCGCAGGCCCCGAGGTGCCGCTGATGGATCCCAGCCCAAAGACATTAGGTTTGGGGGTCAGCACATTCAGATCAATCTGGGAAATACCGCTGACCGTGTTGATGGCGGCAATGGCGTCTGCTCCCCCTTGTTTGGCATAGAGGGCCGGTTCGTTCATGTCTGTGATATTGGGGGTCATCTTTGCCATCACGGGTATGGAGACGGCCCGTTTTACCGTGGCGGTAAATTTTTCAATGAGATCAAAGGCTTTGCCCACATGGTGGCCGGCCCCTTCCACGCTCATGTGGGGGCAGGAAAAATTGAGTTCCAGCATGTCGGCCCCATTGTCTTCGGAAACCTTGGCCAGATAGGCCCATTCGTCATTTGAAAATCCCATGATACTCGAGATGAGCACATGTTCAGGATATTTTTTTTTCAAATACAAAAAATCCGCCAGATTGTCTTTGAGGGGCCGGTCCGAGATCATTTCAACATTTTGAAGTCCCACCAGCCGTTTATTGCCATAGTCCAATCCGTTCATTCTAGGGGAGGGGTGGATGATGGGGGTGGTGTCTGAGTTCAGGGTTTTAAAAACTACACCTGACCACCCGGCCTCAAAGGATCTGGCCACCATTTCCGCAGAATTAGACACAGGAGACGAGGATAAAAGGAAAGGGTTTTTAAATTTGACGCCGCAAAAATTAATGGATAGATCGATATCTTTTTTATTCATGGGACCCCCTCTTTTGCTGCAGATAAGCATCTATGTTGTCTGCAGCTGTTTTCCCGTCCTGAACCGCATTGACGACCAGAGACGGCCCCCTGACAATGTCTCCCCCGGCAAAAATGCCTTGTTTTGAGGTCTTGCAGTCATCAAGGGACACAGCGATCAGGTTTTTATCATCCGTGTCCACCCCTGGGTAAACCTTGTCTGAATTCTCAAAGGCTTTATTGCCGATGGCTTCCACAACAAGATCAACATCCAGGGTCCAGAGGGAGTCTTTCACCTCAACAGGTGCTCTTCTGTCATCCCCTTTGGCCGGGGCCAGTTGGGTCCGGGCCAGGGTAATCCCTGTTATTTTCCCCGATGGCTCTGTGACATATTCCTTGGGCTGGTTAAGGATTAGAAAATGGACATCGCTCTCAAGGGATTCAATGCGTTCGTCTGCTTCCGCTGGCATCTGATTAAAGGATCTTCTGTAAATCAGGTACACATCTTCTGCCCCAAGGGTTTGTGCGTAGCCAGCACAATCCATGGCAACGGATCCGCCGCCGATGACCGCCACTCGTTTGCCTTGCACCTGGTCTTTTACAGAATCTGCAAGATCTGTGTGGGGACTGGATAAAAAGGCCACAGAATTGTAAACGCCTGCTGGTTTGTCATCAAAGATATTCACCGCATCCCAAAGGCCTGTGGCGATAAAAACCGCTTCAAATCCTTTGGTAAGAAGGTCTTCTGCTTCGCCTTCTTTCTGGATGGGATGGCTGCATTCAAATTTTACTCCCAGATCAATGATGTCTTCAAGTTCCTCTTTAAGATAGTCTTTGCTGAACCGATAGGCGGGAACTCCGTATCGAAGAACCCCTCCGGGCTCATCCATCCGTTCAAAGATGGTGATCTGATACCCTCGTTTTGCAAGCTCGGCACCGCAGCTCAAACCGGCTGGGCCTGAGCCGATGATCGCCACTCGTTCTTTGGTAGGTTCCGGTTTTTCAAAGACCTTAAACCCGATGTCCCGGCCATGCCGGATCAGAAATTCCTGGATCTTACCAATTTCTATGGGCCGGTCCAGGTGGCTGCTGGCACATTCTCGTTCACAAAGCCTGGCCGTGGGGCACAAGATACCGCAGGCGCCCCCCAGGATATTGTTTTCCTTGATGGTGCGAATGGCGCCTTTTATGTTCTGCATCTTAAATTTTTTGATAAATTTACCCGGGTCTGTATTGGCCGGGCATCCTTTGGAACAGGGTGCATCGTGGCAGAGAAGACATCGGTCCGCTTCTGCCAGGGCCCGGCTGAAATCATATCTTTTATTCATCGGTTCACTCCTTATCCTTGGGGGGAAAATTCTGAACTTCTTGAGGCGGCAATGCCGGTACTTTCGACCTCTGCGTCGGCAATTGTCAATGCTTTGTCAAGGATATGAATAGCCTTGTCAATTTCTTCTCGGGTGATAATAAGGGGCGGTGCAATTACCAGGTTGTCATACCAGGCAAGGATATACAGCCCGTTTTTAAAACATTCGGCAGCTACTTTTCCCGTCATCAAGGGGGCACCGGTCAGTTTGTCCTGTTTGACATTGAAGGCTTCCTTGGTTTTTCTGTTCTTGACCAGCTCAAATCCCCATAAATGGCCGATACCCCTGACATCTCCAACGCATTCGTGTTTATCTGCCAATTTGAACAGTTCCGCCTTCAGATGGGCACTTCCTTGAGCGATAATACCAGCGGCTTCTATTCTTTTGTATTCTGCTATGGCCGGGGGAATGGCGGACAGGGAGAGGGCATGATAGGCGTAGGTATGGCCGTGGCAGAACATTTCATTTTCAAAAAAATCAGCTACCTTGTCCGAGGCAGCGGTTATGCCGACGGGGGTATAGGCAGAGGTGCAGCCCTTGGCTGTTGTCATGATGTCCGGTTTGACATTCCAGTGGTCCATGGCAAATTTCTTCCCGGTTCTAAACCATCCGGTCATGACCTCATCGGCGATGAGGAGCACATCATTTTCATCACAAATTTTTCGGATCATGGGGAAATATTCCGGGGGCGGGACAATACGGCCGTTTGTTCCCACAACGGGTTCCACAATAATGGCGGCCACGTTGCCGTCCTCTTTGATCATGTAGTCAATATATCTGGCACATTGCATGTCACAGGAGGGATAGGTCTGTCCCATGGGACAGCGGTAACAATAGCAATCCGGGGCAAAACAGACCCCTTCCACCGTATACCTGGCCCGTTCCGTGAGAATTCTTCTATGATCTCCGGTAAAGGCCATGCCGGCCGAGGTGGCCCCATGGAAGGAGTGGTATCTTGAAATGATCTTATATTTGGGGGCTTGGGACTGGCGGGTCATGACAAGTGCACCGTCGTTGGCCTCTGTTCCGCTGGTGGAAAAAAAGAATTTGTTTAATCCTTCGGGCATCATGGATTGAATGGCCTCCAGGGCGTCCAGAGCGACTTCCGTGACAAATCCAGGTGCAATATAGGGAAGTTGTTCCGCCTGTTTGACGATGGCTTCAATAATGGACTTGTTTTTATGACCCAGGCTGGAACAGATCAGCTGGGAAGAAAAATCAATATAGGGTTTGTCTTTATAATCGTAAAAATAGACACCTTCGGCATCTTTGATTAAAAGCGGTGCGGTCCAGGCACTTTGACGATTCCAGGTGCCAAAGGTATGTTTTGCCATTTCTTTTATTCTGTCTTCCATCTTGCTCATAGATCACCCCTTGTAACTTTTTTTAAATAGTGTTCACCTTATTCAGACGTGCCGTATGTTTTTTAGCCAATAATTTTAATGCAACGGCGACTTCGGGCAGGGCTTTTATTTTTATGGCGGCAGTGTTGTAGTAGTCTATGGACCGTTGCTCCAGGTTTTTCGCTGCTTTCAGAATGTCCGGGCCGGTCATTCCGATGCATTCATTCTCTTGAGTACAAAACGGTGCCCTGACAAAATCCTGGATCGGTTCCAAAATCATTTCGGTTACATTCTCTCGTCTGGTTCTCTGGACGATGGCAATCAATTTTTTGCCTTCTTTGATAAAGGATTCAATCAAAGCGGTTTGCTCATCGGATTCAGTGGATTTGACGGCTTCTGAATAAAACGCCAGATCCTGGATTTCAAACTCTTCGGCAAAGGTTAATATACTTCCAAAGCTTGTCAGCGGCATTTGTTTCTCTCCTTAATAAATTAAAAATATCTGTCGTGCCCGAAGGGGCACAACAGATATGATTTTTTTTGGTTCAGTCTTGGTTTAAAACCATCGTTCAATGACCACCTTGGTATCTGTGAAGAACTGGAAGATTTCCTGTCCATGTCCTTTGACATCCCCAAACATGGAGTTGCCGGCGCCGCCAAAGGGGAAAAAGCTCATGGGGGCTGCAATACCGATATTAACCCCGACCATGGAGGGGATTACTTCGTATTTGAACTTACGGGCGTCACTTCCGCTGCCGGTGTAAATTGAAGTGGCATTGGCAAAGTCTCTTGTGTTCACAAGCTCAATAACCGCTTCCAGGTCTTTGCATCGGACAATGGAAACCACCGGTCCAAAAATCTCTTCCTTGGCAATGGTCATATCCGGTGTGACATTGTCAAAAATAGTGGGTCCTACGAAAAATCCATCCGGGTATCCATCCACCTGAATGTCCCGGCCGTCAAGAAGAAGTGTGGCGCCTTCTTCAATGCCTTTTTCAATATAGGCCATGACCTTGTCTTTTTGGGCGGCAGATCCCACAGGTCCCATGCCGGTCGCCTGGTCAATGCCGTCCCCTACTTTTATTTGCTTGGCAGCTTCAACAAATTTTTCAATGATGTCTTCTGTCTTGTCTCCTACCGGAGCAAGGATGGATCCTGCCAGGCAGCGTTGGCCGGAACACCCGAAAAACGAGGCCACAAGGGAGGGCATGCCGCCGTCAAGATTCGCTGTGGGCATAATCGCTACAACATTTTTGGCGCCGCCCAGGGCCTGGACTCTCTTGCCGGTTTCGCCGCAGCGTTTGTAAATATACTGGGCTGTCGGGGTGGAACCGACAAAGGAGACACCTTCAACATCGGGATGATCCAGGATTCCGTTTACCACATCCTTTGAGCCGTGCACCATATTGACCACGCCTTCGGGGAATCCAATTTCGTCAAGGATCTCCATGATTTTTGTCTGGGTCATGGGGACTTGTTCCGAGGGTTTGACCACATAGGTATTTCCGGCAACAATGGCATAGGGCAGGAACCACCAGGCCACCATGGCAGGAAAATTGTAGGGCACGATGGCGGCAAAAACGCCCATGGGCTGTCTGTGGCCGTAGCAGTCGATTCCTGTGGCAATATCTTCCAGGGTATAGCCGGTCATAAGCGTTGTTACACCGGTGGCATGCTCCACATTTTCGATCATGCGGCGAACTTCACCCCGGGCTTCATCAATGGCTTTCCCCTGTTCTGTGGTAAGGGTCTGTGCAATTTCTTCGAAGTTTTCTTCAAAAGCATCTTTCAGGCGAAAAAGATATCTGGCCCTTGACAGGGGCGGGGTTTTTCTCCATGCCGGAAATGCTTTTTTGGCTGCGGCAACGGCCAGATCAACATCAGCTGTGTTTCCATAGGGCACAACCGCAATCTTTTTACCTGTTGCTGGATTCCATACGTCTCCTGTGACGGTTGACTGTGCATCCACCCACTCGTTGTTAATGTAGTTTTTTAATACTGGCAGGGACATTGATTCGTTTCTCCTATCGATTATAATTATATGTGGTTGTCTTTGAATAAACATCTTTCAAAGATAGATTTTTTTCTTTTTCCGCCAGGCTTTCTTCCAGTTCATTGACATGGTCAAGCATTTCCTGGGCAGCACGATTCGGATCTCTGTCCCGTATGGCCGCATATATTTTTTCATGGGCCTCAAGGATGATGGCAAGATCGGGGATTCCCACCTGAAACATTTCTTTGTAATCCACTAATATATCTTCTATAAACTCCATGAGCAATGAAATCAAGGGGTTGTTCGCCTGGTCGGCAATTTTGGTATGAAAAGCGATCTCATCGGTAAGGGCTGCTCTATAATCATTGGCTCGTATATGCTTTTTTGCAGAGGTGTTCAGATCCTTTAATATGGAAATATCTTTGTCTGACATTTTTTGTGTGGCAAGCGTTGTGGCAAATGGCTCAATAAGTTGCCGGATCATGGAAATGTCTTTAATGGAAAGGTTCTTGAAATAAAAATAATTTAAAAGACCGAGTTTGGTAATCGAAGCATCCACCTCCACAACAAAAGACCCGCCTCCCATCCCTTTCCGGGTTTGAATCAATCCCATATGCTCAAGGGCTCGCAGGGATTCCCGAAGGGTTTGCTTGCTGATCCCGAATTGTTTGATCAACTCGTTTTCCGAGGGGAGCTTATCCCCGGGGGCAAGCTTACCTGCAATGATGGCGGTGTGAATCTGGCGAATGATTTGTTGTGTGATGGTGCTTGTTTGAATCTCGGCGAACATATTTCCTTACCTTAACTAAAAATTTAACAAATAATACCGAAGTTGAAATGAATGTCAAGGACAAATATTATAATATTAAAAATATTAACGTCATAAAACTATAAATTTACTTGACTTTGAATTTTTAATTGGGTAGTGATTTTTATAACAGCATGGAAGATACTTTAAAAAATCGTCGACAAGGAGAATGTCATGTCAAGAGTTGTTAAATGTGCGCACATCCAGATGTCAAATGCCAGATCCGAAGGTACGGTTGCGCAGATAAAAGAAGCCATGATTGAAAAACATATCCCCATGGTCATCGAGGCAGGGGAAAAAGGGGTTCAGATTTTATGCCTCCAGGAAATTTTTTATGGGCCTTATTTCTGCTGCGAGCAGGATATAAAGTGGTATGAATCGGCAGAGTCCGTTCCGGGGCCCACCACAGACAGGTTCAGTGAATATGCCAAAAAATATAAAATGGTGATCATTATACCGGTTTATGAAGTTGCAATAGAGGGGGTTTACTATAATACCGCTGCCGTTATTGACGCGGATGGCACCTATTTGGGAAAATTCAGAAAAATCCAAATCCCCCACACCTGGCCCGGATTTTGGGAAAAATTTTATTTTAAACCGGGCAATCTGGGATTTCCTGTGTTTGAAACCGCCTATGCCAAAATTGGTATTTATATCTGCTATGATCGCCATTTCCCGGAATGTGCACGGATTCTGGCATTGAACGGGGCCGAGATTCTCTTTAACCCCTCTGCCACCACAACGGGCAAATCCCAGCATCTATGGGAGCTTGAACAACCGGCCCAGGCCGTGGCCAATGGGGTTTTTATCGGTGCCAACAACCGGGTGGGCCTGGAAAAACCATGGGAATTTGGTGAATTTTATGGCACCAGTTATTTTGTTGACCCCAAGGGGGAGTTCATTGTAAAGGGAAGCTGCGACAAGGATGAGCTGGTCATGGCAGATCTTGACCTTGAAAAAATCCGGGAAGTCAGGGACGGGTGGCAGTTTTTCCGGGACAGAAGACCCGAAATGTATGAAGATATCTGTAAACATCTTCCATAAATGATTGACTATAGTGACCATTGTTAACGAAGGAGTTAGTTTAAACCAATATTTTAAAAGGAGATTGTATGAGCGAGCAAGAATCGAGTGCAAGCACAAAAGGGTGGATTTTATATCCCATCGGCAGTAAACCCAAATGGCCGTTGGCGATCCTGTTGGGGCTTCAGCAATATCTGACCATGTTCGGTGCCACCGTACTTATCCCTTTTATCATCGGCGGTGCCATCGGCATGCCCCCGGATCAATTGGCCTTGTTAATTTCCACCATGTTTTTTGCTTCCGGGATCTGTACCCTGATCCAGCAGTCTCCCCTGGGAAACAGGCTGCCGGTTATCCAGGGCGGTACTTTTTCTTTTCTAGGACCTGCTTTTGCCATCATCGGCATGGTTGCCGGGAAGAAATTGACAGGGGTTGATGTCTGGCAGATACAGATGCAGGAACTGGCAGCAGCTGTCATGATTGCCTCCCTTGTGGAAATCGGTCTTGGATACTCCGGTATCATCGGTAAAGTAAAAAATATTATCAGTCCGATCGTTATTGGGCCCACCATTGCCATGATCGGTCTTGCGCTTTTTTCCATCGGCGCTCCCTGGATGGCGACCAACTGGATTATTTCCTTGATTACCCTGATCGCACTTATTCTATACTCCCAGGTCTTTTCCTTAAAGTCCAAAGTGTTTATGATGTTTCCCGTTCTCCTGGCGATCCTCACCGGGTGGGTGGCTGCCCTTATCGCCACCACCACCGGCATGATCGATCCTTCCAATGCCGCCTACCTGAAAACCGATCTTATCTCCTCTGCCGCATGGTTTAGCCTGGAGCCCATGATGCCTTTCAAGTGGGGCTTTCCTGATTTCAGCAGCGCCACTTTGTGGGCTGGGGTATTTGGGATGCTGGCCGGATATCTGGCCTCCATGGTGGAGTCTATTGGCGATTATTATGCCTGTGCCAGAATTGCAGAAGCCCCGGTGCCCACCGAGAGAATGATCTCAAGGGGCCTGGGTGCAGAAGGGATTGGCTGTTTTATTGCCGGTATCCTCCAGACCGGAAACGGCACCACCACCTATTCTGAAAATATTGGGTCCATCGGGCTTACAAAGGTTGCCAGTCGCAGGGTTATCATCGCCGGTGCCATCGCCATGCTGATTATTCCCATTTGCGGGAAATTTGGCGCCAGCCTCGCAACCCTTCCAAAACCGGTTGTGGGCGCCATGTTTGTGGGACTCTTTGGGATGATCGCATCTGTGGGTCTTTCCAATCTTCAAATTGTTAATCTCAATAATTCCAGGAACCTTTTTATCATTGGGCTTGCCTTCTTTTGCGGCTTAAGTGTTCCCTATCATTTTAATCCCATGCTCTCGGCCAATGCCATCCCCCTTGTCTGGGGAACTGCCGGTACCTTTGTGAACACGCTGAGCAATATTTTTCAGGCTATCTTGACCACGGGAATGGCGGTTACCGCTATCATTGCCATCATTTTGGATAATTTTCTACCCGGGGCCACCCGGGCGGAAAGGGGCCTTGAAGCCTGGGAAAAAGATGCAACAGAAGAAGCATGGATCAAAGCGGAAAAAGAGTGGGCAGCCATGAAAGAGGGAGAAACCAGACCCTTATAAGTTGTTCATTATCAGTGAGTAAACCATATGAAAGTTATGGGCGTTAACCTTTAATTGAGGGATAACTCCCATAACTTTTTACCATTGGTCGGTTTAATATCAGAGGATACTAAAATTTAATTTACATGGAATTTATTTACCAATACCACGTTGTCATCATCAGCATCTTTTTTTTGTGTGTGATTGCCATTATGACCGGGCTGACCTATCGGGACAAACAATGGGTGAAAAAAAATTATAAAAAAGAAGATATTATTGCCCTTGGATTTGGTATCGTTTGTTACGGTCTTGATTCTGAAAAAGGAGCACCCAAAAGACATAAAGGGTTTTTATTGATTCACAGGGGGGGGGTGCTCTTTAAAGGGCGGTTTTCCGATACCCTGTTCGATATCCCGGGTAAATCCATACAAAAAGCCTATCATGGGGATTCCCATAAGGGGGCGAAACTCTATCAGTCCGCCGTAAAAATTGATTTTTTAAACGCCCCTAAAAGCCGTGAGATCGAGACCATTGCCTTTAAAATGGCCTATCCCCCCCAGTGGATTAAAATTATCGGGAAAACATTTATAGCAGAATCTCCCTTGTAATTATTAGAGACTACTCAGATAAAGAACTATGGGGATCATAAAAACGCTGAGAATACTGGAAATTAATATCAAACTGCCTGCAAATCTTGGGTTGATACCATATCTTAAAGGCAATACAACGGAAAAGACTGCCGACGGCAGGGATGAGGCAACCAGTATAACGGTTCGTTCCATCCCAGTGATATTAAAAATCATGGTTCCAATCCACCCTGCAAAAAATCCGAAAACAAACCTGAAAACCAACCCTGATAGTAGATGAACGTCGGCGGTTATCCTTCTTTTTCCCAGGGAACATCCCAAAGCGAAGGTTGCCAAAGCAGGGGCTCCCGCCCCACAGTATCCAAGGGCTTGTATGAAATTTTCCGGCAAAGGAATACTTAAATGTTTAAACAAAAACCCGGCAACAATAGCCCATAGCAGCAAAGATTTTAGCATCTCCCTGATTCCTACCAGGGTAAAACCGCCGGTGACAATAATAATCCCCAGGGTGAATATATAAAAGGTCTGAATCTGATCGTATATCACTATATAATTCATGGCTGCAAATCCCCCCCAAAGTTTCATTAAGGGGATACCCAAAAAACCTGAATTCATAAAAAGTATCGGTGGTGAAAATTCTTTGAAATTCAATTTGAACAACCGGCAGTAAATAATTGAAATAATAAACATAAAGATCAGGACAAAGCTGACAACACCAAAGAGTTTCATGGTTTTGGCCATGTTTATATCAGAGGTATAGAGAGAATAAAATATCAAAACAGGCATGAAAAAATCTGTTACGATCCGGATCAGGGTCTCTTCGGACAGGGAATAAAATCGGGATAACAGATAACCGCCCAACGCCAGGAAGATCAAAGGGAGAAGTATCAAAAAGGAATCAATAATCATGGGGGATAAATATACCTGAAAACTATTTTTTGTCAAGTTAATCCATGGTCCAAATCCATCGCCTATTTTTTTATGGTTTGCTTAACAAAAAGCAAGTTCCTATCCTTAAGCTCCATTTCATTTCCATTCATTTAATCCATCCTTTGTGCTATATTTGTTTTCCAACAACCGGGCAAATTATAATCCAGGGGAACCCAAACATAGGATAAAAAGAATGAAACCAGCCAATGATCCGGATATTATTTGCCGATTAAAGGAGATTCGAACCGGTAAAAAAATCACCCAGACCCAGCTTGCAGACCTTGTGGGAATTAAACGACAAGCCATTTACGATTTGGAAACGGGCCGCTATCTGCCCAACACAGCCATTGCACTTCGTCTTGCAAGAAGTTTAAATTGCCGTGTCGAGGATATCTTTTGTGAAAAATCACAGGAGAATCACCCCATTGTTCTGGTGGACCCCGGTGAAATCGATTCCAGGGTTAGTATTGCCAAGATACGCAACACCCTTTACGCATATTCCCTTTCCAGCACCCATTCTATCATGGAAGAAATGAGGGCAGCCGATGGGCTTCTTGAGCCCGGCAATAAACGGGTAACCCTGCTCAAATCCAATGAGGAAATAGAAAATACAGCTTTGTTGCTGGGGTGTGATCCGGCATTTTCAATCCTGGGGCACCATGTCCAGAAAAGCCGGATTGATGCGGCACTTCACTGTAGGTTTGCGTCAAGTGAAAAATCCTTGCGTCAATTGGCTGCCAGCCAGGCCCATATTGCCGGAATCCACATGCACACAAGCGGATCCATTGACGGCAACACGGAATTTGTCCGCAGTTCATTGAAAAACTTTAAAGGTCTTCTGGTGGCATTTTCCACCTTTGAAGAAGGGGTGATGGTTGCCCGGGGCAATCCCCTTGATATCCGAAATCCAAGTGATCTTGCCCAGAAAAAAGTCCGGTTTGTAAATAGGGAAAAAGGGGCGGCACTAAGAGAACTGCTGGATGACTGCCTTGTTCGACTCAATATTCCTTTTTGTGCAGTGAATGGGTACCATGAAACGGTTGGGACCCATTCCCAGGGTGCCCAGAAAATCATACACAATATTTGTGATGCGGCACTCGGGCTGCCTGCTGTTGCCACAGCCTTTAACCTGGATTTTATTTCCTTTGCCCAGGTACGATGCGATCTTGTAATCCCTAAGGACCTTTTAAATCATACGGGTGTCAGGATGGCACTGGATACCCTTCAGATGAAGGCATTTAGAAAGGATTTAAACGGTCTTCCGGGGTATGATACCGCATGTTCCGGAAAAATAATGGCACGATTTTAAGGTCCGATTTTAAGATCTACGGCTAAAAATACCTGCTGCAATGGTGGCGCCGATGATGACAAGCCCTCCGGCAAGGGTTCGAACCCTTGGAATTTCATTCAAGAGAAAAAAAGCAAAAACAATTCCATAAACAGGTTCAAGGCCAGCGATGACACTGGCGGTCTGGGCCCGTATCTTTGTCAGGGACTGGATAAAAAAGGTATGGGCCATGGCCGTGAAAATCACTCCCAGCAGAATCAGGAGGGGAAGATCAGACAGGTCCGGGGCCCGGGGCTTTATAGCCAGACCCGGCAAAACCAGGCCCGGGAAAACCAGGACTGGCAAAATCAGGATCGGCAGGATCAGAAAAAGGGCGGCAAAGAGGTTCTGATAAAAGGCCACGGCAATTGGGTCCGAGACCATTGCATTCTTCCGGTTGACCAAGGCCAGAACAGCAAAGGTCAGGCCCGAGAGGACGCCATAAAATCCGCCCAGGGTGATATTGTTGGAAAAATTTACATCTGGGATGACTAGCAAGATACCGGCAAAAACTGTGATGGCGGTGGCAATATCCCTCTTTTTTAAGGGCTCTTTAAAGAAAACGGGTTCCATAAAGGTCACAAAGAGGGGAAAACTGGAGAAGGTGACAAGCCCAACCGCCACAGAGGATATCTGGATGGCAAGAAAAAAGGTTACCCAATGGCAGGCCAGTAAAATTCCCTGGAGGATTAACGAGAGAAAAGATGTTCTGTCAAGGTTGAAAAGCTTAGTACGGGAGAACATCTTTGCATATACAAACAAAGCAATGGCGGCAAAAAACGTCCGGCCCAATACAATGATAAACGGGCTGCATGACAAAAATTTTCCAAAGAGTCCTGCAAACCCGAATAAAAATACGGCCAGATGGATTTTAAGCATCAGCTCGATCAGCTCGATTAGCGGGTCAGCTGCCGGTATTTAATCCGTGTGGGCTGATCCGCTTTGATTCCCAGCCGGGCTTTCCGGTCCTTTTCATAATCTGAATAGGATCCTTCAAAAAACAGGGTTTGGCTGTCGCCTTCAAAGGCCAGGATGTGGGTGGCAATTCTGTCTAAAAACCAGCGATCATGGCTGATGACCACGGCGCATCCAGCAAAGTTTTCCAGGGCTTCTTCCAGGGCCCGCATGGTATTGACATCCAGGTCATTGGTGGGCTCATCCAACAGGATCAGGTTGGCTTCTTCCTGGAGCATGGTGGCCAGGTGAACCCGGTTTCTTTCCCCGCCGGAAATCTCTTTGACCCTTTTTTGCTGGTCCGATCCGGAAAAATTAAATTTTCCCACATAGGCCCGGGCATTTATTTCCCTGCCGCCCACCAGCAGTTTATCATTGCCCTTTGAAATTACTTCATAAATGGTTTTATCCGGATCCAGGCTGTCCCGGTCCTGGTCCACATAGGCAATTTTAACGGTTTGGCCCAGTTCTATTGTTCCGGCATCCGGGGTGTCTTTTCCCGTGATCATCTGGAACAGGGTGGTTTTTCCCGCCCCGTTGGGACCTACCACACCGACAATGGCGCCGGGGGGGATGATAAAATTCATGTCAGCGACCAGCAGTTTGTCCTCAAACGCTTTGGAAATGTGTTCTGCCACGATGACCTTGGCGCCAAGTCTTGGTCCCGGGGGAATAAAGATTTCCATGGTCTTTTCCTGGTCGTTGACATCTTGTTGGAGCATCTCGTCATAGGCTTTGATCCTTGCCTTGGATTTGGATCGGCGGCCCTTGGGAGACATTTTGATCCATTCCAGCTCCCGTTGAAGGGTTAGCTGGCGTTTGCTTTCGGTTTTTTGTTCACTGGCCAATCGGCGCTGTTTTTGTTCCAGCCAGGAAGAATAATTTCCCTTCCAGGGAATCCCTTCCCCCCGGTCCAGTTCCAATATCCAGCCGGCCACGTTGTCCAAAAAATACCGGTCATGGGTCACGGCAATGACCGTGCCTTCAAACCGGCTTAAATGCTGTTCCAGCCATCCGACCGATTCTGCATCCAAATGGTTGGTGGGCTCATCTAAAAGCAGGATGTCGGGTTTGGCGAGCAGCAGGCGGCACAGGGCCACCCGTCTTTTCTCACCGCCGGAGATGATGTTTACCCGGGTATCGGCCGGCGGGCAGCGCAGGGCATCCATGGCCATCTGCAGCTGGGCATCCAGATCCCAGGCATCCAGATGATCCAGCTTGTCCTGGATTTTGCCCTGACGTTCAATGAGCTTGTCCATCTCTTCGGGGGTCATTTCATTGGCAAAGGCTTCGGAAATTTCCTCATATTCCTTTAAGAGGTCCACGGTTTCCTGGACCCCTTCTTCCACCACCTCTTTGACGGTTTTATCATTGTCCACCAGGGGCTCTTGCTCCAGGTACCCCACGGTAAGTCCCTTGGATAAAATGGTTTCCCCGACAAATTCATTGTCAATGCCGGCCATGATTTTTAAGAGGGAACTTTTACCCGACCCGTTAAGCCCTAAAACCCCTATTTTTGCCCCGTAAAAATAGGATAGGGAAATATCTTTTAATACCTGGCGTTTGCCATGGAATTTGGCCACATTCATCATGGTATAGATGACTTTTTTCGTATCTTCAGACATGTTTTATTCTCCTTGGTCCAGGGCTGCAATACATTCAATTTCAACCAGGGCATCCTTGGGCAGTCTGGCTACTTCAAAGGCGGACCTGGCAGGCTTGTGACCCTTAAGGGCGACCTCATAGACCTGGTTCATGCCGGCAAAATCCGCCATGGAAGAAAGAAAAATGGTGGCCTTGATGATCTTGTCAAGGCTTGTGCCGGCAGCTTCCAAAACAAGTTTGACATTTTTCATGACCTGCTGCGTCTGGGTTTCAATGGTATCGCCCACTATTTTCATGGTGGCAGGATCAAGGGGGATCTGGCCCGAACAAAAAATTGTGCCATTGTGAACAATAGCGTGGCTATAGGGGCCGATGGCGGCCGGTGCCTTTGCGGCTGTGATAATTTCCATGGGATTCTCCTTCAACACTTTGTATATTTTTTAATAATGTTTGAAAATAATTAATTGTACAGGGTTACTAATTATAAAGGGTCACTAATTATAAAGGGTCACTAATTATAAAGGGTCACAACGGGTTCCTTTAATATCAATTCAATGGCTTCCTTGGCAGTCTTGGCAATCTCGGGGAAGGTGTCGGAAAGTTTTGTGATCTGTCGCAGGTTTTCAGCAGTTCTCAGGATCAAACGGGCAAAATCCCCCTCGGCAAAAACAGAGCCCACCATTAAATCTTCCCAGTCCTCGCCATGGGCCCAGGCATAGAGGAGGGCGGCCGGCTGAATATAAAGGTTGGGGGCGGGAAATCCCTTTTTGAGCAATTGAATGGCAAAGGGTTTTAATCCGTATCGCAGGTCCAGAAAAACCCCCTTGAGCAGTTTGGGGAGGGCGGACTGGTGAAGGGGATCATCGGGGAATTCTTTCTCATTAACAAAGGTGCCGATGATGGCTGCCAGAAGCGCCGGGTCTGTAATGGGCAATAGGTTTTTGCGAATGCTCTGGGCCACGAGAAGGGGGGAATCTATTCTCAGTTTAGAGGCCCATAACCCATCCTGGGTAAGCGCCCCTTCCGGTGTCACATACTCTTCCTGGGTCAACAAGGCCAGGTGGTCCTGGAAATCCAGCCACAGGTGTTCCATGTCGTTCCCAAATTTTTTTCGGGCAATTTTGCTGCCTTTTTTGTCCCCGGCAATGAGATAGGAAGCAAAGGATTTGTCCAAAAGGGTTTGTATCTCACTTGGCGAATGGGAGAGCAGCAGGTTCAACACCATGGAAAAATCTATTTTGATCTGGCTGTCCACATCCAAAGGCGGGGCATCCACAAGCCTTGCCACATATTTTAAATTCATGAATCTGCCCGGCAGCATCAGGCCGAACCCCACATTGTCCATGCCCCTTCTGCCAGCTCTTCCTGCCATTTGCTGGAATTCGCTGGGGGTAAGGGACATGAAGTCCACCCCGTTGAATCGGTCTGAGTTTAAGACCACCACAGACCTTGCCGGAAAATTCACCCCGGCCGCCACCGTGGAGGTGGCAAACATGGCATTTAACAACCCGCCGGCCATAAGTGTTTCCACCACCACTTTCCAGGCCGGTAAATGGCCGCTGTGATGTCCTGCCGTGCCGGTTTGCTCCAGATATTTACGCTGGGGGTGGCTTTGTAGATGGGTATTGTTCTGGGTCAGTTCGTTTATTTTGTCGATCAGGGCCTGCTTTTTATCAGGGGTTTTGTCGAGCAGTTCCCCATTGCACAGCCGGACCGCCTGGTCGCATTCAGCTCTTGATTTAAGGAAGAAAATGGCCGGGAGCAAATCATAATGGTCCATGACCTTTAAAATTTGTGCAAAATTGGGCAGTTTGCCGCCAGCGGCCATCTGGGGTCGCTGCTTGTCATTAACAAATTGGGTAACCTTGTGGTGAAGTTCCGGTCTGGCCTTGGGGCTTTCCGGGGTTTTCATCAACGGGTAAAGGGTGCCGGAAGGGTGAAAGAAAATAGGGTGCAGCGGTACGGGCCGGTTGTGGTTTTCCACCACCTTACAGTCCTTTCCACGAATGGAAGAAAGCCATCCGGCAATCTGGTCCGGGTTGCCAATGGTGGCGGACAAGAGTAGCAAAGGAATCCTGACGGGCAGGTAGATCATGATTTCTTCCCAGACCACTCCGCGTTCCACATCTCCTAAGAAATGGGCTTCATCCAGAATAATTAAATCGCAGTCTAAATTTTTTCCTGTGTACATGGAATCATAGAGCTGGTTTCTTAAAATTTCCGTGGTGCCGATGACAATAGCGGCATCTGCATTTTCTTTGATGTCTCCCGTGAGAATGCCCACATTTTCCTTGCCGAATAGTTTTGAAAACTGGGCATGGATGGAATTGGTCAAGGCTTTTAAGGGGGTGGCATACCAGGTTTTCCCATTATTTTCCATGACCTTTTGGGCAACCTTTTCAGCAATCCAGGTCTTGCCGGCGCCCGTGGGGGCTGTGACCAGGCAGTCTGCGGTTTTGATGGCTTCAATGGCTTCCAGCTGGAAGGGGTCCGGTAGAAAGGGTTTAAGATCGGGGACGCCGATGTCTTCAAAAATGCGTTGGAGGTCTTCGTCGGCATCCGGTATCATCGGTGGTAATTTGGGTTGTGGTTTTTTGTGGGTCTTGGACCGGTAAAATCGTTTTTTCATGCCATAGGATAAATCATATTGGGGAAATTAGCAATATCCCTTGGGCCTCTTTCATGGGAAAACAGGCGGTTGATTTTGGCTAAGAATCTTAAGATAGTGTTGAATGATTCGTTTGGGGGAAGACAATCCAAACAATTGTGTATCCAGTTTCGCCAGGTCCACAAAGTAAAATTTGTCTATGTCATCCCGGGCTTTAATGGTGTCAAAGGTTTTCACCTTACAAACAAATGCCATGTCTGCCACCGGGTAGACCACGGATTTATAGGGATAGGTATTGGGCGCTGAACACAGGTATTCAAGGTGGGTAATTTCAAGATCCAATTCTTCTTTAATTTCCCGTATCAGGCTTTGTTCAATACCTTCTCCGGGTTCGGTAAATCCGCCGGGAAGATCAAGGGTTCCCTTGAAGGGATCCTTTTTTCTTCGGGTGACCAGCAGTTGATTCTTTTCATTTAAAATAAGCGCCACGGTGGCAGCTGCGCAGTTTAAATAAAAAACAAACTGGCAGGCAGTACAAACAAATGATTTTTCTGTGGCCGGTTTCAGGGACGCCTGACCGCAGCGGGGGCAGTGGATAAAAACTTGCTGATTGGGGGTGTTCAATTGTTCGCTCCTGTACCAGAGGGTAATATAAATCAAGGCAAAAGCATAAACAATTGTCCGGTTTTAATCAATAGCTTCAAATGAAGGTATTTTGACACTGAGTCCAAAGGTTGATACAATAAAAAAATAATCAGCACATCATTGCATAATTCAAAAAAACAAAAAGATAAGGAGGTACGATCATGGGGTTTGCACCGACAAAAATGCAGTTAAAAAGCGAAGCATTTGAACAAGATACGCTCATATCTCCTCGGTTTACCGGAGAAGGAGAAGATGTCTCACCCGCCTTGTCATGGGAAAACCCGCCCGGGGGAACAAAGGCATTTGCCGTTATCTGTCACGACCCTGATGCCCCCCTGGTAAGCAGCAGAGGCACCTATGGTTTTGTTCATTGGGTGCTGTATAATATTCCAGGAGATGTGAGGCATCTGGATGAAGGCACCCCTTTGTATACCAACGGCATTACCGATTTTGGAAAAACCGGCTACAACGGTCCCATGCCGCCCAACGGGCACGGCCTGCACAATTATTATTTCTGGGTACTGGCACTGGACAAGGCAGTGGCTCTGGAACCGGGACTTAACCTGTGGCAGCTTCTGGAAAAGGCAGAGCCGCACCTTCTCGGAATGAACCGTCTGATGGGTCGCTATAAAAGGGATTAAGGAAATTCTTTATTGGAGATAAAAAATCATCTTGATAATCTCAATTTCAATCTTTAAAAATTTTCATAAATAGAATTGTTCAATCCGTGAACAGCTTCCTTTCCTCAAAGGACCATGGATCATGGTAGCGGTGATTCCGCCAATGTGGTATGGTGACCTCGGTTAACAATCAATGAATCTTAAGGGTCATAAAAGGAGAGATACTAAAATATGTCAGAGATCAGCAAGGAATATGGGTGGGATGCATCAATGGAGATTCCCCTCTATGATAAGATCCGCCAGGATATGAAGAGTGCCATGATTAAAAAGGACACTGCTGTTCGGAATACCATGCGGCTTATCATGGGGTCTTTTCCCAGCCTTACGATTTCAATCACCCTGGAGAGTGGAAAAAAGACCACCCGGGTCAAGACACCAGAGGAAATAACCGATGAGGACCTTCTTAACATCATTCGCAAATTTGTTAAGTCGGAAAAAACTGTGCTGGAGATTAAAAAGGAGATCACCTCGGACTATCTGGAATTATTAAATTTATATCTGCCCCGGATGGCAACCTCCCAGGAGATTGAGATATGGGTCCGGAAAAATGTGGATCTCGCCCAGTTCAAAAGCCCTGTCCAGGCCATGGGAAGTGTCATGAAACACTTTGGCAAGCTTGCCGACGGCAACCAGGTAAAAGAGGTGCTAAAAAACATGGAGCCTTCCTAACGCCATGGGAGAACAACACGTCAATGATCCCCTCCATGGTGTGAGTCTGGAACAGATCGTGAACAGTCTGGTTGCACATTATGGGTGGGATGAGTTGGGGAACCGCATCAAAATTAGATGTTTTACCAGTGACCCTTCGGTTAAATCCAGTCTTAAGTTTCTGAGAAAGACGTCCTGGGCAAGGAAGAAAGTGGAAAATTTATACCTCGCCATGGAAACGAGTGTTTGGAAAAGCTCAAAATGATGGGGTCTGCTCCTCTATGGAAGGGGCAGATCTCCATGTTAATTTCACGGGGTGAATCAGGAATTTCGCCATATCTAAAGGTTTTCCCTGGTGTTAGCTTATCACCAGGTTGATATGATTATTGGTCATAATTTTCATGAGTTGTTCCGGGGGTGCCTTGTCCGTGATCAGTGTGTCAATCTCTGTGATGCTGCCCAGTTTTACCATGGCATTTCTGCCAAATTTTGAGTGATCTGTAACAAGGTACACTTTTCTCGAATTCTCAATAATGGTTCTTGCCACATGGACTTCCCTGAAATCAAAATCAAGCAGGGTGCCGTCAAGGTCAATCCCGCTGATCCCGATGATGCCGATATCGACCTTGAACTGACGGATAAACTTTACTGCAGCTTCGCCGGTAATCCCGCAATCCTTGCTTCGAACAATGCCCCCGGTGATAATCACCTCAAAATCTTCCTGTTTGCTCATTATGGCGGCGACATTCAGGTTGTTGGTGATGATTCTCAGTTTTTTATTGTGATTCACCAACTCTTTTGCAACATGCTCTGTGGTGGTACCGATATTGATAAAAAGGGAGGTGTTATCCTCTATCATTGATGCAGCCGTTCTGGCAATTTTCTTTTTTTCATTGAGAAGAAGTTCTTTTCGATGCCGGTATGCCACATTTTCTGTGCTGACGGAAAGGCCGGCACCACCATGGTATCTGGAAACATATCCCTGACTGTCAAGGAAGTTGATGTCTCTTCTGATGGTTTGCGGGGTTACATTGAATGTGTTTGCCATTTCTTCCACCGTAACAAACCCGCTGGTTTTAATCAAAGCAATGATTTGTCCATGGCGGCTGTTGATGGCTTTTCTTTTTTTTGTCATAAGTCTCTATCCACCTGTACTGTCTCCAATAAACCGTTTGAGTGAAGGTTACCCTACCAGTTAATAGTTAGATTTTAAATATAAAAAGTCAGATGTCTTTTTTGTTTTATTCACTTGCGGACATTTTTAGGAGAATTTATTTTCTTTTTCGAAATTAATTTTACAATTCGGTTAACGGTATTATTATTTATGGATATCAACCTACAACAGAGGAGAAACGGAGTCATCATGGATATTAAATACTATTGTCAGAACAGCCAGTGCAAAACAGCTCAAAAAAAAACCTATGTGTTAAAACTGAACCTGGATGATGTGATGGATGAAAAAAATATAGCCCAGATGTATTGTCCCTATTGCAAAACTGAATTAAAGAAGGAACGCCCAACCACTGATTAAAATTAAAGGGTGTTGTTTTTTAGGGGCTGATATTAAAGCCTTGACTGCAATATTTGAGATAATTTTTTTGCTGAAAGTTGAATCGGATTGTTTTTTTGTCCTGTGGAGCTGACAATAGAGTCGATATCCTTAAGTGTTACGCCATATGCACATAGGCCCGGCATGTTCAGTTGATCTGTCCATCGGTCCAAAAGTTTAATCAGATGCCGGGAACTTTCCACAGGGCTTTCCAAAACTTGTGTGGGGTGCAACCGTCGGAAAGCCCCGGCATATTTGGCCAGGGCAGGACCATTGGGGTCCATCGAAATTAAGGATTCGATGGTGTGGCGGGTGACTTCAGCAAGAAGGGTACCGCAGATCACTCCATGGGGGATGTTGAACGCTCCGCCAATAACCGAAGCAAATCCGTGTACCACTCCCAGGCCCGCATTTGCCAGAGTCAAACCGGAAATATAGGATGCATAGCTTATGTTCGTGCGGGCAGCTATGTCATGGGGGTGTTTTGTGGTTGCGGTGATTAAGGCCTCCCCCAGTATTCCCAGGGCACCCAGGGCAAGGGAATCTGTCATGGGGGAGCTTTTGGTTGAAACAAGGGATTCTAAAAGCTGGGTTAAGGCGTCCATGCCGCAGGCAGCCGTTATTTCGGGGGGGCAGTCCAGGGTCAGCTCCGGATCAACAACGGCAATATTCGGAACAAAATTGTCATGGCGAAGGGATTTTTTAAATCCATTCGCCCCCAATTGACTGATTACGGCATTTTTTGTGGCCTCACTGCCGGTGCCGGAAGTTGTGGGCACTGCAATAAAGGGGATTTTTTTTCCATCATGGGATCTGTTCCCAACACCTTCCAGGTATTCCATGATGGATTCTTTTTTTGTCATCATGGCTGAAACCGCCTTACCGGCATCCATAACACTCCCGCCCCCAATGGCAGCAATGACATCTATGTTTTGATCCCTATATCCTAGGACAATCTCATCAATCATGGAAGGCGAGGGCTCGGTTTTTACGACTGCCTGGTAAACTCGGATGGATTCTTTTTTCAATGCATCTAAAAGTCTTGGCCAGTGATTACTTTTCTGGAGTGATTGGGCACCGGTAATCAGCAGCAGGGTATTCCCATGGGGGGGTACCAATTCAGGGAGGCGGTTGATGGTGCCGGGTCCAAAATGAAGATGGGGATTTGCAATAAAACGAAACGCCATGGGAAAACCTCCTTTTTTTTAAAACTTAGGTCGTTTC